>ORMF012550234.1_pt1 | contig 26863 bp, 24 predicted proteins | sample 1779871 | NCBI WGS metagenome assembly ORMF01 (sample SAMEA104232316, study PRJEB22302) | groundwater metagenome | biome: forest; feature: aquifer; material: groundwater | place: USA | collected 2011-08-07 | depth 5.4 m | reverse complement strand
TGCCGAGCGTCTCGAGGCCGCAGGAAGGGGCCGCGCCGTCCTCGGCAAGCGCGGGGTGCGCGCAGGCCAGAGCGAGCGCGCCCAACAGGCCGATTATCCGCGGCGCTGGCATGGCGGACATGTTTACCCCCCTTCGCCGCGCCCGGATGCGCGGCGCATTTTCCTATGCTACATCGCCATCCGCGCGGTCCCGTAGCTCAGCCGGATAGAGCAGCGGTTTCCTAAACCGAAGGTCGTCAAGTGGCTGCGGTGAAAAACGTCTGGACGTGTGTTAGACGACAGGAGCGGAAAGTCCCCGTAGCTCAGCCGGATAGAGCATTGGTTTCCTAAACCAAGGGTCGCATGTTCGAGTCATGCCGGGGACGCCACTCAACTTTTGTCTCTTTTTTGTCTCTCAAAACGCATCTCTATTTTGCCACGCGAGCTTGCGCCGGCACGTTGGGTACATCGAACATCACGGCGACACGACGTAATCCGCAGCGAGGACATTTCAAACGGCTTTCCAATCGAGCAAGTGGGAGTGGTAGTGCAGCTTGGGAAGCTGTTTCGCTGCAAGTGGTTTCAATGACTTAGCCCGTTTATTCTCTTGCTATTCTCTCTTCGCTCGTGAGTACGGATACGGTGGCAGTGAAGCTTCATTATATCACGGCTTGTAGGATCGCCGATCACCCGCCCTCTTCGCGGCACAGCCAATCACGGTGCAGTGGTGATGCGGCAGCATTCGTTTGCAGCATCCATGGCGGTCCGAGGGTGAACTCTAATTTTGCCCCCGTTGAACTTGAATGGACGAGGACCCGTTGTCACATTCGATCGTAACCAAGTTCGCCTCAGCCTATGAAATGATGGACCAAGAAATCCCCGGTGCTGCTGGCGCAGCCGTAGATGGTCCGCGATTTCCGCCGAGCTTCGTCGAAGCCTGGTAGCAATGCAGGTTCAGGGAACATCGGAAGGCGCAGCGGCGAGTTCACGTCCGCTCAAAAGTCAGCTTCTTGTTGGCGTCTCGGCCTCCTTGGAAAATCGCAATCTTCGGATTCAGCGCTTGAGCCTTAGCGACAATCTCATCTCTGTTTTCCTTGGTCATCGCCAAGCCTGTGTACAGTTCCGAGATTTCTTCAGGATGATACGACAACGTATTCCAACCTTCGCCTTGGCGGAGCGGTATGGCCAACCGGTACTCACTTTCGTATTCCCACTTCAATGTCTTCGAATAGATGATCTTCTCCAGCATAGCCCGCTTCCTGCTCTCTTGGTCGCCGAACAGGCTGCCTTCCAGAAAGGCGAGAGTGTCGTCATACAGAGGCGGCCTTGATGCACGATATTCGACGGGGAAAAACTTCTGAAACTTGGAGTCCTTCTCGACGTTGGGCTCGATCCTAAGCACAATTCCTTCGTGCTTCTGTGCATAGCCCGCCCACATGCGCTCTGAGTCCTTGTTAGTGGTTACACATAGGACCCGGTAACCCTGCATAAACTGATTTATCTCATCGACGAACGCCTTGGACATCGTCCGCATGTGCTCGACATCGAAGACCTTCAGCTTGGGATCGCTTTTAATCTGCTCTTTCACCGCGTCAGCTGCCTTCGGATTTCCCCTGTAGATGCGCTGTAGGAGCGCGACCTTCTCGGCCAATCGGGGGCTGCAAGTCGGCGGCTTGTTCACGTTCCCGACGATGACGTCGGTAAAGCCGTTAGAAAGCTTCGTGAGTGCCGCCTCAACATCCTCGGAAAAGATGCTCTGTATAGTCATGTCCTCAATGTCATTGAAGTCGGACGGCGTCGCATGCCGGAACGTCTTGTTGCCAAGCGTAAGCTTCGCGCCCTGGACATCGAGATATTTATAGAGCGGGGGTAAGGCCATTTGGGTCACCGCAATTCGATACACCGTGTTCTGACTGTATAAATACAGCGTTTTCCCGCTGTCAGGCTCGCTCTAGTTTCAGCGGCGAGAGCCACACTTGTGGTACGTACCACGAGCGCGTTCGCTCAGCTTGGGCTACGAGGCCGCTGATTTTTCGCCGCTGAGGCAAGCGCGAGTCGCGCCCTCGTCAATCCCATTTCCATCCAAACTTTGATCCTGAATTGTAAATTCGTGGGTTATCTCATGAATAGGGCGTGATACGCTCTATTCTCCTCCTTTTAGGGGATGCGCGCGTTCTAGTGGCGGGGGTGACCGTTTGTCCATTCCAGTTCTGACCTTACGACCGGAGTTTCGCAGCGCGGCGCTGAAGGGCACTGCCATCGAACTGGCGACCCGCGGTCACACCGGCGCTACTCAAATCCCGGCTGCCGATTTTCTCAACATCACCTACCCCAATCACGACCTGATCAAAGCCTTGCAGGCGATTGGTCCGCATCAAGATCGGCCGGTGGTACTGATCGGGGAGCGAGGCGTTGGCAAGTCTCACTTGATGGCTGCCCTGCATCATGCAGGTACTGATCCCGCTGCAACCCATAAATGGCTCAACTACTGGGCCAAGACGCTGAGCCGGCCGGACTTAGCTCAAATCGCGCTGCGTCCGAGCATGAAGGTAATCAGCGAGAAGCTGACGAGCAATTCTTACAAGTTCCTGTGGGATCTGCTGCTCGACAATCACCCCAAGGGCGAATTCATTCGCGGCAAATGGCAGGCCGAAGGCAAGCGACAAACCAATGTTCCGTCCGAAGCCCTGATCCTGGAGTTACTTCAGCACCAGCCGGTCATGCTCCTGTTGGACGAGTTCCAAACTTGGTTCGATGGCCAGACGGAAACATCGGCAAAGCCACAACGAACGTGGGCATTCAATTTTATCCAGACGCTGTCGGAAATCGCCAAGAACAATCCTGATCTTTTGGTGTTGGTCATTTCCGTTCGTAATGGCAAGACGGATGCCTATTTGCAGGTGCGCCGCGTTGCGCCGCTGGAAATTGACTTCAAGTCGGTGCAATCAAAAGTCGATCGCCGACGGCTTCTACTCCACCGTTTGTTTGATAACCGCATCAATGTGCCGGCGAGCGAAATCGAGCCAGCCATCGCGCCGAATTTGGCAGCTCACCTGAAGCTAAAGGAGATTGCTCCATCCGAGCATGAGCGGTGGAGGCAAGAGTACTTGGAGTATTGGCCATTCGCTCCACAGCTCATTCAATTGCTCGAAGATCAAATTCTAGTCGCTACTCAGGCACAAGACACCCGCGATCTTATCCGCATTCTCGCGAGCCTGTTCAAAGCACGCGGCAAGAACGTGCCTGTGCTGACAGCCGCAGACTTCGACATCGAGGACGACGCAGCTGGTATTGGTGCGCTGATCGATAGTGTCGCGAACGATCAGCACAAGACCCTTCGAGCGAAAGCCGTTCGTAACCTGGAGGCCGTGCGGGCCGCAGTCGCCCACCATGCAAGCGTGTTGCCAGACTTGAATGACATCATGTCCGCGCTTTGGGTTCGCTCAATCTCCGTCGGCAATCAGCCCGGCGCGGATGCTCGCACCCTTCAAGTGGATTGCACCCGCACTCAGGAGCTTGATGACAATTTGTTTGCGAGCGAAATGCTTACCATCGTCGATAACAGTTTCAACATTCATCCACGAGGCGAGACCTATCAATTCAGGGAAGAGGAAAATCCGCGCGCTCGCGTGATGGCTACGGCGCGCAACGAGCGCCAATTTCAGGATGGTCGCGACCTCCAGCATCTTGCGAAGGAAATACGCTACGTCTTCGCGGGAGGTGATCAGGTCGCGAAAAGCTGGCGCATTGTGGTTCTACCCCGTGATTGGGACACCGATCCATGGTCGAAGCTGGAGCCTGAGGAACAGCCATCGGAGTGGAAGGATGGCCGGCTGCCAATTCTCGTCTTGCCGGAGGAGCCGGATAACCTCCAAGCGAAACTTGGTGTGTGGCTGAAGTCCCATCTAATCGAACGACGCAACATCCCTCGCTATCTCCTGCCACGCGCCGAAGACGGCAGTATCTTTCTCGACACGAGCCTTGTGGTTTTGGCTCGCGCCGTTATGACCGCCACAAGTTGGAAAGCTGATAGCCCGGAATACGGCAGGCTAGAGAAGGAATTCCGCGCCCAATTGCATGAGGCAATTCGAAAGCGCTACGACCACTTTGCAATCCTGCATCGTTGGAATTTTGGTGACCCGGCAAAGGCGATTTTCAACGTTGAAGGTCTCAAGGTTCAGGGCGACAAGGTGCCCGAGGCCATCGAGACTGCCATTCGCGATGACCTTTTTGAGCCAGAGGCATTTCGCAATCTCGTGCTGCGTCAGGCGAACGAAAGTGCCTCGGTCGCCAAAATCCTGAAGGAATGCCAGGAAGCGCGTCCCGGCGATGAGGACTGCATTCCGTGGCTCGGCGAAACACAAATGGTGGAAAAGATCGTCCGTCTTTGTGCCCAGGGGCGAATTGCGATCGACAATCGCGGGCTCGAATTGTTGCAGGCCAAGCCCGGCGAGAATGAGGAGCAAGCATGGGCGCGCATGCGCGGCAAGCTCGGTGGTGGCGCATACTTGGACAATACCTTGGTTTCATTGCCGCACAGTTCTCCAGCGACGCACGGCGCTGGAGCGACTCCACCTCCTGCCGGTGGGCTCGCGCAACCGAATTTGTTTCCTCCTGGCGGTCCATCAGCTCCTCCTGCCAGTAGCGCTGGCGGCTTCGACGAGGGAGCACCGTCGCCCCCTGTTCAGCCCAACGGCGGTCAACCCGCCCCAGGGCAGCCGACGAGTGGCACGCCCACCAACGGCGATATTTTCGGCACGGGCGGTGGTCCGCGTAAAACCTACCAGTCGGAGAAGCCGACTTCGGCACTCAATCTCTTGTCGCAGATTGAAAAATGGGGCGTGAACGCAGGCACGAATGTTGCCAACGTGACACTCGTTGTGAATGTCAAGACCGGCGCGCAACTGGGGGCACTCATCAAGAAGCTGCCGGCTGATGGCGTCTTGTGGGACCTTCACTTGGACAAAGAGGAATAGAAGCTATGGCGCTTCATGCCGCCAAGCTCGACGCGATCCTGACACAACCCGCCGGAACGGCGTGGAAAGAGATCGTGAGCGAGGCGCTGGCAATATGCAGTCAGCCGCTCAAAATAGACCGGGTCGAGGCTGAAATCGCCCGCCGCGATCGAGCGGTGGCAGACCTTGATCAAGTGCTGGCCAGCGCTGCTTGGGATTTATGGGGCGACTTCCAGACCAGCGTCCCACGTACCTCCGATCGTCTCGCATCATGGTGGCAGCAACAGATTGGCGGGAAGGCAGTGTTGATCCTCGATGGGCTTTCCCTGCGTGAGCTTCCGTGGCTTCGCGACGGTGCAACCGAACGCGGATTCACGATGCACGAAGTGAGCGCAGCCGCGTCGGAGTTGCCTGCGGCCACAACAGAATTCGCCAAGGCACTCGGTTTCGGACAACGTTCGGCGTTGGAGAACAACGGCGCTGGCAATAGTCATCGGCTGTCCGGTGCTCGCACGGAATGCACGAATGCACCTTGGGCGGACGCTCGCGGCGTGGTGGGAGCGGAGCCACGATGGTGCTTCTGGCACACTTGGCCCGACGATTTGGTCCATCAACTCAGCAAACCGGGTGCGAGCCATGCCGAACTGGCCAAACGTGCTGCCGATCAGCTTACGAGCGATGACTTCTGGGCGTTCGTTCGTAAGCTGGCTCAAGGGCGTCAGTTGATTATCACGTCCGACCATGGCTATGCCGCCATCGGCCCATTTTCGGACATGTCAGGCGAACAGGGCAAATGGCTCGCCGACACCTTTAAGGGCCAGCGGATGGGCGCAGTCGGCGATTGTGGACCATGGTCGCCACCTCTGGCGCTCGCGCTGACCGGCGTTTCGGGGCCGCATCGCTTGGTCCTAGGCCGGCGCAAGTGGAAAGTGGCAGGCGGGTATCCCACATTAGCGCACGGGGGGCTGACCTTGCTCGAAACACTGTGCCCGTGGATCGAACTGTCATTCAAGGAAACGTAATGCTCGAACGCAACGCCCCGAAGCTGACTAAGACTGAGCAGATCGCAGCAGAGGTGGCCAAGGCCGTTGGCGCTGGACGGGCAATGGCGGTGGACACTGTCGATTTCAGTGATCCGCACCGTCCCAAGACTTGCCTCGAAGTCGATTTTCCGATCCTGCCTGTGAACCGTGTTGCACAAATTGAAGGGAATGCGAGTAAGCCCATCTATCAAATGTCGAAGTGGTGGGCACGGCGGCGATCCAGCGTGTTTCGCTCGATGCTCCTCGCTGGTGCAATGAAAGCACCGGACGATCCGTCGCTAGCTGCGAAAGCAGTGTGGGATGCGTATTACGCAAATCATCAGAAAAAGGGGACCCTAAAGCATCTCAAGGTAGCAGACATTTTCATGGGCGGGGGCACGACGCTTGTAGAAGGCTCCCGCCTCGGCATGCAGATGTACGGTAACGATCTCAATCCTGTCGCTTGGTTTGTTGTGAAGAATGAATTTGCCAAGCTTAAGAAAGAGCACGTGCAGGCCCTGCTCGATGACATCGAAGCAGAGGTTAAGCCCCAAATCATGCCGTTCAATGCGTGTCACGGACCAAACGGCGAAACTGGAAAGTGGACGCGACGGTCCGACGGGCGAGTGATGCGCGACGATTTCGATCCGCTAACACTGAAGCCAGAAGAGCGCAAGCACTACGCCTATCAAGGCCCAGAAATCATATACACGTTTTGGGCGAAGCATGGGCCATGTCAGGTAACGGGGTGTGACCACCGAACTCCGATCATGACCACCCCAGTCATGGCTGTGAAAACGATTAGCGTAAAGGCATGGGGCGATCGTGCTTGTCCGAAGTGCAAGAAGCGCTTCGATCTTGAGCCACACGCGGTAAGGATGGCGCCTGACGTGGCGCTGATTGTAGCTGAGGGTGAGGAACCGTTTGGAGTATTGGAGCCAGACGACTGGACGAATTGCCCCCATTGCGGCCATCGACACCAGCGCTCGGTGCTCGGCAAACCTACCAAGAAGAAAAAAGTTGAGCTGACGCTGCTGGTACATCCTAGCTGGCTAAGAGGATCGCCTGCAAAAAGTCCGGATGGACGATCCTATGGTGGTGCTGCCCAAGATGATGCTGCCAGCACAGCACTATGGAATGCAGAACGAGCGAGCCATTTGCGATTGCTGGAGGTACGTGGCGCACTGCCGGATCAAGTGACTTGCCCTGAAACGGGCGAAACCTTCCATCCTGACAAGCGGGGCGGCACTGTTCCCACGAAGTCAAATTTTCTATGCGCGAAATGCGGAACGAAGCAGGATGTTCTGGCAACGGTCAAGGCATCCAAAAAAACTGGAGCCTGGGCTGCCTATGCAACTCAGGCATATTCTCCCAATCAAGACGCAAGCGGCGCGCCATATGGGGGAAGATTTTTCTGTGCAATGGAAAATTCTCGCCAAATCGACGCGGCCTTTCGGGAATGGGAGACACGCAAGGAAGCAGACCTAAAGAAATACTGGCCTCGGGAAGCGTTGCCTTACGGCTTCATGACGCATCATCTTCAGGGTGGGGTCCCAAATCATGGCTTCACTAACTGGTGGATGATGTTTAACCCACGCCAACTTTTGACCCATTCTCTTCTGCTAAAGGCGATCACCACTGTTGGCAATCATCATTGGCCCGTTCGAGAATTTGTTCTAGGAGCTTTTCAACAATATCTGCGCAATCAAAATATGTTCTGTATTTGGAACTCCGGGGCCGACAAGCTTGAGCCTCACTTTTCCAACAATAACTTTCATCCCAAATCGACAACTGTAGAAAACTCCGTCTTCGCAAACCTTGGCCGAGGAAATTGGACTTCATGTACTGAAGGGCTAATCGAGACTTTGGATTGGTCTGCTAATCCCTGGGAAGTTATGGAATTGAGTGATGCGGCTAATCGGGAAAGATCGCTTGGCGAATTGCTCGATGGCGTCAAATCCAAAGGAATAAAAATTCCGACGGGTGATCCTCTATTGGGTGCCGAAGTTGCGTGCGCGAGCGCAACCTCACTTGAGGTATTCGGAAAAGAGTTTTTTGATATGGTCATAACGGACCCTCCATTTGGAGGGCTGTTGCATTACTCCGAGCTTGCCGATTTTTTCCACGTCTGGTTGCGATCAAGTCTGCAAGATCGTTATCCCGCTGAATTTGGCGCGAGTGAAAGTCCGAAGGCGCTCGAAGCAGTTTCAAATCGGGCGAGGGAAGTCGATGATCCTGACGGCTTCTATCAACGTCTTCTCACACAATGTTGGAGTGAAGCCAACCGGGTACTGAAGCCAGGCGGAATTTTGGCCTTTACCTTTCATCATAGTGAAGACGAGCCTTGGGTTGCCGTACTGGAGGCGCTTTTCGACGCTGGGTTCTATCTCGAAGCCACCTATCCCGTTCGCTCCGATGAAACCAAGGGAGAGGGCGAGTATGGCTCGAAGAAAATTGAATACGACATCATTCACGTGTGTCGAAAGCGGTTGGAAGAGCCGACGCGTGTAAGCTGGGCGAAGATGCGACGCGAAGTTTTGCAGGATGTGCGCCAGCTTCAGCAACTTCTTGAACACCATGCAAAGGAGGGTCTGCCGGCCGCCGACTTGCAAGTCATTCGTCGTGGTAAAGCACTCGAATATTTTTCTCGCCACTACGGCGAGGTTTACGTCAACGATGAACGACAGATTAGTGTCAAAGAGGCGTTGGTCGGCATCAATCAGCTAATTGACGAAGAGGCCGGTGGAGGTAAAGAACCGCCACCAGGAAATGCGGAGCCGCTCACGCGTCAATTCTTGCGTATCTTTGACGGAAAATCGGAACAGAACCGTGATCAAGTGCAGAAATATCTTCGTGGCACGGGCGTGGCCCCGGATGAGTATGCCGAACTCGGATGGTGCGAAGAAAAAGACAAGGTATTTCGTCCAATTTCGCCGCTGCAATTCGCACAGGCATGGCATGGCCGTCATCGGCGCAATCTGGTGCGGGATTACGATCAAGCAATGGTGCTAATTGGAGCATGTTTCGAGAACAGCGGCATCAATGCAGCAGACACCGTCAAGAACGATAATTTCGCACCGCGTCCGTCGCTGAAGGCGCTTCTCGATTGGCTTTCTCGTCGGGGCAATTCGCCGCTTGTTCGCACTGCCGCCGCTCGGGCATTTGCAATCTATCAGGGATGGGAAAGGTCGAACGAAACCAAGGCAAAGCAACTATCCCTGTTCGAGGACGCATGAACGATGCCACCCCTTCTCGCCGACATCTGGACACGTCGGGGGCTTAGCTTGCTCTGGGGCGCGTCCGCCTTGACCAAGGCGAGCCCCCAGGAAGTGGTGCCACTCCGCAAACTTTTCAATATGGCGGAGGAAGGGTTCACCGAGCCGCTGCCAAGCAACAATGGAAGACTACTGATCGCCACGGGCCTGGAGGGCGCGCTTGATGCGCTTTCGCCCGAGGATGCGGAAGCCTGGACAACGGGCAGTATCAGGTCCGTGTTAGAGCGTTTTCAGGATGCGTGGGATGGCAACGGAGCACTGGCGTTTTGGCTGCCATCGGGCGAGACAAGAATTGTGCATCGCCCGGCTAGTGCGGCTTACGATTGGCGTTTGCCCACCGGACATGGTGGGAAGACCCTACCGCTCAGCGAACTGATATTTTCCGGTGCGGACGACGATCTACAGCCGATCTTAGATGGACAGGCGGAGCCTTCCGCCAATTGGATTGGCCTCTATCATCCGCGTGTTTCGTGACCATAAGCGCAGCATTCACACCCGGCGACCGCGTTGCCCATGTGGAGTTCGGCACAGGGGTCGTGTTGGAGTTGCCGCGCGATGGCTTCGTTCGCACATTCTTCAAACAGGGCGAACGTCGCGTTCCAGCGCAAACCCTCCGCCGCGAGCGCAGCCGTGCGGAGCGCATCCTCGGTTCGGTCTCTGCTGATCCGGGTCGGCCGGCCATCGCCTGGGCGACGTGGCAGGCACATGCGCTGCCGTTGCTGGATAGCGCCGCTGCACTGACTTCGGCAAAGATCGACCTCCTGCCCCATCAGGTGGTGCTGACACATCGCATCGCGACAGCAGCCCCTCGCCGCTTCTTGATTGCCGATGAAGTAGGCCTTGGCAAGACAATCGAAACCGCGCTGATCCTCCGCGAGCTGGCTAGCCGCGGCGAGCTGACACGTGCGCTCATGATTGTGCCGGCCGGCCTTGTCAACAACTGGCATCGTGAACTCAACGAGGTGTTCAATCTCAATTTCGAGGTGTTCGGTAGCGAGGGCGATGTGACCGATCGCAAGTCGAACGCCTTCGCGAAGCACGACCGACTTATTGCCAGCATTGACACGTTGAAGCGGCCGAAGCGTGTGCGTCGTCTGCTTGAAGCACCGAAGTGGGATTTGATTGTGTTCGATGAGGCGCATCATCTTACTGCGGTGAAGTCCGGGGGGCGTGTCCGAAAGACCGAAAACTACAAGCTGGCGGAGGCGATGCGCGCCCATGCGCGAGATGTGCTTCTGCTATCTGCCACGCCTCATCAGGGGGACCATTTTCCTTTTTGGATGCTGATCCAACTTCTCAATCCAACATTGTTCAATAGCCCAGAGGAGATGGTTGACCAGCGTCACCGTCTCAATTCAGTGGTCTTCCGCCGCACCAAGGCCGACGCCTGTAAGCCCGATGGCTCGCCGCTATTTGCACGCCGGCTCGTGCATACAGAGAGCTTCATTATGGGCGACGGGGAGCGCATCTTTTACGAACGCTTGAGAGAATATTTGCAAGACGGCTTTGATCTTGCCAAGCGTCAAGGTGGGAAGGGTCAGGCGCTTGGCTTCCTGATGGCCATCTTTCAGAAGATCGCGGCGTCTAGTTTCGCCGCTGTGCGACGGACATTACGTCGCCGGTTGTTAGCGCTCACCATTCATGAAGGCTTGTTGCGCGATCAAGAACTGGACGTGGATGGGCGTGAGCGTCTGTTTACCGAGGCGCGTGCGCTGATCCATGAGGAATTCGGCTTAGCGCACGACGCGATGGGTCGAGGGGACATGGACCGCATCTTCGCTGACATGAAATATCGCGTGCTGCGGAAGATCGATAACGAAGAGCTCGCTTCCATAGGCGACCCAAATGCGTCCGAGGTGAACGCTGACGCTGCGGAGGATTTTGCTGGGGCACTAGTAAAGGTGCATCTGCCGGAGGAGCGACAGCGTATACGTGACCTTTTGCAGGTATTTCCAGTCGAGCGCGAAACGAAGTTGGAGAAATTGCTCGCGGCACTCGGCACGCTTTGGCGACGCAATCCAAAAGAAAAGGTGGTTATTTTTGCCACGTATCTCGGCACGGTTGATCTACTTGCCGCTGAAATCGAGAAAGCATACCCAGGTCAAGGTGTTGTGTTGCTACGGGGCGGTGATCATGGCGCAAAGGTCGCGGCAGAGAAGCGCTTTCGCAATCCCGATGGCCCGCGCGTTCTGATTTGTACGGCGGCCGGGCGCGAAGGGATCAACCTGCAATTCGCCCGCGTGCTGTTTAATTTCGATTTGCCGTGGAACCCGATGGATGTGGAGCAGCGCATCGGCCGCATCCACCGTTACGGGCAGAAGGACACCGCACAAGTTTACAATCTGATCCTGTCCGACACCATTGAGGGGCGCATTTTTCTGCTGCTTGACGAGAAGCTGGTAGCCATCGCGGGTGCGCTCGGAAAAGTGGACGAACAAGGCAATGTGGCGGAAGACCTCCGCACACAAATTCTCGGCCAGCTTGCCGAGAAGTTGAATTATGAACGCCTCTATCAACAGGCATTGGCTGACCCAGAACTGAAACGCACGAAAGTTGAGCTGGAAGCAGCTTTGAACAATGCAAAAGAGGCGCGTCAGGTTGTGTTCGAACTCTTTCAGGATTTAGAGGGCTTCAGTCTCGAAGATTACCGACCGTTCGCGGATGTGACCGCTGGCCTTGGCGCTCTACGCGCCTTCTTGCAAACGACGCTGCCCGCGCGAGGGATGACGTTAACAGAAATCGCAAACGGTGTCCTAGAGGTGCGCAGCGAGGCCGGTGCAGTGGTCACGCGTTTCACTACCGATCGGGAAGCCGCGAACTCCGAGAATAGTCCAGATTTGCTCGGCTTAGACCATCCACTAGTCGCGGACCTGCTCGCAGCCCATCGGGCCACGCCGCCGGAAAACATTGGTCTCGCGGTCGCGGGCGGTGACGCCACGACGCACGGCGTCATCACTTGTTGGCTGATCAACGCACGCATGCCAAAAGGCGAGCAACGCGTTTTTCTTCAGCCTATCGCCATTCGAAACGACGGCCAGCGCATGCCTCCATGGGAGCGCCAGCTCGATCGTCATCTAGCAGGGAAGGTCTCATCCTCGCGGTGGACAGAGGTGGAACGATTGGCCCGTCTACGTGACCAGATTGAGCCAGCGCTTGACCGAGAACTTGATCAAAGGGGCGTGCTCAGCGGTGATGGCGCTTACACCGCGGAATTGATTGCGTGGGTCGAGCTGGTCTGAATTTCGGAACGCCGTTCGTCGCCACCATACTGCGGCGCGCGAGCGGCCTGTGCCGCTCGTCTCTACCAGAGATGCATGCATCGATACGCTCCGATATTTCGATATTTGGCCCAGGGAACAAAGGATTTGAATAGCCGTTTTGAGAATAAACGAAGCCCCGCGCATAGCGCGGGGCTCGAAGGGTCAAGGATCAGCGGCGTTGAGCGCTACTTTGTGCGCCACGACCTGAGTTATTTTGCCTCGGCCGGCTTGATGGCGCAGGCTCCTCAGCCGTATCCTCCGCAGTGATCTCGCGACAGACGATCTTGCCGTCGAGCGGAAACGCCTGAAGCATGATGTTGTAGCCACTGCCGTCCTTGTGAACGAATACAAGGCCGATGTTGAGCCAGAAATCATCCTGGCCTTCGCGTTTGATCACCGAATACGCGCGATGTGTCGGCCGTCTCGGTTGGTCTTTGTCCGCCATTGGGAACTCCTATCGAGTGGGTTGCGATGTCCTGCGTGAGCAGGCGTCAAGCGGGGCCTGACGCCTGCCAGCGCGGATCGCAGCTCGGGGAATGGCGGGGACTACCAACACACTACTTGCCGATGGCCGTTCGTCAAGGAAGCCGGCCGCGGTGCTCAAAAAGAGAGACCCCGCTCGAAAGCGGGGTCGTGATCGCACTGGTGGGAGCGCAGAAATCCATGCATTAGCACTCCTGCGGCAATTCTCCAGACATAGCCCGCAACGGCGCTTGCATTGCACAAGCGGTGATCCGTTAGCGTCATGATGGCTGGCGATCAGTAGTCGCTCGACAACATGAGCGTGAGAACGCGTGTTGTTTTTTCAGGTTCGCTCGGATCGTCCGAGCCGTACTGCATCGCCTTGTCGTAGTAGTCGTGCTTGAAAAAGAACTTGTGGCCGTCGACCTCGAAGCTTCCGAAGTCGTGCTCCTTGTGCGGATCATTATCGGCACTGAACTTGTCAAACGTCCGCATGCGATCAATCGCTCGCACTCGGAGGTCGTCGGGCAAGCCGTTGACAGCCGCTGTGAGCATGACGCGGCCGCCCGTCAGTGACCTGCGAAGGCGGTCGTTGAGCGCGCGAATCTTGCCGCTGTCCTGGCCTTCGATCGCCTCATGATCGTCGGCTTCGATCTCCGCATGGCATTTGGGACACCTGTCGTTGCACAGGCAATCCCACTCATCCCACCAGTCCGTGCCGCAAGGGCAGGTGTGGTGCTTCCTGAACCAAGGCATGGCTTTCCTCCGTCCCGTTGTCCGGCATCCCATTGATTCGGGTGCCGGAGTGCGGGACGGAGCCGTGGCGCGCTTGTTCCGTCCTAGGTTGATTGCCGGGTGCCTTGCTCAATGCGCTCGAATAGGCCGCGCGATCTGCGGCAAGAGCAGGTGCGCATCGCGGCCGTTGCCATCGCTCCATGAGTGTGTGAGCGGATTGTTTTCACAAAGCTCCGCGCGTGTTGCAAAGAAGAACAGGGAAGCGCCGGGGCTGTGCGGGACATGCAACTGGCGTAGCGCTTCCTTCATCGACTGCGCGCGGTGATGATCGGTCGTCACGGTGAGGACGCGAAACGTCTGCCACCCGAAATGCTTCACGTGCTGCTTGGCGGCATGCGCAGTGAGATAGGCGCGCATTTTCCGCTCGAAGCTCGTCTGCCGGATATCGCTGCGCACGATTGGCATGGTGCCACGGTCGATTTCGACCATAAAAGAATGGCGCGATCCATCGGGGAACATAAGACCGAAAACAAGATCGGGCACCAGCCCGATGTCATGCAGGGTACCCCGATCTGAAAGCGTCACCCGGAGAGCAAAGGGATTGCGCTCGCTGAACGTTTGGTCTGGAAAGGTGGCAACCATCTCGGCCGGATGGATGAGGCGAATGCCAGCGCGGGTGTGCGTCGCCCGCTGTAGCGCCATGTAAAAATCGACAATCTCAAGCTGGTGCTCGATGAAGGGGCGGCCGGCTTCACGGTTCTTGCGGCTCCATTCGACGTTGGCGAAATCGACACCATCGCGTTCAATGAGAAGACGTGCGCCGCGGTCGGCAAGGGCGTAGGCCATCGGTGCTGAGCCCGCGGTGGGGTAGTAGTCGAGTTGCGCCCGCGGCCGGTCAATGTAGCCCGCATGGAAGAGCCGGGAGAGTCGATCATTGCTGCGGTCGAGCGAGCGGCCGACCAGGGCGGCGATGTGGGTCGAGCGCAGGAACCGATGCCGCGCCAACTGGCGCACGATTTCAACGTCGTCATCGGTGAGGCGGAAGGCCGGCGGCTCCGTTGCACGGCGGAACCGCGGCCGGCGGGCTGGTGCGACAAGCGTTTGCACGTCCATGCCGCCATTATACCCGCTGGCCGGGCACCCCAGCGCGGGGTCGGGCGGCAGGTGGGGAAACCGCGAGAGCGTGTGGGCAGGTCAATGTTTCTTTCGCAGCGCCCGACCGATGGTGGAATTCACGGGCGCGGGTCGGCCGGTGTCCGGTAGGTAGCAGGCGCAATCGCATTCGCGGTGTTGGCAGCGTCCGCGCAGTCTCGCCACTTTCCAATAGTGCTGGGTGCCGGGATGGGCAGTTGGCGCATATCGGCATCTGCATGGAATTGATGGCTAATTGATAATCATGCGAGGTCGGAATCTTCGCGGGGAATTTCTATCGCATCGTCGACTTGATAGCCGGTGTACGAGGATGAATCCTCAATCGGCTGAATGTCGGCAGCTCCCTCCACGCCTCTGAAACTGGCGCGCACCTGTTGCTTCGCGTCGTAGGCAGTTTTGGCCTCGATGTCGTGATGGAAGCCCTGCGTCTCGCTGATAAAGACACGGAAGACGTTCGTCATGCGGTTGCTGAGTTAGTTGATAATTCGAGACAGGCTCAGTGAAGCGGGCAATCGGTGCGCCGATTTGTTGAGTACGGCGGTACGGTGTCGCCTGTGGGCTAGCACTCCGATTAGATTTACCCTGTTCTATATCGCACCGCTTCGATGAACCTATCTCGTTTGTATTGCGGGCATGTGCGGGGAAGTCAGTGCGCGTAGGGGCTGTATCTGACATTCGCCGTATCTGCATTCCCCTCAACTGCCCGCAATTATTCGTGTGTCAGAGAACAAGGTGAGAAATGATGCGGCGTGTTTTATGCTGCGAGACACGAAGCTCCGGAAAACTTTGATGCGTTCCGATTTTGCGCAACCGCTTTATTTCTCTGCGGTCATTGTCTCATGCGCTCGGAAACCTGCAAGCAGGTTATCCCCACATTAGGGGTTCGGCGTTGAATGGCGTGCGCTGTCAAGTCGGCGCTGCTTTCTCGGCCTGCCGCCCATTTTTCCAATCGCGCTCAATTGTTCGGGCGTGAGCTTGTTGGCGCGGGCCTTCCCGCCCATGCGCGCAAACTGTGTAATGGTGAGTGTCTTCACACCGCCATTATACCGCACGCTCGAAAGTGCAAGCACGTTATCCCCGCCTCGCCCCAAACCTCTTATTCCTTCAAGGAGGATTTGGATGAGCTTGCTCCGTTCGAACTCCATCGTCGTTGGTGCCCCAACGGAAGGTACGCCATCGGTCAGTCGGCGCGCGGCGACCACATCCACGGGGAGAGCGCTGCCGAGCAATGGGACGTAAGCAGCCTGCGGGGTTGACGCGACCTCGGCCGGACGCGGCACGTCGGGGCTGGTCGCGACCGGTCGGGACTGCGGATCTGCAACGGGGGGCGCTCCTTCGGGTGGGTGGGAGCCTTCCACAGGTGCGACGCGAATGGCGGGCCGCCTCGCCGCCACAGGCGGCCTCCGGCTGGCTATTCGCGTCCCGCTCGCCTGGGGCGCCTCGCGGCAAGTGTTCAAGGGCATGCCCTTGCTCGCTTGCCGCATGTCGCGCCCAAGGGCGAGCGACAGATTGGAGGCTGGGGGAGGAAGACAGTGCGCCCCCCGGCACGACCAGTCGGGTGGGGGATGCGGGCATTGTGTGGCCCCGGCCGCAGGTACCGAGGGATGTGTCTCATCGACCGGCGCCGGGGGGGTCGTACAGCCGTAGCGGACTATCGGACGCGAGCGAAGCGAGTGTTCGATAGCCCGCACCTGTTCGTTGATTGGCGGGAACCGAGGAGGACTATCGGACGGCCGAAGGCTGTTCGATAGCCCTGCCGAGGCACTCAATGTGCCTCCGAAGGGCAGATCATGATCCGCCAAACCACCGGCTCGGCCCGGCCGACCAGCGCACGCTGGGGACAACAAAAAAAAAAAACAACACCGTATTCAGTCGCGGCCGGAATCTGCGCGGGTCAAAAACTTACCTGATTGAAATGTCGCGCGAATTCGCCCGCCGCCTATGCCTACAGGGTGTGGTTACAGTAACCACAGGCGTAACCATAGGCGTATCCACAGGCGTAGGCATAGGGGCGGTCGGAGCATTCGGCGTTTCAAGCTCCGAGAAACTGCCGGATGCGTGCCTCGACTTCTGCACGGGGTCGGCCGAAACGCATGCGGCTGGTGCTGATGAGCCGGTGCGCGCTCTGCCGGCGGGAGGGCGAGGCGTTATAGAGGTCGAGCCGGATCGGGGAGGACGGCACGCCGCGCCGCAACAGCCGCGCCCAGGCGCAAAAGTTTGGCAGGTCGAGGAGCGCGTCGGCGCCCCCCAGTCCGATCTGCTCGGCCAGGATCGGTGCGTCGGCCGCGCCCGCCCGGCAGGCAATAACTGAGCCGACATTGCCGAATACGGCGGCGCGAAGCCGATCGGGAACCTGTTCGAGATACTGGTGACCGATGGTCAAAGTGAGAGCGTATTTGCGCGCCTCGGACAGAATGAGCGCGAAGCTCTCGGTGGCGAACGATTGGAACTCATCGGCATAAAGGTGGAAGGTACGACGGTTGGCGGCCGGCAGATCGGTCCGCGACAGGGCCGCTTGGGCGAACGCCGTGGTCAGGAGTGCGCCCAGGAGGTGCGCGGTGCTCTCGCCCAGGGCTCCCTTCGAGAGGTTGCAAATGACGATCGCACCTTCGTCCATGAGGCGTCGGAAGGTGATCGTGCTCTTTGGCTGTGCCAGCATGCTGCGCAGGCTCGGCACCATGAGCGCCTTACCGATCTTGTTTTGTATGGGCGCAACGGCTTCGGTGCGGAAGCTGTCGCTGTATCCCGCGTACTCGTTCACCCAAAATGAACGCACCACCGGATCGCTGACGTGGTGCTCGACCAGCCGCACGCGAAAGCCCTCGTCGATGAGCAGGCGGGGGAGCATCAACAGCGTTGCACCGGGAACATCGAGCAGCGCGCGCACGGCGTTGGTCAGGATGTAGTCGAGGCGCGGCCCCCAGCTGTCCGGCCAGACGTGTCGAAATGCCGACACGATGCCATCAGCCACAACAGGCTTGAGGTCGTCCGACACGCGCGCGAGGGGATTGAACCCAATCGGGCGTTGGATGTCGGCCGGGTTGATGTAAACCAGGTCATTCGTGCGTGCCCGAGGAATATTTTCGAGCGCGGCTTGCGCGAGATCGCCGTGCGGATCGAGCAGTGCGAGACCTTCCCCGGCGGCGAGGTCTTGCCGAATGAGGTTGAGCAGCAGAGTGCTCTTACCGGTGCCGGTCTGTCCGATGACGTAGAGGTGCCGGCGGCGCTCCTCGGGATCGAGCGTGACATCGCCGCCCAACGTGTGGGCACCGATGCAGACGGGCTGATTGAATGCAGTCATAGCCAGAAGGGAGCCGGTGTGCCGTGCGCACCGCAGTTGGGAACATGGTGCGGGCAGCACCCTCATTCCCTTTGAGAGTGCGCCGGGGCTACATGGCGTCGTCGTCATTGTGCGTGATGACTTGACTGCCGAGCCCCCCGCTCACTGCCGGCTCGTTTCCGGCCACGATCTTTTCGAGATGGTGGCCTCTTCGGATTGTACCCTTCGGCTTCCGCAAGGTTGGTAGGAGAGCTGGGGACAGCGACAGGCTCACACCCGACTTGGTGCGAGACTTAGAGCCGCCAAAGGGTTCCGTCTGATGGTGTTGGATGGTGTAGACTAATGCCTGATTGGGGGAGGCTTTGATGACCGAACAATCTGTCGTCATCGCATGTAGATTGTGTGGGCATCAGCTGCGAGTTCGGGCGGATCGGGGCGTCCAAAAAATTCGCTGTCCGTCGTGCCACAATGAATCGGCTTGGACGCCCACCGCCCCCGGTCAAGTGGAATCTACAAATCCGCTATATAGCAAGACGAAAGTTAGAGAATCAGAGGTACAGAAAGTCTCATTTTTTTGTGCCGAAAACGGTGCTGAGTTCTCCGTCGTATTTGGTCGGAAATCACAGAAGGAAAAATTCCGTATTCATGCAATTCAAGGCTCTAAATCGAAACGATTCACTTATTCACCGTCAAATCTAAAGAAAATAATGGAATGGATGGGCACCGTACTCGGATTGCTCACTTCTGGCGAATCTTTGTCTCAGGCAAAATCTTTTGATGCGAAGGATTTTGATTTTGCAGGATGGCGGTGTGCCTGCTGCAATCACAAAACCTGGCCTCAATTTGTCCGATGCTCTAAGTGCAATCGGCTTGTGTGCGGTTCAAAGGTTATCTCAACCCGCATTCCCCGGTTGAACCACTGAACTGCACCGCGCTCACGGCGATTCAGATATAAGTTTCAGAACCTTATATCATCGGATCGAGGGCGATCATGGCGCACCCAACGGGTGAATCGGAATCGGGCGCTCCTCGGCTCGATTTTGACCGGCGGCTCAAGCTTGAGTTCCACGGTTGCAACGTGACCTCCGATGCGGGCCTGCTGCCGTTCCGAGAACTGGATGACGTTCTCGGATTGACCGCGCTTGCTGGAGCTGTGCTGTCAGACGGCCGTCGCGGTAAGAACACGCGGCATGTCCTGTCCGGCTTGCTGCGTCAGTCTGTGTTTGGGCGGCTCGCTGGCTACGAGGACGTGAACGATGCCGAACGTCTGGCGCACGATCCGGCCATGCGCTGGATTGTCGGCGGCAGGGCGGCCCACGACTGTGCGGCATCCGCCAGTCAGATGGGACGCTTCGAGACGGAGTGGCTTGCGAGTGATGAGAACCTCGTCGCGCTCGCCGATCTCTCCGGGCAGTGGATCGACCGCGTTCATGGCCGTCAACCGCCGAGAACAATTGTTCTCGACATGGATTCGAGTGTCAGCCCGACCTACGGTGATCAGGAGGGCACGGCCTACAACGGTCACTTCGCCTGCACCTGCTATCATCCGCTTTTCGTGTTCAATCAGTTCGGTGATCTGGAACGCTGCGTGCTGCGTTCGGGCAACGTCCATTCGGCGGACGGTTGGAAGGACGTGCTGGAACCGGTCGTGGCCCGCTATCGGGGCAAGTTCAAGCGCCGCTACTTCCGCGCCGATGCCGCCTTCGCGAACCCGCAGGTCTATGAGTTTCTGGAGGGCGAAGGCTTCAAGTATGCGATCAGACTGCCTGCCAATCAGATTCTTCAAGCGAGAATCGGGTATCTGCTCAAGCGCCCTGTCGGTCGCCCTCCCATCGAGGTCCGGCGGTACTACGCTAACTTCAGCTATCAGGCGCAAAGCTGGACCAAACCGCGCCGCGTGGTGGCCAAGGTCGAGTGGCACCCGGGCGAGCTTTATCCCCGCGTCGGCTTCATTGTCACCAACCTGCCACGCCCGGCCGAGCGCGTCGTTGGCTTCTACAATCAGCGCGGCACGACGGAGCAGTGGATCAAGGAAGGCAAGAACGCCATCAAGTGGACGCGGCTGTCATGCTGCTCGTTCGCCGCCAACGCCGTCCGGCTTCAGCTTCATGCGCTGGCCTACAATCTCGCCAACTTCATGCGGACGTTGGCTCTGCCGGAGGCGGTCAAGCAGTGGTCGCTGACCAGCCTGAAGGAGAAGCTGATCAAGATCGGCGCCAAGGTCGTGCGCCATGGCCGCTACGTCATCTTCAAGATGGCCGAGGTCGCAGTGCCGAAGGAATTGTTCCAGGAGATTCTGCGGCTGATCGATGGACTGCGACCAAGGCCAGCTCCAGCGTAGCAACTGGAGGAGCGGATGCGTCATCACGACGGGAGGAGTGTGTCAGAATGCCAAGAAAAATGGCCAGAAAAATGGCCAGATTGGCGAATCGGACATCGTTCGGGACGACTGGAACGCCGGGAGCACTGCGCAGCCCGCCTGTGGCTTCCGGGGAACCCCGCCGTATGCTATCGTCCACGCCATTCCAGAGTTCATCTGGGGAATGTCGGGTAACATGAGTACCCGAACCTTGGAGGTTATCCATGAGCAGGACGAAGCAAGGGGAACACGACCGCGGTGAACAGGATGCGGCTGAAGGCCGAGGCACATCGCCATATGTGGTGGGAGGTGATGAATTGCGCCAATCGTATTTCGAAGGTTATTACAAAGTGGTCGGCGAGAAGCACGCCACTGAAAACAGAGGCCGTGTGAGCTACTCTGGTGAGGACGGCGACGTGAAGACGGACGCCTTCAATGCTGGATACGACGGCGCGAAGTAGAAATAGGCTGCCTAGTTGTCTGCCTTCTTATAGAACGCAAATCTCAAATAATTGCTTCTGCCTGATGGCGTTGAAAAAGTCGGCCCCTGAAGGCTTACGGCTCTTTATTCGAGCTTCCGACGGGAACCCCCGTCTTATTTATTGGTCGCTCCCCTTCGAGGAGCTTGCCATTGGCCCTACCGATCTGCTCCTGCGGTAACTGACATTCACGTAACGCAAGCGGCCGCGGCATCAGGCGGCCGCCAGATATATTTTGCGAGCGTTTTGAGGTTTTGCGCGATAGCGACTAGATGACACTCGTCTCGCGCACCGGATATTCCGCCTCAAATGAAAATGGAAGAAAAACTTTCCGATGTGCACCGGACTGTGGCGGGGCCGGGGTGATTGAGGGCGAAATTTCTGCTTACGATGCCGAACAGCAAGCAGCCGAGGAGAGCAAGAGGGAAATCAACGAATCTCGGCCAATGCTAGAGCTGAAAAAAATCTGGAACTAGAGAATCCCCCGTTAAAAAGCCGGATTGAGTGCTGATTGAATGGTTTCTTGTCTTGAGCGGGGCGTATTCCGAGGTTGGCACGCCTCGTGTGAAGATTTGCCCTGCACGGGGCCGATTGACACCACGACGTTCTAAAGTTCATCTCCGCAATATCGGTTAAGCCAAGGATTGAGACGTAACAAGGTCCTCGGAGGTTAGCATGTCGACAGACCGCTATATTTGGAAATGCACCTGCGGAAATTACAATGATTGGAACGCTGATTTTTGTGATAAATGTCGGGGGCGTTACAATACATCAAGGGGCGACGTTAAAATGTGGCGCTGCAGTACCTGTGGCTCAAACAACTCCATGAGCAACAATACTTGCGTAGGCTGCAAAGGAAAATTTGTCGCGCCATAGCGATACTTGGAAGTCAGCACGACAGAGATCGGTTGGGTGAGTTCTTGCCCGATGAAAATCCCATGAGTGGGCTAAACTCATTCATAAGTATCATTTTCTGAATCTTGCGATTCGATCCCAGAGGGCGAGGATTGAAAGCCCGCCAGCCTTGCGCAGATGCAAGTAATTCAAAATCCAATAGCAGCACCGAATCCGATTACTCTGACAAGCCCATTCGACACATATCATCGCTTCGTAAGGGAAAGATCCACTATTGGCGGCTGTTGGACGACGAACCGCGAGAACAGATAGAAATAAACAATTAGAACATGCGCCAGTATTTTTCCAAATGTCCCCAAATATTCAGAAATCAATAACAGAAAGAGAAAAATATACCAGTAAATCACGGCGCCTATAGGCGCCAGCAGAATAAGCAGGAGCTTCTCATCCGCTGGAAGATTTACAAAAGGGATAAATACTAAAAACGACACCGACACGAGCGAACAAGTAAATCTTAGCCACGTAATAGTGAGCCACTCTAGAACGCGACCCAAAGGGCTATTGCCGAATCGGCCAAGGCGGCGACTTTTGAACTTGAGGAAAAGGTGGACCATATTTCGCGACTCGTTAGTGAATGGTCGGAGAAAAGCATTTTATCATTCTATGCCCCATCTACCATAAAAACCTCTATATGCTTCTCGTGGCATGCCGCCGCAACCCTTGAAGTATTCATCATACCGCAGCACATCGCCATGTTGCCAGTTGCACTTAATAACCCAAGAGTCGTTTTGATCCCGTCTCAAAACGGCAGTGTGCCCGATCCCACCACTATTGTACCCGATCCCTCCACTGAGGCCCGCGCATTCGTCACCAGCAAAAAATGTGACCTGCGCCCACGCGTCGTTGCCAAATTTAACGACTTTCATGGGCTGTGCCCGACCTTCCGCGGGCGTTCTACAGAATTTTGAGAGCGGAAAGGTCTCTTCCAAAGCCCGGAGCACATAACGCGCATCCGGAGGATCGCCCGCCACCAAGGGAAGAGCCGCCGCCTGTTTCTGGAAGCTTGACACATATAAGCCTAGTGCAACTGCCATAATTGTTGCGAGCCCAATCCAGAGACTTATGAAAAATGGGTGCTGTTGAAGTACAATGGGTTGAATTGCTCCGTGCGCGGTCTGACTCGATCTAGTCGATCCAGAGCCAATCGTACCGGTCGAGAGGGTGTTGAGAACGCCTCCCGAAGATTGAATTGGTTGTCGACGAGCAGAGGTGCGAGCTGCAGCAGCTCTTGCGCCCGCCATCCGGTGTTCGAGAGCGCAGAGCCCGCACCCGTTAGAGAAGTGGGCGTGGTTCTTCGAATCGGTCGGGCACTTCACAAGTACCTTGTTCGTGATCAATCTATTAAGGTGATCGCGCCACTCGGCCGCTGTAGGGCGTGATGCCGTTGGCTGGAAAGCCCGATCAAACAGCGCACGAGTATCGTCTTCGAGGTACTCATGGATGCTAGACGGAGCCGGTCCCACGTTGCGATGACCGTTGAAACTATATGCATACAGCCCGGCAAAGATGCGTTCTTGCAGCGTCGTTGGTTGGTTGCCGAGGTCGATTCCCTGATAGGGGTGAATGCCGTTGTTCAGGAGCCGGAAGATGATCACGGCCAGGGAAAACTGGTCCTGTTCTAACCCCAGCTGCTCTGGCTTTTTCCCGCGGGCATCCGGTGCGATGTATTCGTCTGAGAATTGCCGCGCCGGCAGTCGACGCGTGCCGTTGATGCTGAACCCATCGGTGTCGAGAATGGCCATATACCAGGCATGGGGATAGAAGCGCATGTTCATCGGCTTCATATCCACCATGTAATGGCCGAGCGCGTGTAGATTGGCCATCAGCGCCGCGAGATTGGCTGCGAGCAGCACGCGGGCGCCGTAGAACTCGGGGAGCTGCTTGCGCTGTCGTGCACTCCTTTGGAGAATGTTCTCAAGCTCGGTGGAGGCTCTAAAATCCACCTCCGGCATAACGAAACCGCGAAATCCCTGGCCATCGACGACTCTCGCCGTCGGCCAGGCGATCTGCACATAGCTTCGTCCGTTATACGAGAACGCCGGCAGATAGGGCGGCGCAGCGAGCATCGCCGCGATCTTCTCTTCGTACTCGGGCAGGTCCTTCCGCTCCTTGTAGAGCTTCACCACGATGCCGGGTTCGCCGATCACGTGGTGGATTGTGCCCGCGGCACCCTCGGCGATGAAACCGCTGAGGCGAATCGAGCGCGCTGCCGTCGCCCCATCATCGATGAAGAAGCTAGCCATCCGACTCAATCCTCAGTGCCCACAACAAGGTCTTGTCGTCGCCCGTTATGTGCCGGATCGCGTCTTTCTCTAGGGTAGCAGCGAGCGCGGCTTCACCTTCTTCCCGAGTGTGTGCCACCAGATACCGTGAAAGCGGACTGAAAAATGGGGCATGTGGCCCCGACATCCCATGTGCCAGAGCGAATGGAGTTACCCCATCGCTCATGAGCACAATTAAGTTAAATTTCTGATCAAAAGGCGTTAGACGTAAATGTTCATGCCAATTCTTTTGCGTGAAAAAAAATGTTTCATTGGCATATTCGCCATTTTCTGGAAATGATAATATACTAGAGGAAAAATTTTCAGTATCCGTTGCGCATGCTGCGCCATCACCAATATGAAAAAATAGCCCCCCGTTCGGTCCTGCAATTACTCCAACCAACGTGGCGTGAAAATCCGCAATCGAATCATTGGTTCCGATCTTCGTAAGTTTAGTACGTACGAATTCGACACCGTCGGTAACCCACGAGCGCACTGTAGTCTGCTCAAGACAAGCATCCTTGTCGTCGCTAAATTGCGATATGTGAGTAGCAATTTGTGAAACTACGCCCTCACAGATAGCCTTCGCGCCTTCAGCAGAGCGGGGTGCAGATCCAGCCCCATCCGAAACCGCTCCCACCAGCCAACCATTTGTGAGTAATGAGACTGTATGAAAGTCTTGGCATGGCGTGGCTTCCGCCTGATGCGAAAATCCCGCTACTGAGGCTCCAATTATTTTCCATTCGATTGGCGGCATTCGTTCAGCCTTCCAACCGCAAATATAATGTTTGATCAGGAGGAAACTTGCATCCAATCGGAAGGCGGAGGCAATTGAACGTTTGTACCCTGTGCCGCCTTTGATGCACTGCTAGTACTGCGACTAAGCCAGAGAAACAGCTCGCGGAATTTCAACCCTTGCAAGCGCACTGGTGCGCGTGTCGAAAACTCCGCCAATTTTCCCAAGTCAGCTTCAGTGCCCGCACCTATTCCGAAAAACACAAGCTTTCCAGCTTGCTCTGCGGCCCGACTCTCGGCTGCCGCCTGCTGCCACTTGTCGTCGGTGGGCTCGCCATCCGTTAATAGGAATACCCAGGGACGATTGTAGGCTATGCCATTCGCGCGATATTTGGCCTTCTGTTCGTCAAGTTTGGTTAGTGCCAATCGTACCGCCTCGCCCATCGGGGTAAGGCCTGCCGCCTTTATCTGAGGTGCGCTGAAAGAGCCTGCATCGGTCCAATCCGTAATTATCTCAACATCATTGCCAAAACGAATGACCAGTAGCTGCACTCGCTGGCTAGCAATGTCATCCTTTTTCAGTTCGTCCTCAAGCAGACGCAGCCCCGCATTTAGCTCGTCTATGGGCGAACCGCCCATCGAACCGGATCCGTCAATAAGCAGTACACATGGCAAACGCTGGCTGGTGTTGTCAGCTAGGGCAACGTCCGGAATGCTGATGTCGCTCACGATATCCCCCGTCATCCGTGACACATTGCAGCAACACTACCGGAAGGGGGGGGTACAACGCAATGACAACCAGCGTGCGTGCCGCGGCTTCCATTATCCTTGGTGGGACATGAGCGACATTCTCCTTGGAGCCGATACGCCTGCGACGGGGGCGCACCCGGCCGCGGCGGTCAAGGCCGGCCGTAGGCCGCCCGCGAGGCGGGTTGCCTTGACGGGCGCGAAGCCAGGGCGCGCGATCATAGAGTTGGACGGGAGATCGATGCCACACCGATGCTTGCAATGCGGCAACGATCGATCCCCGGAGGGCCGAGACCCGCACACCGACGCGGGGCTCGGTCGCGCGGCCAAGTTGCCGCGCGAAAGAGCGTGACCCGGCCAACGGCCGGGAGCCGCAAAGATACAGCGGTTTGATATTTTGCGAAATCGCCTCGGTACGAATCCGAGAGTGATGCACTCTGCGTGCGGCGAGTTGATTCCTGAAGTGCACTAGACCGATGGCCGTTCGGGATCACGTCGGAAAATGTAGAGTGTGCGACGTAAGAGGAATGGCTCGGCTGAGCCATTGCCTGCTGACGCGTTTGACAAGATAGTCGAAACAGCGCGCGATTGCTGCGCATCGATGAGCACAAATCTCGATTGGAAAAATTTTGAATTGACCAAATCTGCATTCGCCTCCGCCAAAATATTGTAAAAAGTTGGAAAGACCACAAAACGAGAACTGAAAAAGTCAAGAACCGCAAATTTATGGGAACTTTGTGCTCGATCGACCAGCGGTCGAGCACGGTTTTAAGCCAAAATTTTGCGGACGATCGAGAGCTGTTCTCAGCTCGTCACAGGGTCGCGCGCGTCGGCGCTGCTGTCCGTCAGGAATTGTTGATACGCGAGAGCAACGGTCACTTTATTGATGGGCTACCCCGCCCGACCTCGGGTCTTTAACCCGAACAGCTCTCACCGGAGAGCTGGAGGGCGAGGACGCCCCAGCGGCCGAAGTCGGCGCGCAGCCCCAGCACAGCGCCGAAAAGACACGAGGTCGGGCGGGTAGCCCGACGCGCGCGACCCGACACAGCAAGTCAAATCAACACATGCTGCAAGCGAGCCCCGCCTTACCCTAAAGGCGGGGCGTAAGGCGTGGTACCGACCACGCCAACGTTCCCGGATGATGGCGGCCTTGGATTTGGATTTTCCTTAAATGAAATTGCATTCTGAATACTGGGTATTTTTATATGGGTCTCATTCAATGAGTATCATTAATAGAGGACCGGAAG
>ORMF012041785.1_pt1 | contig 26882 bp, 25 predicted proteins | sample 1779871 | NCBI WGS metagenome assembly ORMF01 (sample SAMEA104232316, study PRJEB22302) | groundwater metagenome | biome: forest; feature: aquifer; material: groundwater | place: USA | collected 2011-08-07 | depth 5.4 m | reverse complement strand
CGCTGCAGCGTCGCGCGCGCGGCGGCGAGGTCGTTCCCCAGCTTGAGCTGCAGGTCTGCCAGGAGGTTGAGCCAGCGGATGATTTGATGCGCCGGCTGATTCGCCACGGCAATAAGTTGCTCCAACTGGTCGGCGGCGAGGTCGAGCCGCTGGTAATGACCGGCGTAAATCAGCGCCAGCTTCTCGCGCGCCTCGTTGTCGTAAGGAAATTGCTGGAGGTGCTTCACGTAGTTGGCCGCGGTCGTGGCTGGGTCTTCCACCGGGACCTTCAGGTCGGTGAAGTCGTCGCGCAGGCCGAGGCTTTCTTCGTGAGGGGCGAGGGGCTTGGTCGCCGGTTCATGGGTTTCGGCGAGAAACTCCCGCGTAGGGAGGTGGGCGAGGCGTTGGCGAGCGACCTGCGCCTGCTCGCCGTCGGGCATCAACGCGAGGATGCGTTCCAACGTCGCTCGCGCGGTGTCCGGGTCCTGCGCCAGCTTCAGGTGCCAGTCGGCCAGCCGGTGGAGCGCGTAGCCGACGTGGTTCAGCGGCCGGTTCTTTTCCGGGCTGACGAACCGCTCAATGACCAGCTCCGCACCGCTGAGGTCCTGCAAGTCTTCCGCTTTGATTTCGGCCAGCAGCAGGTGTCCACGGAAGTCCTTCGGAAACACCCGGAGCTGCGCTTCGATCTCCGCGATTGCACCGCGGTAATCGGCGTGCTTGCGCTTGGCCTCGGCGATGGCGTAGAACGGCTGCGGCTCTGTCTCGCCACTCCCCAGGTAAAGGTTTTCAAACCACTTGGAGATCGTCGCCCCGATGTTCGACGCCCACAACACGCCGAGGAGAATGCCGAACACCGCCAGCGACCCGGCAATCACCATCGCCAAACCGGCGCCGCCAGCGAAGCTGCCGCCGCTCGCGCCGAGTGATCTCTTCGCGAACACGCCCAGGACTACCAGCAACGCCGCCGTGATGACCCACTTGGCAATCAGCCGCCCGGGATCATCGCTTTTCTTCAGGGTGCGAACCAGGAGCCAGCCACCGCCGCCGATCACGACCAGCAACGTGAGCGCGGGGAGGAGGATGGTTTTGAACTGGATCATAGCTGGCCCCGCAAAGGTGCGCCCGCGCGGATCACTTTGCAATCGTCCTTCAGTCGTAAGTTGGCGGTCACATTTCAACGCAGTCTCCAGAAACCGGAGATTCTCCGCCGACGATGAAAACGCGGCCGGAGCGCCGGTCTCCGATCCGGCGTGGAGGCACGAGGAAACCGCGCCGGATCGGAGATCGGCGCTCCGCACTCTCGGAGTGGAACGCAACGACGCACCAGGGCACAGCCGCAAACGAACCGCCGGACCGCGCTCACCCGGTCCGTTTCACCATGCGGTCCGGATTCCGCGCGCGGCTGACGGCGGTGTCGTAGGTGATCTGGCACCGGCAGTAGAGATCGTAGAGACAGGCGTCCATCAGCACCATGCCGTCTTTGCCTCCGGTCTGAATGGTGTTTTCCAGCATGTGCTTGTTGTTCTCGCGAATCAGATTCCGCACGGCATTGCTGGAGATCAAGAGTTCGTAAGCGAGCACGCGCCGCGTGCGATCGGCGGACGGCAACAAATCCTGCGCGATGATTCCCTGGAGCGAGTTGGCCAACTGCATGATGACTTGCCGCTCCGCGCTGCCTTCAAAGACGCCGGTGATGCGCTCGAAGGCGTGCGACACGTTCGGCGAATGAAGGGTCGCGAGCACCAGGTGGCCGGTCTCCGCCGCCGTCAGCGCCGCCGAGATCGCCTCGTGATCGCGCATCTCGCCGACGACGATCACGTCCGGGTCCTGGCGCAGCACGTGGATGAGCGCGCGGTTGAAGGAGTGCGTGTCGGTGAGGACCTCTTGCTGCACCACGATGGCGCGCTTGTTCTGGTGCACGTACTCGATCGGGTCTTCGATGGTGACGATCTTGCAGCGCCGCTCGCTGTTGATCAGGTCCACCATGTAATTGAGCGTCGTGGTCTTGCCCGCGCCGGCGGGGCCGGTGATGAGAAACAGCCCGTTGGGGCGGCGCGCCAACTCGTCGATCTTGGGCGGCAGGCCCAGTTCATTGCGCCCTGGGATCTGCGTGCCGCAAAACCGGATGCTCAGTTCCGGATGCCCGTTGCGCCGGTAAAGCGTGACGCGCATGCGGCCGGCGACGTGATGCGGCAGCGAAATGCACAACTCCCACTCCCGGTCGTATTTCTCTCGCTGGCCATCGTTCAACAGGCAATACGCCATCGCGGTCGTATCCTCGGCAGTGAGCGCATCCGCGTCGGCGAAGATGATTTCGCCGTTGATGCGAAAGGCCGGCGGCACCCCGGCGATCAGGTGCAGGTCCGAAGCCGTCTGATCGGTGGCGTCGGCCAGCAGGCGTTCGAGGTAGGAGGGACTCATGTGCGAAAGGTTTGACACCACCAGCCGCGCAAGCGCGACCACAGCCCGGCGTTCGCCAATTCCACCAGCGCGGTCGCGGCCTCGCGACACGCCGGGTCCAACTCGCGCGCCTGGGCGAAGGAGCCTTCCGCATGGCCCACCAGTCCCAGCGCGCGCTGGCAAAGGCCGAGCTGCAGCCAGACGACCACCTGGCTCGGGTCCAGATTCAAGGCCTGTTGCGCCAGCTTCAGCGCGCGCGCGAATTGCCGGTAGTAGTAATGGATGCGCGCGGCCAGCCACTGCCAGAACCAACTCTGCGGCTCTTTGGCCAGCGCCTTCTCGAAACAAAACGCCGCGCGCTTTTCCTCGCGCGCCAGCAGCACGTCGCCACGCGCCAGCCAGACGTACGGGGTGTCGCCGCGCTCCTCGATTGCCGCGTCGGAGAACGCGAGCGCGGCTTTCAGATCGCCCATGCGCGCGAGGGCGACGGCCTTCGCGGCCAGCAGCTCCGGGTCGTTGGCGAACTGCTCCAGCGCCTTGTCCGCCCAGACCTTGGCTTCTTTGAACTCGCCCAGTTCGATCAGCATGCGCACCTGGCCGGCCCACGCCGCCGTGTTGCGCGGGTTATACTCGAGCACTCGCGCAAAGGCCCGCAACCCCGGCTCGAAATCTCCGTGTTCGTACGCCGCCTTGGCCTCGGCCAGGTAGAAGGCCTCGTCCTTGACGGTCGCCTGGGGATGCGAGCGACTTTCGGACTGGCCGCTGAATTCGAGGTTGCTAAATCGGCTCATGGCATAACTTGCCGCCGCCAAAACCAGCGTGCAAACGGTTTCCCGACGAACGCACTCTCCGGCACCAGCGATAACCTGTCCATCTGTGCGGCGACGAGGGCGTCAGTCGCGGGACCTTCCCTTGAGATAGCCAAACTCGGCCAGAGGAACCAGCATTTTCGCGGCACGATTCGCTCGCCGCTGGCGGGCATGTGCGGCCGCCGGGGATGGGACACGCCGTTGATCTGGAAGTCTCCGCTGGAGTACACCACTTGATCGCCGCTCACCGCCAGCACCTTGTCCAGCGCGAAGCCCTCCCGAATCGCGACGCCCTGACCGCCGTCGGCCTCGATCCGGTACGCCACCCAATCGCCGCGGCGAATCGCGCCCGGCGATTTCAGCACGTTGATGACCACGACGCGCTCGCCCAGGCGCAACGGCAGCAACACATGGTTCTCCACGAAGCGCCGTGCGGGCAGATAGACCAACTGGCTCACGACCAACAACACCGCCAGCGAATAGATCAGACGCTTGGGCAAGCTCAAGTCCGAGCTTGGCAGGAACAAGATGCTCGTCACGTGCAGCGAGATCATCAAACCCACCGCCAGGCTGGCCACCGGATAACCGAGCCACAGCACAAAAACAAGCGCGCTCAGGGCGTAGGCCAAGCCAACCCCTCGGCCAATCCGACGACGCCCCAGCGCGCCAAAAGAATAACCCGGCACCAGCAGACTGAGCGCGTACCGGCGAAGCGTCAGCCCGCGGCGCCCCAGGAGCTGGTCCGTCTTTTCCCGCAGCGCCTCCGAGCGCACCGCCCGACGAAACGCAAACCAGGCCCGGGTAAATCGCGCCGACCACCGCGCCCGCGGCGGATAGAAGGGCGAGTCCGTTCGCTCGCAGGTTTCAGTCTCGCACTTCATGGACTGCTCGATCGATCGCGCTGTTCGGGATTCCGCCCGCGCCAGTCTTCGGACGTCGGCTGAGATTTTTCATCAAACCCGTCGCATCACCTTCAACTCATTTAACCGATTTAACCCAGTTAACTCTCCGCTGCCTCCAGGCCTCCTGCTCCGACTCCCGTCCGTGCCGTGTTCGCTACTTCCGCTGCTCCACGTGGTACTGGACTTCCTCTTCCGGCTCGTAGAACTCACTGGTCTGACGCTGGGATTTCATCTCGCCGACGATCTGCACGAATAACTTCACCGCTTCGAGGCAGCGCTTTCCTTTGTAGCCCTTGACGTGCAGTTCCACGCTGCCGTCCGGAGCGATGGTAATCTCAAATTCGCGTTGTGGCATATCTCTTAGTTGCCAGTTGTCAGTTGTCAGTTGACAGTTGGCGGTGCTCCGCAGGCCAGCGGCGCGTCGTGCTTCTGTCTGCTGCTTCCTGACAACTGACAACTGACAACTTCCTCACTGCTCCCAGTGTCTGACCTTGAGCCGGATCGCATGGCTGGCATCCAGTTCCTCCTCGACCACGACAAACTGCCGCGCTCGGATTTCGTCCATGAGGCGCTGATAGACGTAGCGCTGCACGACCCGTTGGCTGAGTTCCTCGCCGAGCGCCCGCAGGGCCGCGTCCGTGTGGCCTGACCCCGTGACACACAACGAGGCCTTGCCGCGCGCGTCTCGCGAGAACGTGACGCTCACGCCGTCGCGCGTCACGGAAATCCGCTGATCGCGGCCGAGCTGCTCAGTGACCAGTTCGCTGTTCGCGATTTCGAGTTCGACGCGGCTGGCGAGCTTTGGCTGTTCACTCACGGCGGCCATCTTCTTGGCCGTGTCCTCAGCCACGACATAGCCCAACGAGCCCGCCGCCGCCACGACCGCCGCGCTGAACGCCGGCCAGGACGCGATCACCACCGGGGCCAGGATGCACACTGCGCTCATATCGTTTTGAAATGACGTTCGTTCACCGATTCGAACCGAGAAGTTAGACCGGGCCAGGGCCGTCGGCTCACGCGGAGTTGTGAAATGCGGCGACGCGCGGGGAACGGGGCGAGACCGCAGCGGATTGGCGCGTCGGACGGGTCACCAGGCTCCTCGCCAGCCAAAGCATCACTGCGGTGCGCTTTGCTGGCAAGCGGTGCACGCCGCGCGGAAGCGAAATCCGAAAACCGAAAGCTCCGGTTCAGGTCCAACGTCGCGCCGCGAGCGATCGGGCTAGCTGCTCGCTTCGGGTTTCGGCCTTCGGATTTCGGACTCCGGACTTCGCGTCGGAATCCGCAACCCCTCCCGATCAGGGCTGTTCTGGCAGCCGCGACTTCCAGTATTCTGGATCGCGGCGAACGTGCATGACGGCGTAGATGATGACCTCCTGGAGCGCTTCGTCGTGGAGGAAATGGATTTTGTACGGGAAGCGCTTGAGCAGGCAGCGCCGGATGCCGCGCTCGATGGGTCCGAAGCGCGTCGGGCGCTCCAAGATCGCCGCGATGGCCTTTTCCCCCTCCGCCTTGAATTCCCGACCGAGTTCGGGTTTCACGCGCTGATAGCGGAGGGCCGCCTCCCGATACTCAGCGAGCGCCTCCGGGTGAAACCAGCAAGTCATCGCGCGCGTTCGAGCGCGTCACGGACTTCACGCAGTGCAGCTTCACCGGGAACGAGTTTGACCCGGCCGGACTGGACTTCTTCCACCCGCCTCTGCACCTCGGCCATCTGGCGCGCTTCGATCTCCGGCGGGATGTGGGTGTTCACGCTTTCGATCAAACGCTCCGCGAGCGTCAGCTTCGACTCGTCCGGCAGGGCGAGGGCCTCTTCAAGAATGTGTTCCAATGCTGCTGCCATGCCCGCAGCTTAGCCAAGGCGGGGGACAGTTCAAGCGCCAGAATGTGCGCGCCGAACTACGAAGGGCGCACGCGGCGCAGAGGCAAAACCGGAAGGCCGAATCCCTGAAACCCGAAAGAAGTCCGAAATCCGAGGATCGAAGTCCGAAGGCTTTGGTTCACATCCAGCGCCACACCGTGCGCGATCGGGCAAGCTGTTCGCTTTGGGCTCCGACCTTCGGATTTCTTTCGGACCTCGGATTTCGGATTTCGGACTTCACCGCGGGCCGCGCCATTCGTGCGGGCTGTTGAAGAGTTCGCCCACCGCGATGGGCCTGGCGCATTGCTGACGGAGCTGCTTGAAGTAGCCGTTTTGCTCCGGCGCGAAGGGGTCTTCCATGAAGGAGGGCCGGTACTTCTCGACTTCTTTGCAGAGGTTGATGGCGTCGATGGGTTCGATGCGCTCGTGGATGTCGTGGAGCAGTTCGAGGTCGATGCCGGATTCGGCGGCTGAATGAAGCGGCCATTTTTCAGAGCTTGCGGAGAACGCCAGAGTCCCGCTAAGTTGTGCGCAAGAAGAGAGCAAACCGTGAACCGCTATGCCGACTGTCGAAGCAGATAAAGTCAGTATCACTTCTCGCGTCCCGGCCGACTTGAGAGACACCCTTGAGGAGGCCGCCCGGCTTCAGGGAGCCACGCTGAACCAGTTCATGGTCCAGTCGGCTTTCCAGGAAGCGCAACGCGTTCTGGAGCGGGAGACCGTTATCCATCTCTCCCGCCACGACGCGCAAAAAGTCTTCGCGCTCTTAGAGCATCCACCCAAGCCCAACAAGCGGCTGAAGGCAGCGGTCAGAGCTTACCGCGGGCTGGTTCGTGTATAAACTCGAACTCCTTTCACGGGCGCACGACCGAGAAGGCTTCGACTGTTCCAGCGAGCCCCTCAACGCCTACCTGCGGCACACCGCCCGTCAGCACACCGAGCGCGGCATTTCTCGCACGTTCATCCTCGTCGAAGAAGGCGCCGGGGAGCCAAAACCGATCCTTGGCTACTTCACGCTGAACATCTGCCAACTGAAGTCGGAGGAGCTTCCGCCCGAACTTGCGCGCCGTCTCCCACGCGAAGTCTCGGGCATCAAGCTGGGGCGGCTCGCCGTGGCAAAGGACCGGCAGCGCCAAGGCTTGGGCAAGCTCCTCCTCGTCGCTGCGCTGCGCAAGGTGCTGGAAGTCTTTGAGTCCGCCGGCGGCATCGGCCTCTTCGTGGACGCCAAAGATGACGCGGCGAGGATCTACTACGAGCGCTTCGGCTTCGCTTCGCTTCCAGACAATCCATTGCAACTTTTCCTGCCGCTGCAAAGCATCCGCGAAGCGCTGGGGAAGACTGCGTGACGGGGTAAAAGGCGAAACCACTTGGAGGGACAAGAGAGTCGCGCCGACAGCCTCTGAGGAAGCCGCTCTGCTCGGGCGCAAACGGACCTTCCATGAAGAAGGGCCGGTACTTCTCGACTTTTTTGCAGCGCTTGATGGCGCCGATGGGTTCGACCCGCTCGTGGATGTCGTGGAGCAGTTCGAGATCGTCGCCGAATTTGGTGCGAATATGTTCGAAGGCCTTCGGGGTGATCTTGAGGTAAGGTCAGACGTCCATGTGCGAGTCGGGGGCGAGGCCGAAGCCAGCGTCTTTGAAGTGCGCGTCTTCCGAGAGGGGCGTCGAGCCGTAGCTGCCGATTTGGATTCGGACGCAACGCAAGCTGTCGTGCCGCCAAGAATCGCGGACCGAGCGATTCGGTTGCGAGAGTCGATTCCTGTTCTTGCCCCACGCTTGCAATAGGGTGTTTCCGCACTCGACGATGGAACAGCGAAACGAAGGCCCCGGCGAGAGGGGGCAACAGGGACCCGCCCAAACCGGGCAACAACGGTCCTAACGGGAGCCGCCAGGGCACCTGACTCCACGCGTCGCCGACGCGCCCGCTTTGCTAATCTTGGCCCGTTTTGAGCAGGTAGTCGACGAACTCGCGGTAAGCTTGCGAGCCATTTGCGAAATCCTCGTCATCGTACTTGTATCCATTCGCATCTCTTGTTGGCTTCAACTCGATCTCGGCGATGTTGCCGGAGATTACCTTCACTTTCGCAGGTCCCCATTTGTCAGCTCGCGGATTCGGGTAGTTCATGTGGAGGTTGCGGAAGCGATCATTCCTGGCCAACGGGAAGTACAGGGAGTAGTCGAAGTAGTAGGTTCCTGCTGGAGCAGGGATGTCAACATGCGTGAGAGAGGCGTCTATGCTCGCAAACAGTGGGTGGCTCTCCTTCAAGTAGTTCAGCACAGTCTGTTTGTTTTCCCCGTCAGTCAACAAAGTGGCGCGCGTGATCTTGCTCATCGCGACCTTCCGGGCTTCAGCGTCTCTCCCGACAATCGGACGCGCAAAGCCAAGCTTTACTAAGTTCTCGGTGCTTTTGATCGCATCAAACTCAGCCTTCAAAAACGGCTCGGGGAAAACTCGGACCTTGTAGAGCGAAAGATTCCCCAAGGATTGATAACTGAAGATGGCGATGCCGTTCGGATCGGCGGTGTATGTGAACGGGTGCAGCTTCACGCGGATAACCCCCGGCTTTTCCTTCGGCGCAGTGAGAGACACGTCCGACGAACCGGATTCCTTCGGTTCCTGCGCGCTGATTGGCAACGGGACGAGCAGGAGGACGGTCGCGAGGCTGGTTGCCACAGTGAAGTGACGGGGTATCCACCCCGTTTCCGAGTAATAGATTAACTTGTTCGCTTTCATACGGGTTTTGCTGAGCTTTGTGGGATGGTTGACTTACTTGAGGAATTCCTTCGCCTTCTCTTGATCCTCTTTGAGCGCTTTCAACTTCTCAGAGACGGTCGTTTCCAACTCGGTGAGACCCGGAAGGACCGCACTTAGGCATTGCGTTTCCTCACGGCCAAGAACCACCTCCCTGAAGGTCTTCGTCTGTTCGTAACGTTCAGCCAGAGGTCTTCCCGGTAGATTTGCGTAGTTGGCAAGTGCAACAACATTCTGCAACAACAGTTGGTCAGGCGTGACGAAAACGATCTTCATCTCACCTGGGCTTCTAATCTCCGTGTAAACACCTGCGCCTATACTGTGGTCGTGCGCTGAGCGCGTCCACTCAGAATACTTGGCCAATGCCGCGCAAAGATCTCTCACCTGCTGGGTGGCAATGAACAGAACCAAGGCCTTGGCTGGCAGTGCTTCGGCTCTTTCTGCGCTCCCGGTCTCGGGCTTGGTCGCTTGGTCTGCCTGTGGCTGCTGAAAAAGGTGAACGCTAGCAACATTCGGTGCCTCCAACCTCAAGCGAGCAGTGAGTGTGGAACCCATAAAGTTGGTTTCGAATAGCTTGAAGGCCGTCCTGTAAACGTTCGAAACGGCGATCTGCCCGTAGTCTGGAGCCTCGGAGGAATTCAACTCCTTGGACTGCCGGCCGGCTTGCGCCTCGTCTGCGGGTGCCGCTTCGATTTCGATCGGAATGTATCGCACCCCCGGGGCTTGCTGCTCTTGGGCCAGATCCCTGCCGGTAGCCTCCGGCGCGAGCTGAGCCGGCCGCGGAACTTGCGTCATGAGTGCTGGAATCCGGGACAGCTCATATTCCAGTCGGTTAACGTCCTCTTGGAGCACACGGTAGCCTTTGCGGAATCCTTTCGTGTTGTTCCCGACCGATCGAAAGTATTCTTCCGCGCCAACCATCCTCTGGAGGCGAGTTTGAGCCTCAACAAGCTCACGCTTCTTTTCTAGGAAGGGTGGATTGATTATCTGCGTCAGTGTCGCGCGCGACTCATGCTGCTGCGTTGACAGGTCCTGTGCGGCAATGCATGCAGCGAAGAAGCTGCAGAAAAACCAAGCCCAGAGCAGTCGAGTTGCAAGGAAAACGACCAGTGCAGCAAACCCGCATTCACCGTGGCAACCGCTGCGCTCGGTCGTAGTTGGGCAGGCGCTCATTGCTTTACGTGAGATTGTCTCGCTCCGTCGTGTTTATGTCAAGGTCGCAGGCTGTGGAAATTCCGCTGTCCACGCTGGCATCATGATCATGCTGAACTCCGGTGCATGCCGTTCTTGAGCCGTTTTTGAACCGGGATCATGGCCTCACCATTTGCGTTCGGCCCGCCGCCACTAGCCGGCGCTAAGGCCTCACACTCGTTCCATCCTTCTTCCGCACCGACCGCCAGTAGCCTGGATCTTCCGGATACGGATACTTTTTCGCCAGTTCTTCGTTCCGATCGACGCCGACGCCGGGGTTTCGTTCACGTGGAAGTAGCCGCTCTTGATCGTCGGCGCGCCGGGGAGGACTTCGCGCGTGGAGTCTTCGAGGGGTCATCTTCCATCCTCGAACCTCTTTTTCGAGCTCGAGGACGAGAATCCCGGAGGAGCGAGGCGCCGGTTTTCCGGACACGCCCTTAATCCACCGCCAACTCCCACCCAAATCCCGGCCGGTCCGACGGACGCATGTAGATGCCCTCCGGGCCGCGAGTGATGCCGAACTCTTCCTCGAATCGCTGATAGACCTCAGGCGGGCCGCCGGGTGCCGGCAGGAACATTTCACACCACGGGCAATTCGTCGCCGCCAGGATGTAGTGCGGGCAGCCCCCGCGCCAGCCGCCGTGGGGGATCACGGGAAGATCGTGCGCGGCGGCCAGCGCCCCGATTCGTCGAAGCTCGGTCAAGCCACCGCACCAGTTCATGTCCGGCTGCCAGATGTCGGCGGCCTTGTATTCGAGCAGCAGCCGAAAGCCGTAGCGCGTGTATTCGTGTTCGCCCGTGGCCATGCGCGTCGAACGGATGCGCTGCTTCAAGCGGCCAAAGCCGGCGTAGTCATCGGGCGGCAAACACTCCTCCATCCAATAAACTCGATACGGTTCGAGCCGCTCGGCGAATTCGATCGTGTAGTCCTCGGTCAAGGCCATCCAGCAATCGAGCATGATCTCGCCGTCGGGGCCGAGCAGCTCGCGCGTGCGCTTGACCAACTCGACGTTTTTCTTCAAACCCTCGCGTCCGTCAGCGGGACCGTACGGGACCGCCAGCTTGAGTTTCTTGAAACCGAATTCCACGTGCTGCTCGCTGTCGTTGCCCGTGCAGTAACACGGAATGCGCTCCTTGGTCGCGCCGCCGAGGAGCTTGAAGACCGGCTGCCCCAAGGCCTGGCCGACGATGTCCCACAGCGCGTTATCGACGGCGCTGATCGCGTGCACGACCAGCCCCTTGCGCCCGTAGTAAAGCGTCGAGCGCCACAGGATGTCCCAGAGCCGCTCCACGTCGAATGGGTCTTCGCCCAGCAGCAACTTCGTCAAGTGTCGCTCGATCACGAAGGCCGCGCCCGGACCGCCGTAGCCAAGGCCGCGAAGGCCTTTGTCGGTGCTGATTTCGACCACGTCCGAGCCGAGATCATCGGCCATGAAAAGGCTGCGGCGTGGTTTGTATTTCGGGTAGATCGACATCGGATTGGCGACTTCCGTGCCGCCTGTGGACCACGAGCCGGGCGTGGGCGTGTACGCCGGCAGCGGCTTCTTGGGCCGCGGCTTCACCATCCGCACGCCGGTGATTTTGAGTTGGCTGGATTGCCCTTGGAACGGCAGCGCCGGCGGACTCGGCAGCGCTTGGGCTGAAACTTCTTCGGTTCCGGTGCCCAAGGCCGAGAAGCCCAGCGCCGCGCAGCCGGCGCCCTTGAAGAAATCACGACGATTCAGCATAACCGGTTAGATGAGTCTCGACCGAGGCTCTCATTCCGGGTTGGACCTGTCACGCGGGAAAGCGAAGGAAGCGTTGCCACGCCGCGCGCGGAAAAGTAGATTCGCGCCATGCAGAAACGCGGGAAGAAACGGGACAACTGGCGCAAGGAATGGCGCGAGCAGTGCCGCCGGCAATTGACGCGCCCCACGCTCACGCGCATCAAGTACGGCTTCGCCTACGTCTATAAGCCAGTGCTGGACGATACGCCGAGCCGTGCTTTCGACACCATGGCCGAATACCGGAAGTGGTGTCATGAAAACCTGCCGCGGTACCTCGGTTACCGAATGGCCCAAGCCGGACATGCCGCAAAGTAAATTTACCCCAGACCAAGCGCTGGAACTCGCCGCGGCGTTCGAGGCCCACCAGGTGGAGTACCTCTTTTTCGGCAAGAGTGCCGCCATCCTGCTCGGTTTTCCTGCCATCACCCAAGATGTGGATTTGTTCCTGCCCAAGGATCGTGACAACGGCGCCCGCGTCATCCGTGCTCTCGAATCCCTCGGTTTCCAGATTTCCGCGGGCATTCGCACCAAGATTCTTCACCACGCAGACTTTGTCCGGCTGAAGGACGGCCCGTTCGACCTCGACTTGATCTACTCACCGGATGGGATCGACAGCTACGAAAAGGCGAAGGAGCACTGCATCATCCAGGATAACTTTCCCGTGGCGAACCTCCGCGATATTATCGCGAGCAAACGCGCCAGCAACAGGGAGAAAGACCTTATCGATCTGCCGTTGCTCGAGGAGTTCCGCCGCGAGTACGACAAGCTCCACTCGCCGAGGCTCCGAACTGCATTGGAGAAATCCCTGAGCAAGCCTGGGACAGCGGCGAAGAAGACCCTGAGGTCAGGCTGAAGGACGAAGTCGAACGGGGAGGTTCTACAGCGATCCCATGCCAGCCTGAAGTACGAAGCCATAGCCTCCCTCCCTCTCTCGCCGCTTGACGGACCGCATTCGGGAGCGGAGTGCTAACGTCGGTCCTCGCCAGTGCTGCCGCGGGAAACGTCCTGCGTCGCCTGGTTGAACCGCGCCGGCTCCTGAATGCCGAAGTTGTGGATGGCGAAGTCGCCGGACCGTGGAATCGCTAGATCGACCGAGATCATGCGCGGCAGTGGCGGCGGCGGCGTTCTTCGGCGGCGTTGCGCAGGTCGAGAATCCGGCCGTACGCGACACGAAAGATGGGGCCTGTGCCGAGCAACTCGGAGAGGCGATGGGCGAATTCGTCGCAGATCGCGACCATCTTGGCCCAGATCTCGGCTACGCGCTCCGTGCTGGCTTCGTGTTTCTGGAGCAACACGACCACGCGGTAGATTTGTTCCAACTCGGCCTGAGGTTGAGCCACTTCGCGATCCAGTGGTTCGCCGTGAGCGGAGCCAGCCAGGCGGTCATCGAACTTTTTGATAGCCGCCTCTTCGAGCGTGTCCAGATCAGCCAGTTCCAATGCCATGGTCCGAAACTAACCAGCGGCTCCGGCTGGGTCAAGTGGGCCGGTGAAAGCTCCGAAAGTTGGATTTCGGCTTCCGGCGACGTGCGCATTGGCCGCAGCGCCCACACACGTGAAGCGTGCCGCAAGGGTGGGCTGACCGTGTTCTTTCGCAAGAAGCGCTGGATGGACATCCCGCTGTTGGAGCAGCACACGAAGCTGAGCCGCTGCCTCCCGCAAATCATCGAATCCGCAAAGAAGGGCAAGCCCAGCCCATTGTTCACGTTTCCGTGAGCGGCGGAGTGTGGGTGATGCGCGGTGATCCTTCCCGAACAGCTCGTCTCGGTCCGAGGTCGTCGCCGAATCTGGTGGGGACATGCTCGAAGGCCCTCGGGCTGATCTTGAGGTAAGGGCGGGCGTCCTCGTGCGTTTCGCTGGGCAGGTCGAAGCCAGCATCTTTGAAGTGCGGGTCTTTGGACATGTGGGTCGAGCCGTAGCTGCAGACGCAAAGAACACCGATCCCTTCGTTCGGATTTCGCGGCGCTCCTCAAGCTCTTGCACCGGGTTGGACTTGATAACCTCTCCGGTGCCCTGTTAGCGTCGTCGCGTGCCCGATTCGGACATCCGCATCTACGAAGTCACGTTTTGCAGCCGGGTAGCCGGTTGGGCAAACGCGCTTTTTGCGGAGCACCCCGAATGGCCCTTCCGTCGTGCGGAAATCGAGGACTCCAAAGCCATCAAACGCAAACGCTCCGATCTGCGAGTCTATGGCGACGCGAAGAAGTTGATTCTCGCTGGCGAAGTGAAATTGCCAGGCACGGTCGAAGGCCGCACTCCATACAACGCGGATTTGGTCGAGGATTCCTCGCACAAGGCCGACAACGCTGGCGCTGAGTTCTTCTTCACTTGGAACGTCAACCTGCTGGTGTTGTTCGACCGCAAGAAGTGGCACCTGCCGCTGATGGAGCGCCGCGTTCAAGATTATGAACTCGGTCTTGATCTCGAAAGCCGCGAGGACGTTGACCGCGCGGAAGTCGAAATCCGCATCCAGGAATTCCTCGCCGAGTTTTTCGCGCAGTTCGCCGAGATCGCGCTGGGCCAGAAGCCAGAATGGGGCATGCGGCTCGACGACTGGTTCATCCGTTCGTTCGAGCACCACATTCTCTGGCCGGTCAAGCTCACGCGCGATCATCTTTGGGCGAAGGCCGACGCCGACAAGACCTTCGATCACCACCTTCAGGAGTGGATCGCGAAGGAACAAGGCTGGCTTTTCACGCGCAACGATCCTGTCCAGTGGCGCGAGGTCTTGGACCGCGCCGCCCGCACGCTTTGCTACGTCTTCGCCAACCGCCTGATTTTCTACGAATCTGTCCGCGCCAAGTTCGCCGAACTGGACGCGCTCGAAATCCCGAAGAACGTCAAGTCTCCCGAGCACCTCTACGAACATTTCCAGAAGACCTTCCAGCAAGCCGTCGAGGCAACGGGCGACTACGAGACGCTTTTCTATCCCTACGAAAAGGACTGGGCCGGCCCGTTGATCTTCGCGCACGCCGATTCGGTGGAAGTGTGGCGTTCAGTGATTCGCAACCTGGAGCCGTTCAACTTCAAACTCATCGCGACGGATATTCTGGGCGGCATCTTCCGCCGCCTGATTGATCCCGCCGAGCGCCGCCGGTTCGGCCAGGTTTACACGAGCGAAGACCTGGTGGATGTGGTGAACGCCTTTTGTATCCGCAGCGCCGAAGCCAACATGCTCGATCCTGCGGGCGGCTCCGGCAGCTTCGTAGTGCGCGGCTACCACCGCAAGGCATGGCTAAAGCAGAACGAGGTTCTCAGGCGCCCCAGTGTTTCGCACCAGGACTGGCTGCGACAAATCTACGCCGTGGATATCTCCCTGTTCGCCGCTCATCTCTGCACCCTGAACCTCGCCGCGCGCAACATTCGCGACGAAGAAAACTATCCGCGCGTTCGACGCGGCAATTTCTTTGAAGTCGCGCGCGACATGGCGAACAAGAAACCATTCTGCCTGCTTCCGCAAGGACTGCAAGGCGAGCGCGAACCCGGCCCGATCCACATGCCGCCGCTGGATGCCGTCGTTGGGAACCCGCCTTACGTCCGCCAGGAACTCATTCCCAAACGCGGAGAAAAGGGCCTCAAGCCGATGCGGGCGAAAGAGGATTTGCTGGAGCTTTGCGGCGACTTCTGGCCCGGCTTGAAGCTCAGTGGCCGGAGCGACCTGCATTGCTACTTCTGGCCTGCCGCCACGCGCTTTCTCAAGCAGGGCGGTTGGTTCGGATTCCTCGTGTCGTCGAGTTGGCTCGATGTGGAATACGGCTTCGCCTTGCAGGAGTGGGTACTGACCAACTTCCGCATACACGCCATTCTGGAAAGCAACGCCGAACCGTGGTTTGAAGATGCCCGCGTCAAGACCTGCGCCGTAATCCTTCAACGCTGCTCCGACCCGGCCAAGCGCAACTCGCAACTTGTGAAGTTCGTCCGGCTCGACACCCCGCTCAAAGACATCATGGGTGAGCGTCCCGGCGAACACGCCCGCCAGACTGCCGCCGAGAAATTTCGCGACGAAATCGCCGCTTGCAAAAAGAACGCGACCCGCGACGGCTGGCGCGTGGTCGTCAAGAAGCAGGATGAACTTTGGCAAGACGGGCTGCGCGCGGGCCGGCTGTTTGAAATGCAGCGGCAGCGGGACTTGGCCGAAAGCCTCAAGCCGCAAATCGGTGGAGACGATGACAACGACGAAGCCGAAAACGGCATCTATGACGAGAATGGCAACGGCATTTTGCACGACAGCACGCCCGCCTACGGCCCGCGCTACGGCGGCGGCAAGTGGGGCAAGTATCTCCGCGCACCGAACCTCTACTTCCGCATCATGGAGCGTCACGCCGACCGATTCGTGCCGCTGGGCGAAATCGCCACGATTTGCTTTGGCGTCAAAAGCGGTTGTGATGCCTTCTTCATGCCGCGCGATGTGAGCCCCGAGTTTCTGGAAAAGTATTCAAAGCTGGATTGGAACGACGCGCCACTCATGCCGCATTGCGAACGGAAGGAAGTCGAGTCGGGGAAGGTGAAACTGGTTGAAGCGGGTGATGGCACGGTTCATCCGGTGGAAGCGGAATTCCTGAAGCCAGAGATTCACAGTATGATGAGGATTCGGCAGCCCGTCGTCACTACGCGCGATTTGGATTTGGTTTTGATGGTGGACAAAACGAAGGAAGAACTGAAAGGCACGTACGCCCTAAAGTATTTGCGTTACGGTGAAACTCATAGTGTAACGACGAACAAGAAAGCCAGTGCTGCAACTGTACCGATGCGCCCTACTTGTGCGAACCGCAACCCTTGGTACGACCTGACCTATACGAAGCCGGGCCAACTGATTTGGGCCAAGGGGCAGCAGTATCGCCATGTTGTTGTCTTCAACGAGAACAAGGTCACAGCCAATTGTCGTCTTTACGACGTGACGTTGATTGACCCCAAACCGGAGCTTCCTGAAGTCCTTGCCGCAATCTCCAATTCAACGCTGGTTGCATACTTCAAAACATTTTACGGGCGTTACACGGGAACAGAAGGCAGTTTCGAAATGATGGTTGTTGACCTGAATCTGCTGGAAGTCCCCGACCCACGCCACGTCACCAAGGCCGTCGCCGGGAAATTGCAGGATGCTTTCAAGAGACTCTGCCAGCGCGACACGCGCCCGCTGGTGGAAGCAGAATTCATGGAGTGCCACGCTGCCGAGCGTGCGCGAAAGCTCGCCGAGAAACCCATCAGCCTGCCGTGGGAACTTCAGCAGCCGGATCGCCGCGCGCTCGATCTCGCGGTGTTTGAACTGCTCGGCGTCACGGACGCAAAGGAACGCGAGGCGCTTTGCGATGAACTCTACCGTGAAACCGCCGCGCACTTCCGCCAAATCCGCGTCGTCGAAATCCAGAAACAGGAGCAACGTGCCAGCAGCAAGGGCCGCGAGTTCCGTGCCGATGAACTGGCCGCTGATTTGTGGGACGCCTTGACGGAGGACGAAAAGCAGCCGCTCGCCGAATGGCTGGCCGCGCAAACCAGCGGCGGCAAACCGCACGTCATCCCCGAAGGTCATGCCAGCCTGCCCGGAGCGGACGACATGCTCGATGCCAACACGGTCTTTTTCCGTCAGTCAACCGGCGGCAAGGCGGTGTCGAAACCCATGCCTTTCCCGTCTCGCTGCCACGCGGAAATCGTTTTCACGCTGGCGCGACTTGGCTTGCACGGCTCAGTGCGTTTGCCGGAAGCCGAGAGCGCCGCGCGGGAGTTGAACCAACAACTTGACGCGCGGTTGGCGGCAATTGCGGAAAAGGCAAATCACCTCGCCCGCAGCCGCACCAGCGACGAACGCAAAGCCACCGATCTGGCGGGACTGCTGCAACACTGGATGATCCACGGCAAGCCGCGTAGGGAGCCAAAGCAGACGGAAGGATTGGCTACGGCCTGACGCTCGTCCCATCCTTCTTCCGCACGGGCCGCCAGTAGCCGGGATCGTCCGGATACGGGTACTTCTTCGCCAGCTCTTCGTTCAAATCGACACCGAAGCCGGGGGCTTCGTTGATGTGGAAGTAGCCGTTCTTGATCGTCGGCGCGCCGGGGAACACTTCGCGCGTGCTGTCGCGGAAGGTCTGCGATTCCTGGATGCCAAAGTTGTGGATGGCCAGGTCGAGGTGGAGGTTGCAGGCGTGGCCGACGGGTGAGACGTCGCCGGGGCCGTGCCAGGCCGAGCGCACGCCGAACCACTCGGCCAGCGTGGCGATCTTGCGCGCGACGCTCAGGCCGCCGACTTGCGAGAGGTGCACGCGGATGAAGTCGATGAGCCGTTCGCTGATCAGGCCGACCCATTCGTGCGGGCTGTTGAAGAGTTCGCCCATGGCGATGGGCGTGGCGCATTGCTGGCGGAGCAGCTTGAAGTAGCCGTTTTGCTCCGGCGCGAACGGGTCTTCCATGAAGAAGGGCTTGTACTTCTCGACTTCTTTGCAGAGGTTGATGGCGTCGATGGGTTCGATGCGCTCGTGGATGTCGTGGAGTAGCTCGAGGTCGTCGCCGAATTTGTTGCGGAGGTGCTCGAAGGCCTTGGGCGTGATCTTCAGGTAGGGGCGCGCGTCCTGATGCGTGTCGTCGGAGCGACCGAAGCCGGCGTCCTTGAAGTGCGGGTCCTTGGACATGTGCGGCGAGCCGTAGCCGCCAACCTGGATGCGGACATGGCGGAAGCCGCGCTCTTTGTTTTGCGCGACGGAGTCTTCGAGCTCCTTGAGGTCGCGTCCGCTGGAGTGGGCGTAGCAATCGACAGCGAAGCGGCATTTGCCGCCGAGGAGTTGATAGACGGGCAGGCCGGCGCGTTTGCCTTTGATGTCCCAGAGCGCCATGTCGAGTCCGCTGAGGGCGTTGTTGAGGACGGGGCCGTTGCGCCAGTAGGAACTGGTGTAGGCGGTCTGCCAGATGTCCTCGATGTTGTCGGCGTCGCGGCCGCGGCAGAAGGGATCGAGGTATTCCTCGACGGCGGTCTTCACCGTGAGCGGGCGTTGCTGATAGGTCGCGCAGCCCAGTCCGTAGAGACCCGGCTCGCTGGTCTCGACCTTGACGACGACGAGACGGATGCGCTCAGGCGCGGTGAGGATGGGGCGGACTTTGGTGATCTTGAGCGGGGCGGAACCTTTGGCGGATTTTTCGGTGGCTTGGGCGAGGGCTTCGTCGATCTTCGTGAAGAAACTCAAGCTGCCGGCGGCGGCGCCGAGGCCAAGCCCTCTGAGGAGGTCGCGTCGTTTCATGGTCAAATCGTCTTCGTTGGGAAACTGGTTTGCCGGCGAGGGTGCCCGCGCGGCTGGTGATTGGCGAGAGGAAACGAGGGCGGGGCGCACCCCAAGCTCAAGCGCGAAAGGAGTCCGAAGCTCGAGGTCCGTCTCCTTAAAACTCCGCCAGCGCGCTCCACTCGCCGGTCTCCGATGTGCCGCGGAGGGCACGCGCTTTGATCGTGCCGCTGGCCGGTGGAGGAACGATCGCCTGCTCGTACTTCAGCGCCCAAGGCGAAGGCCGTCCGCCGGGCAGCCGCGGGTCACTGCCGTTGAGGGTGTAGAAGACGGCGTCTGCGGAGGCGCCCAGTGTCACGCGGCCGTTGGTCCGCACCCCGGTCGGCGGATCGGTCTTGGGATAGAGGCCGCGCGCACGAAACTGTTCCAACACGACTCCGGTGCGCTGCGGAAAATACTCCGTCAGCAAGCGGCGAATCTCCGGTCGCCAGTGGTCATCCGCGGTGTACAGCTCGTACGGCCCCGTCTTGTAGCGGTGGAAATCGCGGCGGTAATCCCCCCAGCGCGCGGACTCGGCCACGATGGCCTTCTCGATCTCCAACGCGCGCGCCCGGAACCGCGTGGCGGCCGTGCGCGGCGAGAGTGCGCCGCCGTTGGCAAAGTGATGCTGCACGCGACCCGCGAACAGGAGACGAAACTCGGCGTTGGCCTCCAGCTTGTGAAACAGACGTGACGGACTGAGGTCGTCGTCGAAATCGATCGTGTTGTCGTTGATCCCCTCAAGGGTTCGTTCGCCATCCCAGACGAAGAACTGGAACTTGCCGTCCTTGTCGCGCTTGCGGCCGGCGTACCAGTTGGACGCGCGATCCCAGTCGGCGTTGGCGCCGTAGAAATTCAGGATCATGTAGTCGATGAAGTTGGTCAGGTCGAGGGAGCGTTGGATTTCCTGATAGGCCGCGTCGCTGCTCAGGCCGGCGTTGGCCAGCTTGAGGAGTTCGCTCCAGGAGTTGTTGTCGCCGGACAGGACTTTGCCGGCGTTGCGCGAGTCGTAGTCTTCGGGCACGCCGCCGAAGTTTGCCGCCAGCCAGGGCGCGCTCGGGCGCTCGCAGAAATTGTAGAGGCCCCAGTAGAGGCCGTTCAGATACACGTGGACGAACAGGCCGCGCGCGGACAAATGCCCCATCGCCCCCATCGTGTCGCGCATCCACTGGTCGCGGAGGTAGTCGCCCCGCCGGCGCTCCTCGCCGCTCCAGTGCAGCCAGGTGTTGTTGCAGCCGCCGCGCACGGTGAGGGTCTGGAAGTCGGCGACGCCCTCGGGGCCGAACAGCGGGAATCTCAGCGGCGCGGCCCCATATTCCTTTTTGAAGACGAGCCGCAGCGAGGGTTTGGGACACTCCTCGGGCCGGCGGTTCCAGCCCCCTTGGATGCGCAGGCCGCAGTCCACTTGGAAGCCGCGTTCGCCATCGGGGTAGATCAGTTCCACCGAGGCCGGTCGTTCCCACTGGCCGCCTTTCTCGCGCGGATTCGCGTAGATGCCCGTCTCGGGATCGAACAGGTTTCCCAAGTCCGTGACGACGCTGAGCGTGGGGATGGCCTTCAAGCCTTCGAGGAAAGTTTTTTCGTAGGCGGAGTGCGTGACGATCTCAGGGTCCATCGTGTAATCGGCGAGGACAGGCTGGCCATTGGTGAGGCCCCAGTGCGGGGGGAAGCCGGCGCCCGTCTGGCGGACGACATCCTTGACGAAAATGTAAGTGTGAGTGTCCACATCCGAAGGGCCGTAGCCAGGCTTGAACGCGGCGGCGCGCAGGACGGTCGTGCGCGAGATGCGCAAAGGAGTTCTGTAAAGCTTGCTGGTCGCTTCAGAGGGCGGCGCGCCGTTCGTCGTGTAAAAGATGCGCGCGCCGGGCGTGTGGGTCGCGATCCGCACGGTGAACGGGCCGCTGTAGAAGCCGCGGTCGCGGCTGAACTTCGTGTCCGCGACGAGGCCCGCCAAGCCGTCGGCGTTCGGCGCGCCGGGAGTCGCGGCGTGGAAGAAGGCCTGGTCTTTGAGACGCACTTTGTGGCGGCCCGATGCGTGGAAGCGCTGGGCCAGGCCATACGAAAGACCTTCGCGTTGCCGCGGGAAACGCGGCGCGTAGTGATGCGCGATCGTGGCGCCGTCAGGCTTCACGAGCGCGAGGTATTCGCCGCGGTCGTTGAGTTTGAAGTTGGTGTGGAGTTCGCCCGCCGGGTCGCGCCGGTCCTTCCCCGAGGCGAACACGACGACGAAGGCTTGCGGGCCGAGCGTGACGGCTGGGAAGCGCCACTTCTTCAAGTTGCGGTAACTGTCGGTGAGATGCCAGCCGTCCAGATGCACCTCCGTCGGACCCGCGTTGAACACCTCCATCCAGCCGGAGAGGTTACCGTCCTTGTCCCGGAAGCTCGAGTCGTTGAGGGCTTGAAACTCGTTGATGAACACGCGCGCGTCGGTGGCTGTGGCTTTGGCCGGGCCACGCTTCGCAACGGCCAAGAGCAGGACGAGCGCGCCGAGCACTCCGACGAACAGCCATCCGGAAAGTCCGGCACGAAGGTCTGGGCGCTTCGGCTCCATCGGCTCGGTGGGAGGCCTAGTGATCGTGGACGGCTTCCACGCCGACAACGTACTTGGACATGCGTGTGAGGCGAAACGGCATGGCCGTCGTCACCCGGTCGGCGAACTCCGGATCGCTGCCGCTGTATTTCAATTCCAGCACGATCAAGTGCGGTCTGCTGGCGCGACGCACGAAACCATGCTGATGCCGGCGCACGCCGTAAAACTCCAGGCCGAAGTCGATCGTGAGTCGAAAGCGCCGGTCCGCCGAGCGGTAGTAGTGGCGAAGGTAGCGATTCAGCAAAGTCGGCTCGAGTCCGGTGAGGTGCGGCTTCAGCTCCTCGGGCAAAGCGCGGGCCAGGCCGTCGCCGCTGAGCAAAGGCGGAGCGTAGTCTTCCGCAAGTGGGAAGCTGGGGAGCGGGTAGGCGACCTTCCGGCCCAGCAAGCCGTGCTTGATCTTGAGTTCCAGGACGGGCTTCTCCACGCGGCCGAACAACGGGCCGTACCAGCGGATGCGCACTTTCGTGCGGTCGCGGAGTCCATCGAGGTTCCCGAAATAGTGCCGCAGATTGAAGCTGTCGAAGTAGAGGTTGTTGACGGCGCGCTCAGAGAACTCGGTTCGGAACAAGGCCGGATTACTCCTCACGCCGGCTTCCACCTCGCGCAGCGAAAGCCCATGGACGACGAACTTTCGCTCGTAACGATACTGCGATTCTTCGGCGCTCACAGTGGGCCACGCAGAGCGAGCTAAGCGCCAATCCCGCGCTCGTCCATGTAGCTCACCTTCACGCTTTCGTTCAAGGCGCGGAGTTGACTGTTGCACTCGTCCAGCTTGGCGACGTTGTCGAAGCGGACTTGAAACGACGCTTCGATCAGGTTTGGCGTTTCGTCCAGGCGCTTCAGATTCGCAGCAGACGTGTGCCGCTTGAGCGTGTCCAGGATTTCCGGCAGACCCGCCTTATCCCCGGCGGGCGCGGTCACCGTGAGGAAGAAATTCGGGGCTTGCTCCGGCCGGCGGACGAAGTGCTTGAGGGCGAGAATCGCGACGATGACGGCGAAGGCGATCAGCGTGATGAGCGTTTGATCGGCGCCAAAGCCCAGGCCGATGCTGATCGCCAGGAACAAGTAGCTGAGTTCCTCCGGCTCTTTGATGGCGGCCCGAAAGCGGATGATCGAAAGTGCGCCGACCAACCCGAGTGAGAGCGCCAGCGAAGATTTCACGATGGTGATGATGACCATCGTCGTCATGGAGAGGAGCACGAAGTTGCGCGCGAACAGTTCGCGGTTCGAGAGGGCGTGACCGAACCGCACGTAAACGCGGCTGAGGAGGAACGCGAGCAAGGCGGCCAGGAGCAGATTGAGCAGAAACTCCGGGACGGAAATCTGGGCTGCCTGGTTCGTGAAGAACTCCACCAACGATTGATCTTTGCGCATGACGATTTTGTGACGGGCGGAGAAACTGTCCGGTTACAGCGGATTTGTCAGCGAAAAAGGGGGACGCGGAATCGACTTCCCGGGCAGCTATCACAGCGGCGCGGGCAATCTCAGCTTTGCCGACGGTCACGCCGAGACACGTCGCTGGCTCGATCCTCGCACCAAACCGCCGCTCCGGCGGGGAGTCGATCTCGACTTGTTCGTCCCGACACCCCAGAACCCGGACGTCGCCTGGCTTCAGGAATGGACGACCGTGCGGCGAAAGTCCGCTCACGAGCTGCCCGTTGGCTGGCCTGCCCGTTTTACGGCAGCGCGACTGCGCGATAAGAACGCTGCGAGAGGTTCGTTGCACTCAGGTCGATGATCTCGAGTGCCCCCGTGCGCGCGCTGTTGACGATGTTCGTGACAACCAGCGTGTCCCAGTCGATCAGATTCGTGGAGGCCTCGATCCGATGCCAGACGCCCGTCGCGCCGGTCAACCGCAGGCGATACTTGGCACCCGGCAGCGCCTCGATGCTGAGGAGGGGTGTCAGCAGCGTCAACGTTGGCCTCGTCGAGAGGTTGTTCTCGGTGGCGAAATCATATTCGTTGGCGACGACCTGGGCCCGGTTCCACATCACGCCAGGCAGGACTGGAGCCACCAGAATGGTTACCACCAAGAAATCGCCGTTGTTGGCCAGCGTACCGAGCCTGCATGTCACGAGGCCGTTCGTTTCACTGCAGCCGGGCGAGGCGGCGACGAACTTCACCTCGGGCGGCAGTTGGTCGATCAGCGTCACGTCCGTAGCCGCGAGTTCCGCGCTGTTCTTGGCCACGACGAAAACATACCTGAGCTCGGTGCCCACAACCGCCGTCGGCGGAACGACGAACGTCTGCAAGGAAATCTCCGAGGCCGCAGTCGGGGAGGTCGTGCGCGTCAGCCAGCCGACCGCGTTCCGGAGGAGCTTGCGGCGTTGCGCGAACTCGTGGGTGCCTGCTTCGACGAAAGCCGGTGCCAGTTGCGTGAGGGTCCGCGCGCCAGTGTCGGGATTCTCGTAGGCGACCAAGGCGTCGCTGTCGCCGACGCGGGCCAGCACGGTTGTCTCGCCTACGGCCTGAGCGCCGACCTGTGGGCTGCTGCGGAGGAGAAAACCGCCCACGCCCCCGGCACGGCCATTGAGAATCGGGTGAGCCGGCTCGGCGATTGCGAACACGACGCCGCTTGGCGGACTCGCGTTCGGCTGTAAGTGCAGTAACGCGAGCCATTGTGAGCGCTCCGGCTCAGCCAGGTTCTGCGCCGAGGTCACTAACGCTTCGCCGATGAAATAGAGCGGAATCCCAGCGTCGAAGGTGCTCTGCAGCACGCCCACGTCGTTGGCCGTCAATCCATCGGTTGGCGTGCCCAAATCATCCCAGATGATCAAGTCATAGCCCGCGAGCATCTCGAACGTGAGGCCCTCTTGGTCGAAGACTTGCGACTCCATTTGTGCTTCGGACAATTCCGACTGCAACAAGGCGATCTCCGGAGCGGCGAAGTTTTGCACAATCGCGACCTGGCCGAGCACGGGCGGTCTGTAGAACGTGACGTGCACGGGCGGCGAGGTCGTGACCGAGCCCCCGTCGTCGATGGCCCTGGCCGTCAGCGTGAAGTCTCCCTCCGTCGTGATGGTCGGGAGCAAGTAGTAAGGGGATTCGTTGGCGGAGCCGAGCAACTGGTCGTCGAGATAGAAATCGACCTGCACGATGGTGCCGTCCGGGTCCCACGCCTCGGCGCCGATGAGGAGTTCCACGGGCAGCTTGAAGGCTTGGTCTTCAAACGGCTCGGAGATGGTTACGATCGGCGGGCTGTTGCGGGGAACCGCAGTCGGCGCCGGGACGAACTGCGGCGGAGCCTCGGTCGCCTGCGCGCCGGTGCCCAGAAGAATTCCTGCAAGGCACAAGCCGACGGCGACGCTGGTTCGCCGCACGGCGGCGGCGAGCAGGCCCTCAAGGCCCGCCCACAGGTCGGGCGGGTTGTCCGCAAAACGAGTTCGTGCCGTACCATCGCAAGACCCTTGCTCCATAGTGAACTTCCCGTCGAACCAGCCGTTCAAATACCAGACGCCTCTCTGCTCATCTCCCGCTGCCCAGCGAGTCTTTGGAAACGATGCAGTGGCCGAAGTCTCAGCGCGACAATTATCTGAATGTCGAGACCTCGAGCTGTCCAATCTCGTCCCCGTGCCAACCGTCACTCCCTTTGAATTTGCCGGGTGATTTCCAACGCCAGGTCCAGCGCCCGTTTGGCCGATTCGCCGCTGACGACCGGCGTTTGACGCGCTCGCACACACTCGACGAAACTTTGCAGTTCGAGTTTCAAAGGCTCTTCCTTCGCGATCGGCACCGGCTCGCGCACGATCCGCCGGCCGCCAAACGCGCTCACGATCGTGCTGTCCTTGGCCGCCAGCAGCTTCTTCAGCAACGACGATTCCTCCTCCTCGTCCCGCGCGATGCGATAAATGAAACCTTCCTGCGCGCGGTAGTCGAGCGAGACGTAACTGGTCTGCGCGCCGCCGCTGAAGACGCGAATCTTCCGCATCCGCTCCGGACTGACGCGGCTGGCGGTGAGGTTGGCGACGCAGCCGTTGGCGAAGCGCAGCCGGGCGTTCGCGATGTCCTCCGACTTGCTCAGCACAGGGATGCCGACGGCATCGACGCTCACCACCGGCGACTTCACGAACGCGAGCACGACATCCAGATCATGGATCATCAGGTCGAGCACGACCCCGATGTCGGTGCTGCGGGCGGGATATGGCGACAGCCGGTGCGCCTCGATGAAGCGCGGCTCGGTGGCGATCTGTTCGAGGTATTTGAACACCGGATTGAACCGCTCGACGTGGCCGACCTGGAGGATGCAGCGATGCTGTTGCGCTAGTTGCACCAGTTCGGCAGCTTGGGCAGCGTTGTCAGTCATCGGCTTCTCGACTAACACGTGCTTGCCCTGCTGAAGCAGCGCTTTGGCGAGGTCGAAATGGGTCGCCGTCGGAGTAACGATGCTGACGGCATCGCTCGCCCGCGCGGCTTCTGCCACTGAGCCGAAGACGGGGACGCGGTGTTTTTCCGCAACCCGCCGCGCCGTCTCGGGCACGACATCGTACACGCCGACGAATTGCACCTGGCCCGCGGAGGCCAACTCGGCGCACAGGCGCACGTGCTCTTTGCCGAGCGCACCGGTGCCGATCACCGCGAGTCTGATGGGGGCAGACACAGAACGGAGTCAGATGACGGTGGCTGTGAAGATGACTCCGTTCCGGTGATCCGTCACCCAATGGCCTTTCAACAGGTTGTGAGCGGAGGCGTTCAAGTGATGCGGATTTCGCAGGAGACAATCCAGATGTCAATCTGCTGGAAACGCTCCTTGAGTATTTCCTTCAAGCGCGCGAAGAACGCCGCAGTCTCTTCGGTGTCCTCGACATCCACCACCAGCTTCACGTTGGTATCCTCGAACCGTTGGCCGCGAAAGAACCACACTCCCATCATCCCCTCGGGACAAAACGTGACGCCGCCGCACTGCGTCGCAAGCTCCTCGATAGTGGCGTCCACTTTTTCGGTTTCAACGGGTGCCCCGTCGTTATACCGCGTGGGCAAGAGGATCTCGTAGCGCCTGAATGACATCGTCTTGGTTAAGGGACTGGAGCATCGTGAAGGGAATTTCCTCCGACGCGAGACATTCAAGCGCGGGCGCAGGAACAATGAACACTCCGTCGCGAAGCGCCACCACCTTCGCCCTTCGCATCAGGGTGCCGACCGCACGCACCCGGTCTGCACGCGATTCGAAACGGATTTTCGCGAACTTCATAATGCGCGCAAGCTAGCCTGCCGCTACCAAGCGGTCAATGACCGTTGGACTCACTCAGTAGCTGATGCACGGCCCATGAGTGCTGGCGACCGGAGCCCTGTGAAATCAGGGGATTTTTTTCCGACTTGACATTTTGCCCGGCGGCATCGACTGTAGGCTGGCATGAACCACCCTCGTTCCTGTTCCGCCACACCGGACGCCCACGGT
>ORMF011508021.1_pt1 | contig 26884 bp, 24 predicted proteins | sample 1779871 | NCBI WGS metagenome assembly ORMF01 (sample SAMEA104232316, study PRJEB22302) | groundwater metagenome | biome: forest; feature: aquifer; material: groundwater | place: USA | collected 2011-08-07 | depth 5.4 m | reverse complement strand
AATCTTTTCCTTTGGGTTTTTTACTCCGTAGAGTCTTGCAAATACAATAAGATTTTCCATGATTGTAAGCGAATACGGCATGGAAATATAGCTTGAGGAAAAGTTTACATCCTGAAGGATCTTCTCCCTGTGATGTGAAATATCTAAACCAAATATCCTGATATCCCCTGATGTGGGTGTTGTGAGGCCGAGGAGCATTTGGAGGGTTGTGGTCTTTCCTGCGCCGTTTGGGCCCAGAAGGCCGAGTATCTCACCCTGGTATACTTCAAAGGAAATATTATCAACGGCCTTATTTCCGTTAAAAATCTTTATTAAACTGCTTACTTCTATGATTGTATTTATCTGCATATTTTATCAAATCCTTCTATCACAAATGCAGGAGATATTATAGAAATCAGAAAGGGCTTGCAATAATAATATGTAATGTGCTAAAACTTTAACATTCTCGGGGCGTAGCGCAGCCTGGTAGCGCACCTGCTTTGGGAGCAGGGTGTCGGAGGTTCGAATCCTCTCGCCCCGACCATTTGAGTTTAGAGTTCGTAAACTAAAAACTACTGACTGTTAATATGCGCCCGTAGCTCAGATGGATAGAGCAACTGCCTTCTAAGCAGTTGGTCAGGGGTTCGACTCCCTTCGGGCGCGCCAAGAAAGTGTTAGAGGGTTATAGCGTTTATTGTGTTATTGCGATAGAATATAAAAGCATCACAAGCGCTATAACGCTAAACGCTATACGCTTAACAATGGTGGGCGTAGCTCAGCGGTTAGAGCATCGGACTGTGGCTCCGAGGGTCGGGGGTTCAAATCCCCTCGTCCACCCCAATATCATAATTGAAAATTGCGCCCGTAGCTCAGTTGGATAGAGCGACGGACTTCGAATCCGAAGGTCGCAGGTTCGACTCCTGCCGGGCGCGCGTTTTGCGCCTGTAGCTCAGTGGATAGAGCATCAGCCTCCGGAGCTGAGGGCCAGAGGTTCAAATCCTCTCAGGCGCGCCAGTTTTACTCACCCAGCGCCTCAAGCTTTGCAGGGACTTTTATAATAATCTCTTTCCTCTTTATTTCAATTATACCCTCGTCTTTGAAGCTCTTTAAAAGACGAATGGCTGTTTCCTGTGTTATCCCCAGAAGCTCCGCTATTTCAAGCCTTGACAGGGAAAGGTTTAATTTTATCTTTCCCTTTTCTGCAATGCCATATTCCTTTGATAAGGTATAAAGAAGATGGGCCATCTTCTCCCTCGCATTCATAAGACCCATGCTTCCTATCTTTGAATAGGCATGGTCAAGTTCCTTGCTTAAGGCAACAATTATTTTTTTTGCAATTGAAGGATGCCCCTCGATTATCCTGAAAAACGCCCCCTTTTCTATAAAACACAACTCGCAGTCATCCATTGCCATGGCTGTATTGGCATATCTCTTGCCGTTATAAAATGTCTCCATCCCAATAAGCTCCCCGGGCTGAAGTATCTTTATAATCTGCTCTTTGCCGTCTTTTGAAGTTTTCAAGAGCTTTACCCTTCCTAACTTTACAACATAAAAACCTGGGCACGGACCTCCCTCTATAAATATTACATCTTTTTTATTATGAAATGATGTCGTAACAGCATCCTTGAAGATATCAAGCTGCTCATCGGTAAGGTCGGAAAAGAGGGTATTCTCTTTTATCCGGCAGTGACACAAAAGACAAAGCGACTCAGCAGACATGGGCAAATCATATTAAATCCTGCGGGACATTACAAGCATGTTGTTTGTCCCAGACATAATTACCTTGCTACCTGAACCACAACAAAAAATATTCTTGACTTAATAATTTACTTATTGTAAGCATTTACAAGATATAAATCTTTCGTGACTGACGGAATTAAGGTGGGCAACCACAAGGGAGCGAAAGATAAAAAATAAGCCGACCGTCTGGGCAAAAAAGGAAGGGCTAAAATCCTTCTTTTTGAATGCCGAGACGGTTTTTTTTATTCGCACACTAAACTTTAGCAAGGAGGAAACAAATGCTCATTGGAATCCCTAAAGAAACCGCTCCAAACGAATGCCGTGTTGCAGCTGTCCCAGACACCGTAGCCAAAATGGTAAAGGCAGGATTGCAGGTGTTTATCGAGGCAGAAGCCGGATTGGCATCCTATATAGAGGATAGTGAATATAAAAAGGCAGGGGCAAACATAGCATCTGATGTAGAAACACTTTTTGGCGAGTCAGATATAATCCTTAAGGTGCAAAAACCTTTTCTCAATGATAAAGTCAAGAAACACGAAGTTGACATGATGAAACAAGGGGCTGTGTTGATTGCGTTTTTACAGCCTATGACCAATCTGGATGTGGTGTTGAAGCTGGCGCACAGAAAGATTACCGCCTTTTCCATGGACGCCATTCCGAGGATATCACGTGCGCAGATGATGGACGCCCTGAGTTCCATGAGTACCATAGCAGGATACAAGGCTGCGCTGTTGGCGGCTAATAGCCTTAAAAGATTTATTCCTATGCTCTCAACTGCTGCAGGAACCGTTCATCCGGCAAAGGCTCTGGTAATCGGCGCCGGTGTTGCAGGATTACAGGCAATCGCAACGGTAAAACGGCTGGGCGCTGCTGTAACGGCGTTTGATACCCGCCCGGCTGCAGGAGAGCAGATAAAAAGTCTTGGGGCTGAATTTGTTCCACTTGAAGTTGCCCACGAACAAGCAGAAGATGCCGGTGGTTATGCAAAGGAGTTATCGCCAGAGTTCTACAAACAAGAACAGGAAATAATCAGGAAGCATTCAAAGGATGCAGATATAATCATTGCTACAGCCCTTGTGCCTGGAAAACCTGCACCCACGCTGATAACCGAAGAAATGATAAAAGAGATGAAACCTGGTTCAGTCATCGTAGACCTTGTTGTTGAGCAGGGGGGCAATTGTGCCTTGTCTGAGCCGGGCAAAGAGGTGGTTAAGCACCATATAACCATCATCGGCGCCATGAACCTTCCGAGTACACTGCCAATACACGCAAGCAAACTTTATGCAAATAACATACTTACATTTTTAAACCATCTCCTTGCACCGGATAAAAAGAGCATCAATCTGAATCTCTCTGACGAGATAATCCAAGGTTCTCTTATTACCCATAACGGCGAGATTATGCATAAGGGTGTTAAAGATGCTGCCCAAAAGGGTGATACTAATTATCCCAAAGGATCTAATACCAGGAGCCACTGGTAATATGATTTACGATTTTAGATTTTAAATCATAATTCGTAAATTCGAAAATGGAGGCAACTCAACATGGAAACACCAATACTAATTGTGGGGCTGTATATATTTATGCTGGCGGCATTCCTCGGATACCAGTTGATATCGAAGGTGCCGGCGCTTTTGCATACACCGCTCATGTCGGCAACCAATGCGATATCCGGCATCTCGCTCGTCGGGTCTTTGGTTATCCTTGGTGAAAATCATAGCACCGTAAGCAACGTGCTCGGGTTCGTCGCAGTTGTCTGTTCCACTATCAACGTGGTGGGCGGGTTTTTGATTACCGACCGCATATTGAAAATGTTTAGGAAGGGTTAGGAGGAGCGATGACAATATATCTTCAGTTAGCATATCTTCTGTCCGCAGCCCTATTTATCCTTGGGCTAAAGAGCATGGGCTCTGTGGAGACCGCCAGGCGCGGCATGAACCTCGCGGCGCTCGGCATGCTCGTCGCCATCGCAGGGACGCTCATGCATAGGGATATTGTCTCTTACAAATGGATAATTGCCGCCCTCCTGGTCGGCGCCACGATCGGAACTTTAATGTCGCTCTGGATCCCGATGACCGCCGTTCCGCAGAGAACCGCCCTGTCGCATGCCGGTGGAGCGCTGGCCGCCACACTTATCGGCGTTGCAGAATACTACCGCTACGGGATTGACCTCGGTACTATCAGGATCTCAATGGTCGGCGTCGAGGTGCTTATCGGCGGCCTTACGGTCACAGGGAGTCTGATGGCCGCGGCCAAGCTGCAGGAGCTTTTGCCGGGGCATCCCATCACATTTAAGGGTCAAAACTACTTCAATCTCAGTCTCTTTACCGTCATGATTGGATTGGTAGTCGCCCTAGTCTTTGTGCCGGCTATGAGTGCAATCTTTTACCTCCTGCTGGCGCTGGCCCTCGTCTTCGGGCTGCTTCTGGTCCTGCCGATAGGCGCGGCTGATATGCCGGTGGTCATCGCACTTTTGAACTCTTACGCGGGTATCACGGATGCGGCCATGGGGTTCATGCTTGATAACAGGATCCAGATCATCACCGGCTCGCTCGATGGGGCCTCTGGCTTTATCCTCGCCGTCATCATGTGCAAGGCCATGAACCGTTCCATAAAGAACGTCCTTTTCGGCGCATTTGGCCAGGTTCTTGTCTCTGCCCATACTGCGGCTCCGGTCGTTGCAGACGGGAAGCTCGCTATAAAGAAGATTTCCGCTGAGGAGGCTGCATTACTTTTCAGGAACGCTAAAAAGGTTATTGTGGTGCCGGGTTATGGCATGGCAGCGGCACAGGCCCAGCATGTGGTGGGCGAATTCGCAGAAATACTTAAAGAAAAAAATATCTCCATTAAATACGCAATCCATCCTGTTGCAGGAAGGATGCCGGGGCATATGAATGTGCTTCTTGCTGAGGCAGGCATACCCTACACAGATTTGATTGAGATGGATGAAATAAATCCGGAATTTCCCGATGCAGATGTAGCCCTCGTAATCGGGGCAAATGACATCACAAATCCGGCTGCAAGGCATGACCAGAAAAGCCCTATCTACGGCATGCCGATATTGGATGTGGATAAAACACGGAATATCATCGTATGCAAGAGAAGCATGAAGCCTGGATTTGCTGGGATAGATAATGACCTATATCTGCATAAAAATTGCCGCATGCTTTTTGGAGACGCTAAAGACTCCATAGCAAAAGTTGTAAGCGGGCTTAAAGATCCAAACCTTAAAGCAGCACCTGTTCCAGCTATAGAAGATACTGTAAGCGGAGGTCCGTCGGTTAAGAAAGTTTCCATTGATGAAGCCGCCGCCTTGTTTAGAAATGCAAAAAAGGTTATCGTTGTACCGGGTTACGGCATGGCAGCGGCACAGGCACAGCATGCAGTAGGTAAATTCGCAGAAATACTTAAAGAAAAAAATATTTCCATTAAATACGCCATCCACCCTGTTGCAGGAAGGATGCCGGGGCATATGAATGTGCTTCTTGCTGAGGCAGGTGTTCCCTATACCGATTTGATTGAGATGGAAGAGATTAATCCTGAGTTCCCTGAGGCTGATGTAGCTATCGTAATCGGCGCAAATGACATTACTAATCCGGCGGCAAGGCATGATCAGAAAAGCCCGATTTACGGTATGCCGATTTTAGATGTTGACAAGGCAAAAATGGTAATTGTGTGCAAGAGAAGCATGAAGCCGGGGTTTGCCGGTATAGATAATGAATTGTATTTGTATCAAAATACCCGGATGCTCTTTGGAGATGCAAAAGATTCTATCTCTAAGGTTGTAGAGAGGCTTAAAACCTCCTAAAAACCTCCGACTGCTTGCAGCACCTTATGTTTGAAATGTTATCGTGAGCACAACTTATATTACAGGAGCATATCATGCCTATAAAAAAACAAACTCAACCTGTTATTACCATATCAGTGATGATAGAAATCCCTAAGGGATGCCGTAATAAATATGAGTATGACAAAAAAAGAAAGGTTATCAAGTTTGACCGCATGTTATTTTCAGCCATGCATTATCCGAGCGATTATGGTTTTATACCCAAAACCCTTGCGCAGGATGGCGACCCGCTTGATGCCCTTGTGCTTGTCTGGGAACCAACGTTCCCGGGCTGTCTCATTGAGGCAAAACCAGTGGGACTCTTTAAGATGTGGGATGAAAAAGGCCCTGATGAAAAGATCCTCTGTGTGCCGATCATGGACCCGCTCTGGAATCACATCAATCGGCTTGCAGACGCTCCGCCTCATCTACTGAAAGAGATAGGACACTTTTTCGCCGTATACAAAGAACTGGAAGAGAAAAAGACCGGCGTGGAGGGATGGGAAGACCGTGAGTCAGCCATCAGGATTATTAGAGAGGCCAGACAAAGGTATAGGAAAAGTTTATAAATAAAGCTGTAGAGATGCCGTATGTTACGCTTCTAAGTGAAGGTTTGTTCCTACAGATAAAATATAATAAAACACAGCATCATGCCTAATAGAGATACCCACCATCCAATCAAAGGAATAATAAAATCCCTCGGCATCGTATTTGGAGATATAGGTACAAGCCCTATATACACCTTAACAATAATCTTCCTTTTTATAAAACCTACCGAGACAAATGTAATAGGTATTCTTTCCCTATTAGTATGGACAATTATAACCCATGTTACAGTTGAGTACGCATGGCTTGCAACAAGTATCAGCAAAAAAGGTGAAGGAGGCACAATTGTCCTTAAAGAGATTCTCATCCGTTATCTCAAAAGCTCAAGGCAGATTGCTTTTTTTACACTTCTTTCCTTTATAGCTATAGCCCTATTTGTTGGTGATGGCGTTATTACACCTGCAATAAGCATATTGAGCGCTGTTGAAGGGATTCTGCTTATACCCGGCTTTGAAAATACAGGGCAGGGCAAACTCATTTTTATAGCAGGCTTAATTGCAATAGTCCTTTTTACATTTCAAAAAAAAGGCACTGACAAGGTTGCATGGGCATTTGGACCAATAATGCTCGTATGGTTTTTTGTTTTAGCAATTTCTGGAATAACATCTATCTATTATTTTCCATCTGTATTTTGGGCATTAAATCCATACTATGGATTTAGTTTTATTGCCAATAACGGTTTTGCCGGGTTTCTTGTACTTAACGAAGTAATACTCAGTGCAACAGGAGGAGAGGCTTTATATTCGGATATGGGACACTTGGGACGCAAACCTATTGTCAAGGCATGGAATTTTGTTTTTATAGCGCTCCTTTTAAATTATCTTGGGCAGGGTGCCTTTCTTATCAAACATCCTGAAGCAAAAAATTTACTTTTTGAGATGATATTCCATCAGGTTCAGTTTCTGTATATACCTTTTTTAATTTTGAGTATCGTAGCGACTGTAATTGCATCACAGGCAATGATAACCGGTATGTTTTCTATGGTCTATCAGGGAATTACTACGCATATTATGCCTATTTTTAAAGTTGATTACACATCAGCAGAGATAAGAGGACAGATATATATAGGATTTGCAAACTGGTTTCTGCTTATCTTTGTATTATTTATTATGTATGAATTTAAGGAATCCAAGAATCTTGCAGTTGCATACGGTATTGCTGTTAATGGAACCATGACTATTACCGCAACAATGATGACATGGATATTTTATATCAAGAGAAAATTTATAAAGGCAGGAGTTGCATTTTTACTTATCTTTATAGACCTTGCCTTTCTATTTTCAAACATGTTCAAACTGCCGCATGGAGGTTACTGGTCTATTGTAATTGCTCTCTTTCCGCTAATCACAATAATGATATATACAGCAGGACAAAAAAGACTTTATAAGGCGCTTAGGCCATTAAATATGGACACCTTTCTCACAAGTTATAGTCAGTTATATAAAGGTTTGTCCAAAATTAAAGGCACTGCCCTGTTTTTTGCCAAAGATGCAAAGAACATAGCGCCTTATATAGTTCATACCATGTTTAAAAATAATATCATCTATGAAGATAATATAATAATTTCAATAGTCAGAACTGACGAACCATTTGGAGAAAATTATTTTTTTAGAGAAAGCCCATCGCTTGGTTTAAGGATTTTTGAAATTCAAGCAGGTTATATGGAGTTCATAGATGTAGAGTCTATTCTGAACAAGTCAGGCATTCAGGATAAGACAATTTTTTATGGTGTTGAGGAGATAGCAACTACCAACATAATCTGGAAGATATTTGCCGTTATCAAGAAGCTGACCCCGAGTTTTCTTCAATTCTACAAATTGCCTCCCAACAGGCTCCATGGGGTGGTTACAAGGGTTGAGATGTAAAATTCCTTAACCCAGAAAATGCAATCACCACCCACTTTGCTTTTTTTTGTTCCTTATTTGTATTTCTCCTCTTCTTCCTTTTTTACCACGATTTTACCTTCTTTCATCCCTGCAACAATATCTTCCTTTGGAACCTCTTCATGGGCAAGATTCTGATGGCAGTCTATACAGGTCTTATTTTCTGTCTCCATTTTCTTATGTTCCCTTGTCGTCTCATCGCTGGATGGCCTTAGTACCTTGTGGCATGTGCGGCAGGGTGAGCTATCCCATTTCTTAATATTTATCCTGGCATTATGGGCATATTCTGCCCTGTACTCGTCAAACTTTTCCTTTGTGCTGTGATCGTGGGTAAATTCACCGATGAACCCCCTTACGCCGTCCACAATATGCGATTCAACCCTTTTTAAGAACTGGGGCGGCAGATGACAGTCCTGACATTCGGGATCGGCGCCAAGCGCCCCGTAATGCGATGACTTTTTTAAATCATCATGCACGTAACTCATGCTATGACAGGATAAACAAAAACCCGTGGAGCTAATATACATTTCTCCACCAATAATCCCGAATGTTATCACAAGGGTAACAACCGTTGTTCCCAGAACAATCCCCCATCGTTCCTTTAAAAAGCTTAACAACGTTCCCATAGATTTCTCCTTTGCCTTAAAGAGCCGGTATGAAAAAGGTATTACAAATCTAATCAAAAAGCAAGGCAAGAAAGGCAAAGTGTTCTATAATAGTTCCAAAAAAGGCTTGACAAAAATTCCCATAAAAATATATTATTAACGCCAGAATGTTCAAGGTTACCCTCCAGCAAAGAATATACCTCGTCATAGCCGTTGTGGTTATCGTCCTTGCCGCAAGTTTCAGCCTTCTCATCTACTACGTTATAAGAAATGAAGAAGCCAAGCTTATTCAAGAAAAGGCAAAGGCAAGCTCCATGATGTCTCAGACCATTCTCCATACCATCTACAAAGACATGCTCGATGAACGGGCGGACATGGCCTATCACCTCATGCAGAGCGTAAAAAAGATCAAAGGGGTGGAGCGGGTGCAGATCGTGAGAAACAACGGCGTTGAGGCGGCGTTTGCAGACGACAAGACACTCAAGGAAGTTGAAGAGGAATACGGAGAATTGAAGCCGGAATGGAAAACCCCCCGCATCTCCCATGGCGGGAAAAATGTCGCCGATGGAATAGACTACCCTAAATTCAAGGAAGCATTACAGTTTTTTAAAGACAATCCGAAAAATATCGAGCCAATACATTTTATAGAAGAGCGCGCGGATAAAAGACTTTTTACATATCTTGAGCTCATTAAAGGGCGTCAGAAATGCAGCGCATGCCATAAGGAAACAGTGGGATTCCGGGCTTTTCTCATGATCTCAATATCCCTTGAAGACACCTATGCTGCGCTCAAGGAGAGCCGGAACAACTGGACATGGTTCGGAATTGGGACCATCGCCGTGGTGAGCCTGATCCTCGGCACCACCATAACATTAGGCGTTACCAGGCCCATTAAGCAGACAGTACGCATGCTCGGGGATATCGCAGAGGTAAAGGGAGACCTGACCAAAAGGCTTGCGGTTAAAACAGAGGATGAGCTCGGCAAGGTTGCGCTCTGGTTCAATAAATTCATTGAAGGGATGCAGGAAACGGTCAAAGTAGTCAAGACGGCTTTTGGGAAGGTTGTGTCCATTTCCGGACTTTTATCCGCATCTTCCCAAAAGGTGCGGCAGTCCGCAGAACAGCAGCTCCGCTCAACAGATGACACCTCGTCTGCAATCAACGAGCTGGAAACGTCCATGAAGTCTGTTACAGGCGCTGCCGAACATATCCACTCCTCAATGGACAACGTTGCATCATCCGTGATTGAGATGTCTGCATCTTCCGAAGAGATATCCGGTAATATGGAAAAATTGTCTTTTTCTGTCGAAACAACAACGTCATCAATCATGGAAATCAGCGCGTCGGTAAAAGAGGTGGCAAACTCTATCGAGATGCTCTCGGACATTGCGGAAAAAATAGCCTCCTCCATAACGCAGATTCATGCTAATATCAAAGAAATTGAGAAATACACCGACGAGCAGACGGGCCTTGCCGAAGATGTTAAAAACTATGCAACTTCAGTCGGTATGGATTCGGTGAAAAAGACCATGACCGGAATGACCCGCATTCGGGAAGACGTCACCTCGGCATCCGCAGTCATAAAGAAGTTAGGTGAACGGTCCGAGACTGTCGGCAGCATGCTCAACGTAATCAATAATGTCGCTGAAACGACATCTCTCCTCGCTCTCAACGCAGCCATACTTGCGGCCCAGGCAGGAGAGCACGGCAAGGGATTTGCCGTTGTTGCCAATGAGACAAAGAACCTTGCGAATAAGACAGCCACATCAACAAAAGAGATTGCCGGCATTATCGAGGCATTTCACGGTGATATAGCAGATGCAATAAATTCCATCGGGCGGAGCTCGACCGCTGTAGAGGAAGGGGTTGCGGCCTCCTCAGAGGCGCTAACCGTCCTTGAAACGATCGGCCAGAGCACGGACCAGACCGCAGAGATGGCAAAAAAGGTAGGGATTGCCACCAGAGAGCAGGCACAGGGAGTGAACCTTGTCACAGAGACCATTCAGAAAATGGGGCAAATGATTGAAGAGCTGAAGAGGTCAACCGACGAACAACGGCGCGGAACTGAAGGGATCCTCAAGGCCGCGGAAAACATGAGCGACATTACAAAAACCGTGAAGACTTCCACCCAACAGCAGGCCAAAGAATCAAAATACACCTCAGAGATTGTTTCCGACGTTGCGCAAAAGATAAAGGCGATCGTAAAGGCAATTGACGAACAGAGAGTTGCGGCAAGCCGCATTGCAAAGACAGTGGAACTGGTAAAACGAGTCGGCGAAGACAATGTCAATCTTGCGGCAGAGCTCGATAAGACGGTAGAAAAATTGAATGAACAGGCAGTTCATATGAAAGAAGGTATGGATAAGTTCAAGGTCTGAGGTTCACTTTAAGGAGGCGTCCATGAAAAAAACTCTTTTGATTTTTGCATACTTCGCCATGCTCTCGTTCCTGCAATATTCTCTCGTGATTGCGGCAGACGTTAACTGGGATGCCGTACCGGCAAACACCGTTAACTTTTTCTATACAGGCGTTGCGTCGTGGGAATTTCTGACGAGCAAGAACCACGGCGTCGGCATGGTTCCGGTCGTGAAGAAAAAGAAAACATGCCGCGAATGTCATATAAGCAAGGAGGGTACTTTTGACATACAAGTCCCTGAAATCGCGAACGGCTCGCTGGTCATGAAGGCATCGAGAAACTCATTTGAACCAAATCCCATACCAAACAAGCCGGCGATGATTGATGCCATGTTCCATGTGGCGTATGACTCCGACTATGTCTATGTGAGAATGCAGTGGAATTCTGCGGGCAAAAGCTGGAACAGTCCAGACGATGATAAAAATGATAAACCGGATAGAGTTGCCATCCAGATGAATCTTGGCCAAGAGGAATTTTCAAAATTCGGCTGTTTTATTGCGTGCCACAATGATCAGAACTCCATGCCCGACAGCCCCTCAAAAGATAAGGTGGCTAAACATCCGTATTACGCAAAGCTCAAACGGGATGACGTACGTCTCTATGCGTTCTACAGCAGGAATGACGGATGGTCATCCTTAAAGGACGACAAGGCCATTGACGAACTTCTCAAAGGCGACGGCCTCATTGACCTCTGGGCAGCGAGCTTTAAGGGAAAAAAGACAGAATTCATGGATGAATGGATACTGGAAGACAGGAAGGAAGATCATAAAGATATTGAAGGAAGCGGGAATTGGAATGACGGAAAGTACACTGTTATTTTTAAAAGAAAACTGAATACCGGAGATAACAAAGACGTGCAGATCAAAGATGGAGGCACGGTAACCATCGGCATCGCCATTCATGACGATAAGGCAAAATTAAGGCAGCACTATGTCTCATTCCCCATGATTATAGGATTCGGCGCTAAAGGGTTTATCAATGCAACAAAGATAAAATAAGGCATGCGATCTTTTTTGAAAGGATTATCAGGTAGGCCTCGGGCACGTTTGCCCTTTTGAAGCAAACCATACATTTTCCGGAGGCTGACGTGCAAAAAAAATTGTTCATGTTGATTCTATCCATCCTCTGTTGCATAATTCCTTCTGCTGCTTTTGCAGCAGACATTGACTGGAACAGCATTCCGCCGTATAAGGTAAGACTCTTTTATCCCGGCGTCTCGTCCTGGGAATATCTTACGAGCAAGGATCACGGCATTGGAAGATATTCTGTCATAAACAACAAAAAATCTTGCGCCGGTTGCCATATAAGCAAGGGGCTTACTTTTGATCTGAGGGATCAGGAAATCGTTCGCGGCTCGCTCAAGATGAAGGAGTCGGAAAGGCAGTTCGAACCGAGCCCTATGCAAGACAAGCCTGCCTCCATGATAGCGTCTATCCATGCGGCATATGACGATGAATATATTTATTTCATGGTGCAGTGGGATTCCTCGGGCAAGAGCTGGAACAATCCGGCCACAGAACGGCTTGACGGTGTTGCCATACAGATAAATGCCGGACGGCCCGAATTTGAAAAGTTCGGCTGTTTCATATCATGTCATAACTATCAAAATACCATGCCCGACAGCCCCTCAAAAGATAAGGTGGCTAAACATCCGTATTACGCAAAGCTCAAACGGAATGACGTACGTCTCTATGCATTCTACACCAGAAATAACGGGTGGGAAGATATAAAGGATGATGCAGAACTTGCAGAAATTAAAAAAAAAGATGGACTTATTGACCTCTGGGCGGTAAGTATAAAGGGAAAAAATATGGAAGTTAAGGACGAATCCATATTCGCAGACCGCCTGGATGATTCCCGCAACGATATTGAAGCAAGCGGAACATGGGAAAATGGAAAGTATACCGTTATTATAAAGAGGAAGCTCGTAACCCTGGATCAAGAGGACGTTCAGCTTAAAGCCGGCAGTTCGTTCAATATTGGCCTTGCAATTCATGATGACTGGTCTCAAAAAAGGACGCACTATGTTTCATTTCCGATAAGCATCGGGCTGGGGACCAAGGGAACAATAACAGCAACAAAAATAAGATAACTTAGGAGGTGGATTATGAAGAGATACCTATTTGCCATGCTCTTTTTGGCGCTATGGCATCCTCTTGCATACGGAGGAGAAGTTGACTGGGCAGCGCTCAATCCAGCGCTTGCTGACGCGACCTATGTCGGGAGCAGCGCAAAATGTCTGGAGTGCCACGAGGAATACATGAACGTCTTCAAAAAGACAGCCCATTCGCGGGCCAGCCACACCATGAAGCAAAACGACTGCGAATCATGTCACGGCCCCATGAGCAAGCACCTTGATGCGCCCAAAAGGCGTCCTCCACTTACGGTCTCTTTTAAAAAGGAGCGCGGATTGACGGCCCTGCAGAAAAATTCCGTTTGCCTGCAGTGCCATGAAAAAGGAAAGGTAGCTATGTGGATGGGAAGTCAGCATGAAAGGGTCAGTGTTGCATGCGCAGACTGCCACAACATTCAGAAGGGAATGCCGCGGGACCTTATAAAACAGACAAATACCGACCTTTGCATCAAGTGCCATACGAAATACCGTGCAATCATACAAAAGTCCTCTCATCACCCCCTGCGGGAAGGGAAGCTCTTTTGCACTGACTGCCACAACCCGCACGGGACCATGACAGAAAAACTCGTTTCAGCAAACTCCGTGAATGAGAAGTGTTATGAATGTCATACTGAGTATCGGGGACCGTTCCTGTTTGAGCATCCGGTGGTCAGGGAAAATTGCATGACCTGTCATGAGCCGCACGGCTCAAATTTAACCTTTCTCTTAAGATTAAAACCGCCGCATCTTTGCCAGCAGTGCCATGTGAACGTCATTCAGGGTCACAGCACGTTCCTCTTCGACGGCAATGACCTGCCCGGCGGTTCAAACTTTTTTAGCGGCAGTGTTGGCGGCAAGCGCATGGTCCAGAAAGGGTGTCCAAACTGTCATTCTCAAATACACGGCTCCAATCATCCGGCAGGGGCAAAGTTCCAGAGGTAAGGATGCATACATTACAAAACGAGGAGGATTGCCATGAGATCTAAAAATAAATTACTTACAGCGCTAACACTGCTTTCAATTATACTTGGCATGCGCACAATCTCCATGGGGGCAGACACTGATGTCTATATTGAAGCAGGCGCCGTGACTGTAAATCAGCATCCCGAATCATCAAAGTTCATGGAATATCGGGGCATAGATGAGGATGGCACATTCCCCATAGCAAACTTCAACGGTTCTTATGACACGGAAAGCCATTATTTCCTTGATTTTACCGGCAAGAACCTCGGCCTTGATACAAGGAACGTATACTTAAAAGGCGGGAAATATGGACTCTTTAAATACTTCCTTGAATATGACCAGATTGAGCAATTCATTTCAAACAACAGCAGAACGTTATTTACCAATCCCGGGTCTTCTGATTTAACCCTGCCGTCAGGGTATAACAGAAACGTTGTAGCTAAAACCACAGTAGATACTATCTTAAATGGCGCAAGTGGCATCGGCGGGACCGGGAATCTGAAAGATATTGATCTGAGATTAGAAAGAAAAGTTGGCAAGGCAGGATTTTCCTTCACCCCGTTTGACAATATTACCTTTGACTTTTCATATAAACGCGAGCAAAAAGAAGGAGTCAAGGCAATCGGCGCCCTGAATGGGGGCACAGCCAACATAGTCATTTTGCCTCAACCTGTAAATTATATCACGGATACACTCAGGGCAGCAGCGAGATACGACACTGAAAGCACGCATACGGAGTTTGAGTATTATCTCTCAAAATTTAACAATCAAGATGTTTCCCTCAGATGGGAGAATCCTTATAATAGCGGTTCTACAACAGATCCGCATCAGGTTAGGAGCGCCCTTCCGGATACCATCTATAACCGTTTCAGCCTGTCAGAGAATATGAAACTGCCATGGTGGCACACCAGTCTTTCTCTTGCCGCTTCCTACGGCATCATGCTGCAGGATCAGGCATTGTTACCCTATCATGCGGTTCCTTCAGCGACTGTGAATGGTTCAACCAATCCTCTGCCCAGACAATCCCCTGACGCAGAAATTGATGTAATATCGCTCAACGCAAATATTGCCTCGCGGCCATCTTCTAACCTCGGCCTTAGTGCAAAGTTCATCCATTACGAAACAATCAATAAAACACCGTCCGGGCTTTACCGGTATGTAGCGGCTGACGGCACTCCAACAACCGCCGTACCGGGGCTGAGCTCGGCGCAGTCAGTAAATAATCTGCCCTATGACATCAGGAAAAATCAGGCAAAGCTTGACGCAACCTATCTTGTCCTGCCAAGTCAGAATACGACACTTTCCACAGGATATGAGTTTGAGAAGATTGAACGGGACCACAGGGAATCAGACACCGCGGAAAATACCGGCAAAATAGGATTGCGTTCAGGCCTTACGTCCTTTGCCCAGGCCGGGGTGAACGGTTTATACGGAAAACGGGAGGCCCTGAATTATAACGGCAGGGTAGTCCTGGAATTGCATCCTCCGGAATATGAACAGTGCATAACAACCACTTCGCCTGCAGGATGCGGTGTTACTTCCCTTTCAAATGCCCGAAACTGGTTCAATCACCCAGATGTACGAAAGGCTGATGTATCAGACAGGGCGCGGTATCAATACAACGGCTTCCTTAATATCTTTCCTCATTACAACGTAACCGTGGGCATTGACTATTCCAACACCAAGGATGATTTTTACAATACACTACTGGGAGCGCAGAAACGAAATAACGAGATTTATACCATAAATACAACCTATTCACCCTTTGACGCACTCTCTGTATATGCATACTATACCAATGAAAGAAATAATTCACGGCAGGCCGGAAGACAAATAAGCTCTACTGCTACAACATGGTATGATACAGGACTCGACTGGAGGATGGACATTAGAGATACGAGCAATACGGCCGGCGTTGGCTTCAACATCTCGTTACTCAATGACCGGTTGATTATTACGCCTGACTTTATTTATGAGAGATCAAAAACTGCATATGATTCTTTTGCAGGCAGCAGTTTTAATGGCTCCAGCGCAGATCTAAGCCCGGCGAAGTCTATACCGGACCTCAGGACGAGGCGCTCTACCGTGGATATGTCAGGCAAGTATAAGCTTACGGATCACTGGACCGTGCGGGCAGGATATATATACGAGTCGTTTAAATCCGATGACTGGGCAATGGACGATATTACCCTGAATAATACAGCGTCGGTTCCAAACGCATTGTTCATCTTGAGTGAAAGCATACATGATTATATTGCCCATGTGGGAAAGATTGCGATTGCGTATAACTGGTAACAGAGAGAAATGACAGAACCGAGGTATGAGTAATTAAGCGAGAAGTACTTTGCGAGTCAAATTTTTTTCAAAATGGAAAGAATTTTTAACCGCTGCTATGTCATTCCCCCAGAGCCTGCCCCTGAAGGTTTCAATCAGGGGTAGTTAGCGAAACATTCGGGGATGGCGGGAATTTGGTTCCGGCTTGTCCGGATTGGAAAATCCTATCAGGACTGCGCTATCAATAATTCAGTAAAGCTCAGTCCTCATCACCTTCCTGTTTTTTCCCCGTGCAATGTCTCATGCTCTGCCTGAGACAGCAAATCAGCGGCAAGCCTTGTAATATCAAGGTCAAGCATCGGCGTTATTTTATCAATTTACAGAAAAATTAGCATCTATTTTTGAGCCTTTGATTATGGTAAGATTAGGCCGCACCCTCCCGTCAAGGGAGGATAAATTTTGATACGAGGTGAAACTTGGTTCAGGTTGTTGTTTCAAAAAAATGCGCAGAAAGGCTTTTGTCAGGCCATCTCTGGGTTTTTAATAACGAGATAAAGGCAGTCGAAGGCAATTATTCCAATGGAGATATTGTCCATGTTGCTGATGGAAAGAAAAGATTTATCGGCAAGGGATATATCAATGACAACTCAAAGATAATAATCAGGCTTTTGAGTTTCAGGGATGAGGAGATAGATAAAGGCTTTTTCAGGAAAAGGATTGAAGATGCTTTAAGCTACCGGCTTTCATTGGGCTGGCAGATGGATGGCTCTTTCAGGATTGTATTCAGCGAAGGTGATTTGCTTCCCGGTTTGATAGTGGACAAATATGAAAATGCCCTGTGCATCCAGATATTGACCCTCGGCATGGAAAGATGGAAGGAAGATGTTGTTGACATATTGAAAGAAATATTTAACCCAAAAACCATTGTTGAGCGCAGCGATGTGGATGTCAGAAAAAAAGAAGGGCTTCAGCCAAGAAAAGGATTTCTCTATGGAGATGAAAACAGTAAAATTATCATCATTCTTGACGGGCTAAAGTTTGAGATAGACCTTCTTGAGGGGCATAAGACAGGCTTTTATCTTGACCAGCAGGAAAACAGAAAGATAATAGAGCCGTATGTAAAAGATAAAAGGTTTCTTGACTGCTTTGCCTATACAGGCGCATTTGCCATGTATTCCGCAAAATACGGCGCAAAAGAGATTGTGGCGCTGGAGGATTCCGGTAAGGCATTGGAGATGTTACTGCAAAATATCCAGCTTAACAGTCTTGAAAATATAATAAGGGCTGAAAAAGGCGATGCCTTTGACTGGCTGAGAGACCGGTATAAAAAAGGAGAAAGATTTGACTGTGTAATGCTTGACCCTCCTGCCTTTGCAAAGGACAGGGAGGCTGCGGCCGGCGCATGGCAGGGCTACAAGGACATAAACCTCCTTGGCCTGAAACTCCTGAATGACAATGGATACCTCATTACATCTTCATGCTCCCAGAATATCTCTCCCATGACATTCCTGAATATACTGAATGATGCGGCGCAGGATGCAGGCTGTATGCTTCAGCTTATTGAAAACCGCTCTCAGGCAAAAGACCATCCAATTCTAATCAGTATGCCTGAGACACATTATCTTAAGTTTATTGTGGCAAGGAAGGCTGCAAAATAAAAAACAAGACCTGGCCCTCATGACTCCAAGAAGCTGCTGGATAAGGTTGAATGGATATGATAATAAAAAATGTGGGAAGCGTCCCTCGATTTTTTTAAAAAAGAATGTTAGGAATATAATGGAGCGGTACTATGAGTAAATCCAGAAAAATCCGCAAGGTTCTAAAGAGCAAACCCACAATTGAAGGAGCGGGCGTACACCTCAAAAGGGCATTTGGCTTCAGCGAAGTTTCCATTTTCGACCCATTTTTGCTTCTTGATGATTTCCACTCAAACAAACCTGAGTATTATCTCAAGGGCTTTCCATGGCACCCGCATCGCGGTATTGAAACTATAACCTATGTTCTCCACGGCAATGTTGAGCATGGCGACAGCATGGGTAATAAAGGGGTGATCCATTCCGGAGATGTACAATGGATGACTGCTGGCAGCGGCGTCATTCACAATGAAATGCCAAAGGGTGAAGAGTCTGGTTTAATGTGGGGTTTTCAGCTCTGGGCAAATCTTCCAGCGTCACACAAGATGATGAATCCTCGTTACCGTGACATAAAGAGCGGGCAGATTCCGGAGGTCACTTTAGAAAATGGTGTAAAAATCAAGATTATTTGCGGCAAAGTCAGTGGGAAACAAGGAACTGTAAAGGACATCATTATTGATCCGGAATATCTGGATGTCATGATTCCACCCAGAACGGAATTTATCCATCCAGTGAAACGGGGTCACACTGTTTTTGCTTACGTAATTGCAGGGAAAGGATATTTCTGCAAAGAGAAAAATCCTTTTACGTATGAAGTAGAAGGGGCGAATTACTTCGATATGCAAAGGGAACCATTTGTGAGTCAGGAGAGTCTCGTTCTATTTGACGATGGTGATCAAATTGCTGCCTCAACTGAAGATGAACCTGTTAGGTTCCTCCTAATATCAGGTAAGCCGATTGGCGAACCTATTGCATGGTATGGACCAATAGTAATGAATACGCAGGAGGAACTAAAGATTGCATTTGAAGAATACCGCAAAGGAACATTCATCAAGCACGACACAAAGTTGTGATAAGGAAGGTTGCAAAATAAAAAAATCCCTGATATAAATACAACCGTATGAAAAAACATCTAATTTTATTATTATTTTTCATCTCTATTTCGTCTCCTGTATTTGCCGGTAATATCCACTATCTTACTGTTGACGGTATTGTAAATCCTGTAATGTCAGAATTCATTACAAAGGGCATACAGGATGCCGTAAAGGAGAATGCAGAGGCGGTAGTGATTCAGCTTGACACGCCCGGCGGTCTTGATTTGTCCATGAGGGATATTGTGAAGGCCATTCTTTCTGCTGATGTCCCTATTATAGTTTATGTTGCGCCTGCCGGCTCAAGGGCTGCGTCTGCAGGGGTGTTTATCACATATGCGGCGCACATAGCGGCAATGGCGCCAGGGACAAACATAGGCTCTGCCCATCCTGTTGCAATGGGCGGCGAAAAGATGGATGAGACAATGATGAAGAAGGTTGAAAACGACGCAGTTGCTTATTTGAAAGGTATCGCGGCAAAAAGGCACAGAAACGCAGACTGGGCTGAAAAGGCAGTGCGGCAGAGCGTCAATGTGCCTGCTGAAGAGGCGCTTAAGCTGAATGTCATTGATTTGATTGCGCCTGATAAAAAAGCCCTGCTTGAGGCAATAGATGGGAAAAAGATAGAAATTATTTCAGGAGAAAGGGTTTTAAAAACAGCAAAGGCAGAGGTTAAAGATATAGAGATGGGACTGAGGCACAGGATACTAAACGCCATAACAAATCCAAATGTGGCATATATCCTGATGATGATCGGCCTTATCGGTCTTTACTTTGAGCTTTCAAACCCGGGGCTAATCCTGCCTGGTGTTGTGGGCGCAATATGCCTTGTCCTTGCATTTTATGCGTTTCAAACGCTTTCAGTAAATTATGCGGGGTTGCTTTTAATCGGTCTTGCCGTGCTTTTCTTTATAGCAGAGATAAAGGTAATGAGCTATGGCCTTCTGACAGTTGCGGGTATCATTGCGCTTACCCTCGGCTCGCTCATGCTCTTTGAATCGCCTCTGCCGTTTATGCGGGTTTCGCTTTGGGTTGTATTGCCGATGGTTATAAGCATCACTGTTATATTTCTCGGCGCAATGTATTACGGCCTGAAGATACGGCATAAAAAACCGATCAGCGGCGCAGAGGGCTTGCTCTATGAGATAGGCGCCGCAAATACAGATATTGAAAAGGAGGGGAAGGTTTTTATTGACGGTGAATACTGGGACGCATGGAGCGATGAGCCGATAAAGGCCGGGGAAAAGGTGAAGGTGCTGGAGATGAAAGGGCTTAAGCTGAAGGTAACAAAAATAACATTATAGCGCAAAAAGGAGGTCGTATGATTTTAGGAATCGGCACAGGGACTTTGATTTTAATCGGCATAATAGTATTAATACTCTTCAATGCCATAAACATCCTGCAAGAGTATGAAAGGGGCGTTGTATTCTTTCTCGGAAGATACCAGAAGGTAAAAGGGCCGGGCCTTGTCCTGATATTCCCCGGCATCCAGACAATGATAAAGATAAGCCTGAGGACAATTACCCTTGATGTCCCTCCGCAGGACGTAATTACAAGGGACAATGTTAGCATCAAGGTAAATGCAGTTGTCTATTTCAGGGTTATTGCCCCTGAAAAGGCGATTATCAGTGTGGAAAATTATCTCTACGCAACATCCCAGCTTGCCCAGACAACGCTCAGGAGCGTATGCGGTCAGGGAGAGATGGATGAACTCCTTTCGGCAAGGGAAAAGATAAATAAACAGTTGCAGGAGATTTTGGATAAGCAGACAGAGCCGTGGGGGGTGAAGGTAAGTCTCGTGGAACTTAAGGGAATAGACCTGCCGGATGAGATGAAGAGGGCAATGGCAAAACAGGCAGAGGCAGAGCGGGAAAAGAGGGCAAAACTGCTCCACGCAGAGGGTGAATTCAATGCCGCGCAAAAGATAGTAGATGCCGCCAATCTGATGAGCCAGAATCCGACAGCCCTGCAGTTACGTTATCTCCAGGCATTGACGGAGATTGCTACAGAGAAGAACTCAACCATAATATTTCCATTGCCGATAGATTTAATAAGTATGTTTATGAAACAAAAATAACAACTTGACGGCAAAACACTTCTTAGGGAAGGGCAGCATTGCATGGCTGTTGATCAAAAAACCGTACTGATAGCTGACAGCAACCAAGTAGATATTTTGTGCTTGTCCATTCTGCTTAAAAGACTGGATTATTCTGTACTTACAGTTTTAAACTGTTTCGATGTTATAAAGAAAATAGCCGTTTTCAACCCTGATATAGTGCTTACGAGTATCAGGATGCCTGAGATGGACAGCACTGCATGTATGGAACATATTAAGAGGGATGCAAATTTGAAAGCAATACCTTTTGTGACTATGGGTGAAAAGTCTGATGCAAAGGCCTTAGAAGAAAGCCTCAAAAAGGGGGCAACCGCATACGTATTCAAGCCAATAAATCCTACACTGCTTTATTGTGTTATTCAGAAGGTAACAGAAAAAAAGCCGAGGGAAAATGTAAGGGCTAGAATTATATTTAAAACTACCATATTATATCAAAACATCAGGAGGGTGTCTTTCGCAAGCAATCTCTCTGAAGCCGGGGTCTTTATACGGTCAATCAAACCTATTCCAGTTGGGACAAAGGTTTCTATTTCCATGGACCTTCCCAGCACAAAACCTATTGAGCTCGAGGGTGTTATCGTTAATGTAGTCGAGTTCAATAGAGACAGATTTATAGAACCGGGCATGGGTATCCGCTTTACCAACATAGATAAAAATATACAGCTTGGCTTAAGAAAGTTTGTAGAGGAACAGCTAACATACGACATAGATCCAAATCTTGAGCTATAACCCAAATTCCTGTTGCGGGTTCAAGTTTGCAACTTGAACTCAAATAATTCGTATGAGGCAAATACAAAATTTAAGGAGCAGGTTGCAAACCTGCTCCCGCAAAAGATAAGCTCTGCTATTTTTTTTGTAGATTTGGCAGACCTTTCCGCAGGCTTTCTTATATCTTCTACTGCCACGGCAAAGCCCATGCCATTGGTTTTATGCGATATGACTATTTATTTTTTAAGAGGGCTATCTTCAGGGTAGTATGCGCCGCATCCTGCCACGGCCAGAACATTGCTATTACGACCGTTCCGTCAGACCCATTCTTAAATAAGGTTTGATTATCACAAATACCGCCGAATTCCTCTGTCAAATGCATATCGTGCTTGGTAGGCTTCGCTCCTGCAACTTTTATTGGGGGACCAAGAAAACTTGCAATTACCTTATTCCAGTCGTCCGTTTCTTTGTTGTAGAATACCAATTCACAATACTCGGCTGTCGTGGCCCTCTTTTCGCAAATATTTAGATTGCTATATCTTTCGCTGAGATCTTCTAATGTCATATAAAATTCTTCCTTTATCAATATTCCATCACTTTCTTTAACGCCTTTATAACCTTCTCCTTTGAAGGCGCGTAATAATCCTCAAGTCTTGCCATCGGGATTACTGCATCAAGGCCGGTAACCCTTATTATTGGCGCCTTTAAATGGAGCATTGCCTCTTCAGCAATAAAGGCAGATAACTCTGCTGCAAAGCCGCAGTTCCTTGTCGCCTCCTGCACTATAATAACCCTTCCGGTCTTTTTAACTGAATTTAAAATTGTCTCCTCATCATAAGGCCTTAATGTCATTAAGTCAATTACCTCTACGGCAAATCCCTCTACACTTTCCAGAACCTTGTGTAACATGCTTCCCCATGCGATTACTGTGATATCCTTTCCTTCCTGAACAACCTTTGCCTTGCCAATGGGTATTGTGTATTCAGTCTCAGGAACCTCTTCTTTTATGAGCCTGTATAATCTGGTCGGCTCAAGGAATATCACCGGATCAGGGTCTCTTATGGCTGATATGAGAAGGCCCTTTGCATTATATGGAGAGCTTGGCACAACAACCTTTATCCCCGGCATGTGGCAGAGCAGGGCTTCTGTGGATTCTGAATGGAGTTCGGGAGGTTTGATACCAAGACCATAAGGCGTCCTTACAACCAGCGGGCATGTGTAGCGGCCCCTTGAGCGAGAGCGAATTCTTGATGCATGAGAAAATATCTGTTCAATGCCCGCGTATATAAACCCCATGAACTGTATCTCTGCAACAGGCTTCAGGCCGTATACTGCCATGCCTATGGCTGTGCCGATAATGCCGGACTCTGCAAGCGGCGTATCAAATATCCTGTCAGGGAATTTTTCCATAAGGCCCTCGGATATTCTGAAGACCCCGCCATCCTTGCCCACATCCTCTCCGATAAGGACAACATCCTTGTCCTTTTCCATCTCCTGCCGTAAGGCAAGGTTTATGGCCTGAACCATATTTATTCTTGCCATAGTTTTAATTCCTTTATCTGTCTCTGTGAAAGTTCTTTATATGTAAAGTTTATAATATCCTTTGAATCCGGCAAACCCGCAGCTTCTTCTTTTTTTATCTCGCTGTCTACAAAATCCGTCACCCTATTTTTTACCTCATCCTCATATTTTTGGCTCCAGGTGCCCTTCTTTTCCATATATAATTTGAGTCTTAAAAGCGGGTCTTTGTCTTTCCATCTTTCCACATCATCTTTTGAACGGTATCTTGACGCATCATCAGCAGTTGTATGGTCGGCCATCCTATATGTAAAACACTCTATAAGTGTGGGGCCTTTACCTGCCTTTGCCTTTTCAAGGGCGTCCTTTGTTGCCTTGTAAACCGCAAACACATCATTGCCGTCCACCTGTATGCCTTCAAAGCCGTAGGAATAGGCCTTTTGAGCTATTGTTTTTGCCGCTGTCTGCTTTTCGCGGGGAAGTGATATTGCCCACTGGTTATTCTGGCATATAAACACAACAGGAAGTTTATACACGCCTGCAATATTAAGACTTTCGTGAAAATCGCCCTTTGACGAGCCGCCGTCGCCGAAATATGCCGCTGTTGCTATCCTGTGCCCTTTTATCTTTGCGGCAAAGGCTGCGCCAACAGCATGGATCATATGGGTGCCAACAGGAACAGATACGGGAAATATGCTCAAATCGTCGGGGGTCTTCATACCCCTTTCATCGCCTGTCCAGTATTGAAAGAGCATCCAGATTGGATAACCCAGTGTGATATACACTCCCATCTCCCTGAAAGACGGGAATACCCAGTCTGTTTTTTCAAGGGCATAGGCGCTGCCTATCTGTGATGCCTCCTGGCCGAGGATGGATGCGTATGTGCCAAGCCTCCCCTCTGCGTGAAGCTGGAGCGCACGTTGGTCAAATTGCCTTGAAAGGATGAAGAGTTCAAATATTTTCTTGAGGTCGTTATCGGAAAGATTGGGAAGGAGGGCGGCGTCTGCATTACCCTTTTCATCAAGTATCTTAAGTTCTTTTACTTCAAATCTTTCTATTATGTTTTCCGGCATATTGGCTTGAAGCCTATCACAAGAAATAGGTGTAGTCAAGGCGAGTTGGACACCTGTCTTTTGTATTGATACCACACCCTGCACGTCCCATCCATAGACACCATACACGGCCCATAAGGCGCTTCCGGAACGCAGGTGTTTCCGAAAAGCGGGCACCCTGTTGGTTTTATCTTTCCAATCATTATAAGATGGCAGGAGCAGCCTGGATTTATATCCAATCCCCCTTCTTTTGTTTTGATATCAAATCTGTATCGTGCATCGCGCATATTGTATCTTTCTTTCAATCTCAGCCCTGACCTTGGTATCTTTCCGATGCCGCGCCAGTATGCAGGCACAACATCAAAAACCTCTTTTATCGCCATTTGCGCCTTTGGATTCCCGTTATCCTGCACAGCCCTTTGATACACATTTTCGCACTTTGCAGTTCCTTCGTTTATCTGCCTGATTATTGCCAGCACAGCCATAAGCACATCAACAGGTTCAAAGCCTGCTGCCACTGTGGGCATCCTGTATGCCTCTGGAAAAAGCCTATACTGCTTAAGACCCATTACTGTGGTTACATGTCCGGGTATCAGAAAACCGTTTATGCAGATGTCGCCGACCCCTAACAGAAACTCCATAGAAGGGGGTATAAGGCGGTGGGAAACAAGTATGCTTAAGTTATCAGGAATACCGGACTGAACAAGGCTTGCCACACCGCAAGCAGTGGTTTCAAAACCTACTGCAAACAAAACAACTTCTTTTAAAGGATTTTCTCTGGCAATCTTTAAGGCGTCAAACGGTCCATACACAACCCGTATATCAGCGCCCTGCGTTCCGGCATCAGAGAGAGAACCTGCCGATGATGGAACCCTAATCATATCCCCGAATGTGGCAATTACGGCCTCTTTCTCCAAAGCAAGTTCAACTGCGAATTCTATATCATGCCCTGGGCATACGCACACGGGACAGCCCGGCCCTGCAATCACATCCACATTATCCGGCAGCAAATCCCTTAATCCAAAACGGCTTATGACATTCTCATGCGTTCCACATACATGCATTATCTTGACAGGGCGCTTTAAAGGCGCTTCTTTGATCTTTTTAACAAGATTCCCGACAATGGTCTTGTCTCTGTATACGGATTCTATAACCATTTCTGCCGATTATATTCCTTTCTTTTACTCATTGCAAAGCTTTACTAAAACCAGCAAGTGTGCTATTTAAAATACGGGAGAGAGAATATGGAATTCAGACATTTTTTGTTTTTGACTCCTGACTTTTGACTTCTTAAATTGGAGGTATTATGGCAGACGCAAAACAAGCGGCAAAAGATGTTAAGGTAGAGCTTCAGCTAGATGACGACATTGCCCAGGGCATGTATACAAACCTGGCAGCGATAAATCACAGCGAGAATGAATTTGTCTTTGACTTTATCTTTCTCCAGCCGCAGTCGCCAAAGGCAAAGGTAAGGTCAAGGGTAATACTTAGCGCAAAGCATGCAAAGAGGTTCTTAAACGCATTGCAGGAGAATATCCGCAGATACGAAAATAATTTCGGGAAGATAGAGGAAATTAAAGACCCTGCAATAAATACCAGTTTCATGCATTAACAGACTATTTGATATGTTCTCCCGCCGTTTCATATTAAGTCTTTTCGGGGCTTTATTATTCCTCCTGTCTTTCAGGAAGAGGCCAGCCATGGCAAATATATTTTTTAAACCAAAAAAGAAGATGAAGTCAAGAATACCGCCTGACCTTTTTACAGAAGGGGATAAATCGCTTGTCGGCGCTGCAGGCGGAGGCACAGTAAAGGAGATGATAAGGGAGGCTGTGTCCCTCATAGGCGGCTTTGAAAGGCTTAATATCAAAGGCAAGACAGTCCTTGTAAAACCCAATTGCGTATCAGGGGAGAAAAATCCGGCGACAACAAATCCAGAGGTTGTAAAGGCAGCAGTAGAAATCCTTTATGAACAAGGAGCAAAGAAGGTCTATGTTGGTGACATGTCTGCCCTTGCCACCCTTTCCACTGTAAGAAATATGAAACGAAACGGGATAAAGAAGGCGGCAGAGGATGCAGGCGCAGAGGTTATTGTATTTGAAGATTATGACTGGGTTGAGGTGGAACTGCCGGGCGCTTTATATATTGATAAGGCGTATGTTACAGAATGGATTTACAATGTGGACATTATCATAAATCTGCCTGTCATAAAGACACACAGGTCTGCAAGCTACACCATCACGTTAAAAAACTTCATCGGATGCACCCACCTGAAACAAAGGCCGTATCTTGTAGACTCCAGCCATTGGGAAGAGCTTGTATCAGAATTTAACATTGCCTATCGTCCTGATTTAAATATT
>ORMF010429143.1_pt1 | contig 26887 bp, 24 predicted proteins | sample 1779871 | NCBI WGS metagenome assembly ORMF01 (sample SAMEA104232316, study PRJEB22302) | groundwater metagenome | biome: forest; feature: aquifer; material: groundwater | place: USA | collected 2011-08-07 | depth 5.4 m | reverse complement strand
TGCGGGCGAGCGCGTTCAAGCGGCATATCCTGACGGGCAAGACGACCAAGTCGAAGCGCCATATGCGCGGAACGCGGCAGGTCGCCGATCAGGACGCGCCGAAGCTGCGCCGAATGCTGCCGTATAAATAGATGCAGGATGCAAAATTCAAAATGCAGACAGGATGTTTGCATTTTGCATCTTGAATTGTGAAATACAGGATTCAGACACATGCCGAGAGTCAAACGTGGAACGGTTCGCCGCGCGAAGCGCAAGAAGCTCCTCGCCCGCGCGAAAGGCTTTTACCAGACCAAGAGCAAGCTGTATCGCGCAGCCAAGGAAGCGGTCGACACGGCGGGCAAGTACGCCTTCGTGGGCCGGAAGAACAAGAAGCGCGAGTACCGGCGCCTCTGGGTCGTCCGGATCAACGCGGCGGCGCGTGAGAACGGCCTCACCTACTCGCAGATGATGCGCGGCCTCAAAGCCGCCGGCATCACGCTCGATCGCAAGATGCTCGCGGACATGGCCGTGACGCAGTCGGCCGCATTTGCCAAGGTGGCGGCGCAGGCGAAGGCCGCGCTCCCCGCTGAGGCACGTGCCTGAACCTGCGCTCGATCGGTCGGCCATCGAGACGGCGCGGACCACGTTTCGCGCCCGCCTCGACGCCGCCGACAACGATCAGAAGCTCAAAGCCCTTCACGATGAATTCCTGAGCCGCAAGTCCGGGTCGGTCACCGGGCTGATGAAGACGCTCGGCACGCTCGCGCCAGACGCCCGTCGCGAATTCGGTCAGCTCGTGAACACACTGAAGGCCGAGATCGAGACGGCGCTCGGCGAGAAGCGCCAGACGCTCGAGTCGATGCGGCAGCCTGCCGGCGCGGTCGACGTCACGCTTCCCGGCCGCCAGTTGCCGGTGGGGCGCATCCATCCACTGATGCGCGTGCGCCGCGAGGTCGAAGACATCTTCACGCACATGGGCTACGAGATCCTTGAAGGGCCGGAGGTCGAAGACGACTTCCACAACTTCGAGGCGCTCAACATGCCACTGGATCATCCCGCGCGCGACATGCAGGACACGCTGTACCTCGACGCGCCGGTCGCCGGCAGCACGTGGGGCGCCCATCGAGGAAAGGTTCCGGAGGCGCAGGTCCGCGCCGCGACATTGCTTCGCACGCACACCTCCGCGATGCAGATTCGCTACATGAAGACGTTCCCGCCGCCAGTCCGCATCATCGTGCCCGGCCGTGTCTATCGCCGTGACAACCTCGATTTGAGCCACACGCCCATGTTCCAGCAGTTCGAGGGGCTCGTCGTCGCCGAGGGAATCACGCTCGGCGATCTGAAGGGGACACTCGAAGCGATGATGCGCGAGCTGTTCGGCGACGTGAAGGTGCGACTGCGTCCCAGCTTTTTTCCCTATACGGAACCGAGCGCGGAAGTCGATGTGAGCTGCCGGAACTGCGGCGGGTCGGGCTGCGGCACGTGTAAGCAGACCGGCTGGCTCGAGATCCTCGGCAGTGGAATGGTGCATCCGGCCGTGTTCGAAGCGGTCGGCTATGACCCTGAAAAGGTGACCGGCTTTGCGTTCGGTCTCGGGATGGAGCGCGTCGCGATGCTGAAATACGGCGTCGACGACATCCGCCTCTTCTACGAAAACGACCTGCGCTTCCTGGAACAGTTCCCGATATGAAGCCCTTCATACCCAGCGGGCCACAGAGTCACAGAGACACAGAGGCATACCACATCCGTCTCCGTGTCTCCGTGTCTCCGTGGTTCGTCGTGGCAGGGCCCACGGCGTGAAAATTCTCGTCTCGTGGCTGCGGGACTTCGTTGACGTCCCCGCGTCGCCCGACCACATCGCACAGACGATGTCGGTGCGCGGCTTCGCAGTTGAAGGCATCGAGGATTACGAGCCTATAGCTGCGTTTCAGCTGAACACTCACGGCGGCATGGTCAACACAAGTGTCAGCGGCCATGATGCGGTCATCGATTTCGAAGTAACTGCAAACCGGCCCGACTGCATGTCGGTGATGGGCATGGCGCGCGAGGTCGCGGCGGCGTACGGTCTTCAGATCCGCAGACCTGCCGTGCGCGGACCCCGCCTTCGCGAAATCTCCGGCGAGGATGGCCGAAGCCAGGCGGAGGCCGCCGGAGGGTCCCCGGCGCATGAGGGAGGGTCCGCCCCGCAGGAGTCTGGCTCCGACCTGCGTCTCACCTCGCTCAAAACCGTTGCAAAATCCGACGTCGACGTCGTCATCGACAGTCCCGAGCTCTGCCCACGATATGCCGGCGCCGTCGCCGATGTGACCGTCGGCCGGTCGCCCCAGTGGATGCAGGCGCGGCTGCAGGCGGCCGGCGTCCGTCCCATCAGCAACATCGTCGACATCACGAACTACGTGCTGCTGGAGGTGGGACAGCCGATGCACGCGTTCGACCTTGCCAGGCTCTCGGGCGCGCAGATCCGGGTCAGGACCGCCGCCGCCGGCGAGTCGATCAAGACCCTCGATGGACAGACGCGCGCGCTGGCGCCCGACATGCTCGTGATCGCAGACGCGGAGCGGCCCGTCGCGGTGGCGGGCGTGATGGGCGGCGCGGATTCCGAAGTCACCAGCCGCACGCCCGTCATCGTCTTCGAGAGCGCCTACTTCAACCCGCTGTCGGTCCGTCGGACGAGCAAGAAGCTTGGCCTGAAAACGGAAGCCAGCATGCGCTTCGAGCGCGGCGCCGACCCGCGGCTCTCCGTCACCGCGATGGAGCGCGCGTGAGCGCTGCTCGAGATGACCGGGGCCGGACGGGCGCGCGGCACGGTCGTCGATCGCTACCCTAGGCGGATCGAGCCGATGATGTTGCGGCTTCGGCGCACAAAGATTGCAGGGCTCCTCGGAACGGTGATTCCAGACGCCGACGTCCGACGCATCCTCGAGAGCCTTGGGTTCGCGCTTCGCGATGCGGCTGACGGCTGGGATGTCACCGTCCCGACCAGGCGTGTCGACGCGGTGCGCGAAGTCGATCTCATCGAGGAAGTGGCCCGACATTACGGGTTCGATCGCCTGTCGTCGACGTTCCCGGCCTTGACGTCGGCGCCACCGCCGATCGATCCGCGGATCGGGCGCGCGCGACACCTCCGGACCATCATGACCGCCGCCGGTTTTTCGGAGGCGATGACGTTCGGCTTCGTCGCCGAGCCCGCGGCAAAGCCGTTTGCGCCCGAGGGTGACCTCGTGCCCATCGCGAACCCGCTGTCCGAGAACTTCGCGGTGCTCAGGCCGTCGGCTCTGCCCAGCCTGGTCGATGCGGTCGCTCACAACCGCCGTCGCGAGCAGCGCGACGTACGACTGTTCGAAATCGGCGCGCGATTCTCCCGCACTCGCGGCGAAAGGGGCTCCGTGGCCTGCGCCTGGACCGGAGCGGCGGCCGGCGAGCATTGGGGCGGCGGCGCCCGGGACGTCGATTTCTTCGACATGAAAGGCATCGTCGAGCGCCTCGGGCAGGCGCTGCGCCTCGACGTGCGCACTGAGCCACATCGCGAAAGCTGGCTCGTGGCCGGACGCTCGGCGGTCGTCATGACGGATGGCACACGCATCGGGGTGCTTGGCCAGCTCGCGCCCGCAATCGCCGAAGCCCACGGTCTGCCGTTGAACGACGAAGTGTACGTGGCTGAGATCGACCTCGACGCGGCGGAACGGGCCGCGCCGAGCGAGGAGGCGCGCATCGAACCGCTGCCGCGCCATCCGTCGGTCACAAGGGACATTTCCATACTGCTGGCCGAGACGCTTGCTGCGGCCACCGTTCGCGCGACGGTGCGCGAGGCGGCTCCGGAAACGCTCGTCCGCGTCCGCGAGTTCGATCGCTACCAGGGCAAGGGCGTCCCGGAAGGACAAGTCAGCCTGTCGCTGCGCCTCACCTTCCGGTCATCTGACAGAACACTCACGGACTCCGAAGTGCAACGCGCGATGGACGTCGTCCTCGCCGCGCTGAAGAAACGGCACGGCGCGGTGCAGCGATAACACCAACCGGTCGTGTTACCATCTCCGCGATAACTCTTTACGACACGAGGTTGGAGCGGATGGCAAAGCAGGCAATGGCGCGTACGGTCGATCTCGAACCAATCGATCGCCTCGAGGAGAAGATCAAGCTGCTCGTGGGCATGGTGACCCGGCTTCGCTCGGACCAGGCCAGAGCGGCCGACGACAACGTGCGGCTCACGCAGGAGATTGCCGCGCTGCGCGCGCGTCTTTCGGACTCCGAAGGCGCAAGCGCGGAGATCACCGTACTGCGCGACGAGCGGGAAATCATCCGGACGCGCGTGACCGACATGCTCGAACAACTCGAGCATCTGAGCTTGTGACCGTGGTAACCGTCGAAATCGCCGGACAGCGGTATCCGATCCGCAGCGGTCTCGACGAGCGGTACGTAGCCGAACTGGCCGCGTACGTCGACCAGAAGATGCGCGCCGCCGTCGCCTCCGCTCCGGAAAGCGACATGCTCGGTGTGGCTATCCTTGTCGCCCTTAATATTGCCGACGATGTCTTCAGGGCGCGGCAGCAACAGTCCAGCGTCGACGGAGAGCTGAACCAGCGCGCGCTCCAATTAGAGCAGCTCGTGGACGGTGTTTTGGCTCAAATGACCGCCGCTCAGTCGGTTAGCGCTTCTTGACCCACCCCTGACCGCAGGCTAAGATCCCGGGAGTCCTGCTTTGCTCGTGATGGTTTTCGGAGGCTCGTCTGAGCCAACGTAAAACCCAAGCGAGCCGCGAGGTCGCGCGGTGTGCATGCCTCTGTTCCGAGGAAGCCTGATGCGCGACTAACAACAGTGGCTCCACCTGCTTTGCAGGTTCACTCGACCTCCCCACACGGCAAAGCGGGGCGTCTCATACCTTCCGCTCCCCCGCACCGGCAGTTTGCCGGCGCGACGCACGTGATAGCAAGACAGCACCAGGTCGGCCGCTCGATCGCACCGACGTAATGCGCAATCGCACCAACGCTTCGTCGTGATCGTACCGACCATTTTGCATAATCGCACTGTTTCCGAAATCGGCGAGCATGCGCTCATCGCCCGCATCCTCGGGCGCCTCGCGATGCCGCCCTGGGTCATCGTCGGACCCGGCGACGATGCGGCGGTGATCGAGCCGGATCGCGGCGCGCTCGACGTGCTCACCACCGACGCACAGGTTGACGGCGTTCATTTCGACCGGCGGTTCGTACCACCCGACGCGATCGGGCATCGCGCGCTCGCGGTGAATTTGAGCGACCTGGCGGCCATGGGCGCGCGACCGCGCGCAGCGCTGCTATCGCTGGTGCTGCCGGGCGACCTGGAGACGTCAGTGGTCGACGGCCTGCTGGATGGATTGCTCGCGCTCGCAGCGCGCCATCGTGTCGCGCTCATCGGCGGCAACGTGACGCGGTCGCCCGGCCCGCTGATGATCGATGTCACTGCGATCGGATCTGTCCGGGCGCGCCGCGTGCTCAAACGCGCAGGGGCACGGCCGGGCGACGAGGTGTACGTGACGGGCGCAATCGGAGGCGCCGTCGTTGGGTTGCGATTGTTGCAGGACCGTATTGCCGACAGTGTAGGGGCGGGTCTTAAGAGCCCCTACCCCGACGACTTCGCGACCGGCTGCGAGGCTCGATATCTTCGCCCGGAGCCGCGCGTCCGCGCAGGGCTGCTGCTCGGACGCAATCGCGCGGCGAGCGCGTGCATCGACTTGAGCGACGGACTGGCCGACGGGATTCGTCAGATTGCGGCGGCATCGGGGGTTGGAATTGCCGTTGATGGGGAGGCGATTCCCCTTGCGGACGGTGTGCATGAATACCATCGCGCGCAGGGCCACGATCCGGTATGCGCTGCGCTTGCCGGTGGCGACGACTACGAGCTGCTGTTCACTGCGCGGCCGACACTGCGCGGACGACTGCGTGCGGTCAAACAGCAAGCGGGGGGTCTACCGATAACGAAGATAGGCGTTGTGACGAAAGCTCAGCAGTTGGTGCTGCGGACCGCGTCCGGCGACATTGATCTTCCGGCAGGCTTTGAGCACTTTCGATGAAACATATTCTTTCGCGGTCGAGCACGCGCAAGCTGGTGGTGACCTGCGTCGCCGTCGGCGCCTTGATTTTCGCGTACGAAGCTACGACCTTCGATCTGCTCCCGTGGGGCGGCCAATCAGGCGCCGTCGATCCCGCCGCGCCTGTACCGGGAGCCCGGCTCCAGTTCACTGCAACGGCGTACTGCAAGGGGACGACGACTGCCTCGGGCGCCGAAGTCCGCACCGGAATCGCCGCAGCGGATGACGACATCCTGCCGGTCGGAAGCGTGGTCAACGTCACGGCCGAGAACGCCAAATACAACGGTGTCTACACGATCATGGACACCGGCCCAGCGGTGCAGGGCCGGCTGATCGATCTCTACATGTGGAGCTGCCACGAGGCACTGGCGTTCGGTAGGAAGCCGATCCAGGTGACCGTGCTGAGACTCGGGTGGAATCCGCGCGCGAGCATGCCGAGCCTCATCGATCGACTGTTCCGCCGCGGCGAGCGCGCGGCGAGCGCGCCGCCGAGTGTCGCGTCACCGGCACGGCCCGTTGAGCCTAGAGCGGGCGCGACGACCGACGGCGACGGAGCGGAGGTGCCAACGACACCCCCGGACACGCCGTTACCCGCCGAAAGCACGAAAGACGCACAGGTGAATTGAAAAGCAACCCGAGTGCCGTCGCGACTCAACGGTGTGGCTGGGGAGTCGTCAGACTTTTCTGCAGAAGGGCCCGGACCTCATCGTCTTCGGTTTGATCGAAGTCGAGGTACCACTGCCCGACGGAGGCAAACGGCTCAGGCATTCTCGCGCAGATGACCTCGTCGGCGTACGCCGCGAGCTCGGCGCACGTCTCGCGGGCGCCAACGGGAACCGCCACGACCACGCGCGACGGCTGGCGCTCGCGTACGGCCTGCGCCGCTGCTCGCATCGTCGACCCTGTAGCCAGCCCGTCGTCGATCAAGATGACGATTCGGTTCTGAAGGTCTGGCGCCGGGCGGTCCTCGCGATATGCGCGCTCGCGCCGTTCGAGCTCCTGTTGCTCTTCTCGGACAACAACCTCGATGACTGATTCGGGTATCGAGTACCAGCGGACGACATCCTCGTTGAGTACTCGAATTCCGCCTGAGGCGATTGCGCCCATTGCAAGCTCGCGGCGGCCAGGCGTACCGAGCTTCCGGACGAGAAACAGATCGAGAGGGGCACCGAGCGCCTGCGCGACCTCGTACGCGACCGGGACTCCGCCGCGAGGTAGCGCCAGCACGATGACGTCGCCCCGGCCGGCATACCTCGACAGGGAGGTCGCAAGTGTCCTTCCTGCGTCGCGGCGATTGATGAATCGCTGGCAATGATCGTTGGTAAGCGGCAGCATCAACGTTCCAAGTAACGTGTACACCAGTCGAGCGCCAACCGCTCGACCTCTTCCAGAGTTCCCGGCTCCTCGAAAAGACAAGTCACCGCCCGCGCCTTCCCGGTGCGAAACGAACGCGACAGGCCGCTGGCGTCAGGTGACGAGCTCCTTGTCCTTGAACTGAAGCTGATAGAGCCGATGGTAGATTCCACGGTGCGTAAGGAGCTCCTGGTGCGTGCCCGATTCGCGCAACTCTCCCTTGTGCAGAACGATGATGCGATCCATGTCCTGGATCGTCGAGAGGCGATGGGCGATCGCGATCGTCGTGCGGCCGCGCATCACGACCTTGACGGCATCGCGAATGAGCATCTCGGTCTCGGTATCGACGCTCGACGTCGCTTCGTCGAGCACCAACACGGGTGGATCGAATGCCAGCGCGCGCGCAAACGAGAGAAGCTGCTTCTGGCCGACTGAAAGCGTCGCACCACGCTCGGCCACCGGCGTCTCGAGCCCGCCGGGCAGGCGATCGATGAAGGTCCCCGCATGCACGGCATCCACCGCGCGCCGGACCGTGGCATCGTCAATCGCCTCGTTACCGAGCCGGACGTTGCCGCCGATGGTGCCGGAAAAGAGGTGCACATCCTGCAGCACAAGGCCGAACATCGCGCGCAGCCGGCGCAAATCCATGTCGCGGATGTCAACGCCGCCAACGGTGATGCGGCCCTGCTGCACGTCGTAGAACCTCAGCAGCAGGCTGACGATCGTCGTCTTGCCCGACCCTGTGGCGCCGACGATCGCTACGCGCTGACCGGGCTCGACGCCGAAAGAGACGTTGCGAAGCACCGGCTCACCTTCGACATAGGCAAAGGTGACGTGCTCGAAGGCGATGCGGCCTATTCGCGGACCTGGAAGGTCCGCGCCGCTCGGAACAGTCTTCTGACTGGTCGGGCGGTTCTCACCTATCGCCTGCGGGGCGGACCCTGTGGGTCCGCCGCAGACGATGTGCACCGGAGTGTCGAGCAGCGCGAAGATCCGTTCCGACGATGCCATCGCGCCCTGCAGTACGTTGAACTTCTCCGACATATCGCTGATCGGCCGGAAGAAGCGCGACGAATACTGCAGGAACGCGACGAGCGATCCGAGTGTCACCATATTCCGCAGTACCCATCCGCCGCCCACCCAGATGATGAGTGCCGCCGCGAGCGCGCCGATCAACTCGATCGCAGGATAGAAGACGGCGTAGTAGAAAATCGACTGAACGTTGGCGTCGCGATACTTGCGGTCGATCCGGTCGAACTCCTCGAAGTCGCGCACCTCGCGCCGGAACAGCTGCACAGTCGCCATCCCGGTAATGCGCTCCTGCAGGTAGGCATTGATGCGCGCGATCCAGGTACGCACGGTGCGGTACGACTCGCGCACGTTCGTGCGGAACCACCGGGTGACGAGCCAGATGAGCGGCAGGACTGAGAAGGCGACGATGGCCAGGCGCCAGTCCAGCCAGATCATCATCACCATGATGCCGATGAGGGTGAACAAATCTCCGAACACCGACACGACGCCGGCCGTGAAGAGATCGTTGAGGACGTCAACGTCCGTCGTCACCCGCGTCATCAGCCGGCCAACGGGATTGCGGTCGTAGAAGCGGAGATCGAGCCGCTGCAGGTGTCGATAGATCTGCATGCGGAGGTCGAACATGATCCGCTGCCCGGTCCACTGCATCAGCCAGGTTCAGGGGTAATCGAGCACGAACGAACCTGCGAGCGCGGCAAGGTAGAGCACGGCGACGAGCGTCAGCCCTTCCACGTCGCGCGCCGGAATGTACCTGTCGATGACGAGCTTCACGAGGTACGGGGGCGCGAGCTCGAGCGCCGAATGGCCGACAATGGCGGCTGTCGCCAGCGCGACCTGACGCCTGTACGGCCGCAGGTATGTGAGCAGCCGGCGCATCAACCGGGCGTCGTACGCCTTTCCGAGAACGTCTTCGTCGTGAATCGACATCAAGAACCCTGTCGTTCACCCTTCTGGCTTCTCTGTTCTCCGTTCGTGTTCACTTTCATGTTCGGTTCGCGGCTCATGAGGCAGCCAGTTCCTCTTCAAGGAGCTGTCTCCGATGAAGCTCCGCGTACACGCCGTTGTGAGCCACGAGCTGGTCGTGCGTGCCGCGCTCGACGATCGCTCCATCATCCAGGACGAGGATCTGATCCGCGCTCCTCACTGTAGAGACGCGGTGCGACACGATGATCGACGTCCGCGCCTTCATCACCGTTGTCAGCCGCGACAGGATCTCTTCTTCGGTGTAGGTGTCCACCGCGGACAGCGCGTCGTCCAACACGAGAATCTTCGGGTCGATCATCACGGCGCGCGCAATGGCGGTGCGCTGCTTCTGTCCGCCAGAGAGCGTAATGCCGCGCTCTCCAACGACGGTCTCGTAGCCATTCGGAAAGTCGGTCAGATCCTCGTCGAGCCGAGCCACCTGGGCAGCGTGTTCGACACGATCGCGCCCGTCTGACGGCGGCGCACCAAAGGCGATGTTCTCGGCAATCGTGGCGCTGAAGAGAAACGGCTCCTGCGGGACGAAACCAATGGCGCCGCGCAGCACCGCGAGTGGCAGCCGGCGCACATCGATGCCGTCAACGAACACGGTGCCCGCCGGCGGCTGCTGGAGCCGCGGCAGCAGATTCAACAGCGACGATTTCCCTGACCCGGTCGCACCGACAATGGCAGTCGTCGTGCCGGCGGGTAATACCGCCGAGACGTTGCGAAGAACGACGCGGTCGCCGTACGAGAAGGTCAGATTCCGGAATTCGACGTCGCCACGAATCTGGCCCGATGCGGCAACGGCCGGCGACGCATCCGCGTCAGTGATCGCCGGCTCGGCATCGAGGACGTCGAGCATGCGTTTCCACGATGCGGCGCCGCGCTGCAGGAGGTTCGTCACCCAGCCAAACGCGATCATCGGCCACGCCAGCATCATCAGATACGCGTTGAACGCCACCAGCTCGCCGATCGTCATCCGCCCGGCAATCACGTCGCGGCTCCCGAGCCACAGCACGATGACCGCGCCGACGCCCATCAGCAGCCCCATGATGGGAAAGAACGCGCCCTGAATCAGAATCAGGCGTCGGTTGCGGCGCACGTACTCCTCGTTGGCGAGGCGGAAACGCTCGATCTCGAACGGCTCCTGCCCGTAGGCTCGCACGACGCGCACGCCCGACAACGCCTCCTGCGTGATGGCGCTGATCGTCGACAGCTGTTCCTGAATTCGATCGAAACGGCGGTGAATCGCCGCGCCGAAGAAATAGACCGCGACGGACAGACACGGCAGGGGAATCAGCGAGAGCAGCGTGAGCCTGCGGTCAATCGAGAGCATCAGCACGATGACGGCGACGAACGTCAGCACGGTGTTCGCCATGTACATGACTGCGGGGCCGATCATCATCCGCACGGCGTTCAGATCGTTGGTCGCGCGAGACATGAGGTCGCCGGTCCGGTTGCGATGGTAGTACGCGGGCTCGAATTGCTGCAGGCGTGCGAAGAAGTCGTTGCGCAGGTCGAACTCGATGTCGCGCGAGGCGCCAATCATGATGCGGCGCTGCAGGAAGCGGAACACGCCACCGAACGCCGTCACGCCCAGCAAGGCGGCTGCGTAGAATCGCAGTTTTCCCGCGGTCACCCCCGCGCTCAGATCATCGATCGCGTATTTGAGCACCCACGGTCCGGCAAGGGAGAGCGCCGTCGTGGCGACGATGCACGCGAAACCGACAAGAAATGCGCCGCGGTACCGCCTGACATATCCAAGGAGCCTCCGGGCAGGCGTCACCGAGCGAGTATGACGCGGCCCGGCAAGGTCGCGTCAAGCCGCCTCCGCCGCTTCGCGGCTTCGGCGCGCCAAGGCCCTGGCCGCATTTGCGGCTTCGGCGAGCCGGGATGCGCCGGAACCGCAGAGGCTGTTAGAATCTCGGGCCATGCAGGCCCTTTACGTCGTCATTCCCGTCTTGTGCATCTTCACGATTGCCTACCGGTACTACAGCGCCTTCATCGCCGCGAAGGTGATGGTTCTCGATGATGCGCGATTGACGCCAGCGCACACGAAGTACGACGGGGCCAACTACCATCCCATGAGCCGGTGGGTCCTTTTCGGGCACCACTTTGCGGCGATTGCGGGGGCGGGCCCGCTTGTGGGTCCGGTCCTGGCGGCGCAATTCGGATACGCGCCCGGACTGATGTGGCTCGTGGGAGGGTGCGTCCTCTGCGGGGCCGTGCACGACTCCATGTGCCTGTGGGCCTCGACGCGGCTTGGTGGACGGTCGCTGGCGGAAATCGCGCGATCACAAATCGGGCCGGTCGCTGGAACCACCGGTGCTGTGGCCATCCTGTTCATTCTCATCGTCGCCCTCGCCGGACTTGGAATCGCGGTCGTCAATGCCCTGGCGGAAAGCGCGTGGAGCACCTTCACGATCGGCATGACAATCCCGATCGGTGTCGCGATGGGCTTCCATATGTTCGTGTTCCGCAAGGGGAAGATTCGCGAGGCGACGATCCTCGGCATCATCGCGATTTTTGCCGCGGTGATCTTCGGCCGCACGTTCGCGGAATCGTCGTTCGGCCACTACCTCGTGATGTCGCGCCACCAGGTCACGGCGGCCATGGCGATCTACGCGTTCACCGCCTCGGTGCTGCCGATGTGGATGCTCCTCACACCTCGCGGCTACCTGAGCACCTTCATGAAGATCGGCACGATCGCGTTCCTGGCGCTCGGCGTGATCATCGTGAACCCGACGCTGGAGGCGCCGGCGTTTTCATCGTTTGTTCATGGCGGCGGTCCGATCATCCCGGGCCCGCTCTATCCCTTCGTCTTCATCACGATCGCCTGCGGCGCAATCTCAGGCTTCCACTCGCTCATTGCGACCGGCACGACGCCGAAGATGGTGGACAAGGAGAGGGACATCCGCCCGATCGGCTACGCGGGGATGCTGTGTGAGGGGTTCGTCGGCGTCATGGCGCTGATCGCGGCGACGGCGCTCCACCCGGGCGACTATTTCGCGATCAACACGTCGGCCGCGACGTTCAGCACGCTCGGTATCCCGACAGTGAATCTGGCCACCCTGCAGGCGGAAGTCGGCGAAGTTGTGACGGCCCGGCCGGGTGGCGCGGTGTCACTGGCGGTCGGCATGGCGCAGATCTTCTCGTCGCTTCCCGGCATGCGCGGATTGATGGCCTACTGGTATCACTTCGCCATCATGTTCGAGGCGTTGTTCATCCTGACAACGATCGACTCGGGTACCCGCGTGGGCCGTTTCCTCGTGCAGGAGTTCGGCGGCCGCGCGTGGAAGAAGCTTGCGGAGCCGGAGTGGCTGCCTGGTTCGCTCGGCGCTACGGCGTTCATGGTGCTCGCGTGGGGCTATTTCATCTGGACGGGCAACATCAACACGATCTGGCCCCTGTTCGGCATCGCGAACCAACTACTAGGCGCCGTAGCGCTGTCCGTTGCGACAACGATCCTCATCAATATCGGACGCACGAAGTACGCGTGGGTGACGTTTCTGCCGCTCTGCTTCCTGTCGGTGACGACGATGACCGCCGGGTTCATGAGCATCCGGGACAACTTCTGGCCGCTCGCGGTCAACGCCAACCCCGATCTGCACGTGCAGGGCTACGTCCTCTCGATCAGCACGGCCATCATGATGATCTGCTGCGTGATCATCCTTACCGCTGCGGCCGGGCGCTGGGTGAAGGTGCTTTCGGGGCGTGCGTCGACGACGCTGGAGTTGGCAGAGGCGTAAGCCGATACTCCGGGCGTGCGCACTCGACTTTTCGTCCTCTTCGCGGGCATCCTCTGCCTGGCCGGCCCCGCCAGCGCGCAGGATTCGCCTGAAAATTACCACATTGAGCTCGGCGCGATGTACTGGAAGCCGTCGCCCCAAGTCGTGATTTCGAGCGGCAGGGCCGGTACGCCGATCGACTTCGTCGGCCAGTTCTCAATCGAGGACACGCGATTCAGAGAATTCCGCGTCGTGCTGAAGGCGGCGCCAAAGCACAAGCTCCGCTACAGCACGGTGCCGATCAAGTATTCGGGCAGCGCGACGCTGACTCAGTCAATCACCTTCCAGGGCCAGACCTTCAGTGCCGGCGTGCCAGCGACGGCGGAGTTGAAATGGACTCTGATGCGCTTCGGCTACGAGTGGGATCTGATCTCGACCAACATGGGGTTTGCGGGCGTCTTCGCAGACCTCAAATACAACAAGATGAACGCGCAGCTGTCCGCGGATCCCCCGGTTGGGACGCAGACATTCGAACGCAACGTCGCCGTGCCCACGATCGGCGGCATCGGCCGCGCCTACCTGTCGCAGTTCACCTCAGTCACGGGCGAGTTCACGGCGCTGAAGCTGAATAGATCCAGCCTCAATGCGAAGGTCTACGACTTCGACGTGTACGGGACCGCGAACTTCGGACGCTACATCGCCGTCCAGGTCGGCTATCGCTCGCTGACCGTCGACTACATTGTCGATGACGATACGGGCAACCTGAAGATGAAGGGCCCGTACATCGGCGGCGTGCTCCGTTTCTAAAACCCAAACCCCAGGGATTTGGGATTTACTTGATCGCGACGACCAGCACGGAGCTTCCCACAGGCATCGGGATATGGCGCGACAGCGCCGCTTCCCCGCTCAACATCCATGTCAGCGCGGTATTGATCGGCGCTGACGGCACCTGCATCTCCCAATCGCCATCCGGACCGGCAGGCGGGTCTGAGGAGCCGCCCCTTGACTGTCCGGCATCGCGACGCATCATTCTCACAGCGAGCATGGCGGGAAACAGCGACGCGAACAGATACGTGAGGCGGTGCACCTGCATTCCGGCCCCTTCGACGATTGCGCGCATACGCGCGGTCGTGTAGCGCCGGACCTCCGGCCACGTGCCGGCATGCCCTCCGCGAAGCACGTCGAGCGCCGCAGCCGTCACCACGAGCCCCCCACCGGGCTTCAGCACACGCGCCATCTCTTTCATCACGCCGAAATCGTCCTGCACGTACTGAAAGACATCGAACGATGTGACGATGTCGAACCGGCCGGACTGGAATGGGATACGGCTCATGTCGGCACGGGCGACAGGGAATCCTGTGGCCTTGGCGTGCAGCAGACCGCCTGGAGTGAGATCGAAGCCGAACGCGCGGCCATAGGGATGGAGTAGTGAGACCAGGTTGTGGCCGGTACCGCAGCCGCAGTCGAGCAGGCGAAGGTCGCGGCGCGTGCCAGCGATATCGTGGACGGCCGGCGCCACGAACCTGCGGAAGCCGCGAAACCAGAAGTGCGTGGCCTCGACGCGGCTCGTCAGGTCGAGGAGATCGTCCATCCGATCAGCGTGTCTTCGGCTTGACCGGCGCCTTCTTCGTCACCGGCGTCTTCGGCTTGGCGGGCGACGACTTCGCTGGTGGAGCATCCCTCAGGCTGCCCGGCGTCAGCAGCCCGCCGCCGTACAGGCGACGGTAGTCATCCGCGGTGCCGAGGATGCGCTTCACATAGTTCTGCGTCTCGGGGAACGGAATATCGTCGATGAACTCGTCCTGCGAGAGGCCGGGGCCGCCCTGCGAGAGCCATTGCGACACGCGGGTTTCGCCGGCGTTGTAGCTGGCCAGCGCGTAATGCGCGCCGCCAAATCGGTCGACGAGCTCCTTGAAATACGTCATTCCGAGCCGGATGTTGGTCTCCGGCCTCGTCAGCGAGGCCGTGGAGAACGGACGTATGCCGATCTTCCGCGCGTAGCGCCGACCCGTCGTCGGCAGCAGTTGCATCAGGCCGACCGCATTGGCACTCGACCGGACATCAGCGGTGAATGTCGACTCCTGAAGGATGAGCGCCGTCATCAGGTACGGATCCAGGCGGTTCGCATCGGAGTACTTCTTGATGAGCGGCCAGTAGTCGAGCGGATAGATTACCTCGAGCACCGCAGGCGGAAGATTCTCCCCTCCCGCGGCCAGGAACTGTGGGTACGCGCGCTTCATGATGGTGATCGCGCCACGCAGGTGTTCGAAGCGCTCGGGTGCCGTTTCGTTCTGCGCCTGCTCGTGCCGAATCCACGCGACGGTCGCCTCGATCGCCGGCGTATTGCCCCATGCGCGCTGCGCGTATTGCAACTCCTTGAGGGCCGCGTCGTACATCTCGATCCCCACGAGCTCCCGAATCAGCGAAGCGGTTGGAATCTGCGCTCCGGCGGAGGTCGGCGCAATGGTGACGTTATCGACGACAGCCGGCGCGTTGCGACTCTCGAGGATCTTCGACGCCAGGCGCCCGTAGTAGGAGTTCTGGTAATCGGCAACCTCGACGCGATACCGCTCGTTGGCGATTGCGGTTTCGCCGAGCAGGTCGTGTGCGCGTCCGGCCCAGTACAGCCACGCCGGACGAGTGTCGGCGCGCGGAAACGCGGCAGCGCCGCTTTCGAAGGCCTGTGCCGCATCGGCGAATTGGCCGTTCTTGTAGGCCCACCAGCCGATCTTCCACGCCGCCCGCTCGCCGTACCGGCTGTCCGGAAAGCGGCGAAACAGCTCGCGGAACACGCCGTCGGCCGCCGCATCATCATCGACGACGACGTAATGCGTGGCGAGATTGTTGAGCGTTTCGGCCGCCCACGTGCTGTCCGGAAAATCGTTGACGAGGTCGCGAGCCTCCACCACGTACGTGTCGTGATCGCCAAGCGCGCGCGTCGCGGTCAGATAGAAGAAGCGCGACTCGGCCTGGCGCGATGATTTCTTGAGGAAGGGCCTCAGGGCATCACGTGAGGCGCGGAAGCGATCGAGGTAGTAGTCGCACTCTGCGAGCCGCAGCGCAACAAGCTCCTTCTCGTCGCCCGAGGCGATCGGCGCGAGCGGAGCATAGCCGGCGCGCGCCTGCGCGTAACGACGCGCCGCGAACAATCGATCCGCGCGGCCAAACTCGAGCTTCAGCGTGTCGGACAGCGAGGCGGTATCAAGACGCTCGAGCAGGTTCTGCGCGTCGATGGCCTGCATGCTGAGCGGAGACTCGTAGTACACCTTGCGGTACGCGTCGATCGCCCTGTCGCGATCTCCCGCTGCTTCGGCCGCGCGTCCCAGCCGAATCCAGATGTCTTCTGGCGCGGTCAGCCCCTTGTCCTTCCGCGCATCGTCGAGGACCGACATCGCGCGGCGCGCATTCTGCAGCGCCAGCAGCACCTCCGAGAAATGAAGGGCAATCGCCTCCGCCAGGTATCCGGCAGGCTGTTTCTCCGCGAGCGTATCCAACGCGTCTTCCGCCTCCGACAACCGGTTCAGACCCGCGAGGGCGACGCCGCGGTAGTACTGCGCGTACCCCGTGAGCGGCGTTGCGGAGAGATCGGATGTGTTGACGAGCGGGAGACCGGCGCCGAAGTCTCCGCTGTCGATCAGCTTTGCGCCCCGGGCGAATTTCGCGGCGGGCGATTCCGTGCGTGCGGTGGAGGCACGTTGAAACGTCTCCGGAACGAACCAGAAATCAACGAGGCGGTCGGGCAGCGGCGGATGAACGGTGGCTGTCAGGCGAACCGGGGGCGCGGATCGCGTGGCAATGCCTTCAAACTCCTGCGCACGGACATCGAGCCCGGCGATCGCGACGCACATGCAGGCAAAGATGAACCACATCGCGCCCTCCGCGCCTGGGCGATTGATTCCATGGGTCACCGCGCGCCCCCGGGCACCATTCGATCGCCGTCGGCGAGTGTGCGTACCGCCTCTTCGTGGGAGTACTCGGCGCATGCGGGTACGGTCGGCAGGACCCGCGCTTTGTAGGGCCGCCGGGGCCGCTCGATTTTGCCGCCGAGATACATCATGAGGTCGCCCGAATGTCATCCCGAATCCACAATCGGCCTGTGATCCATCCGGACTTCCGACAGCATCAGGCGCGCGTAGCGGCGCGCCGCGTCGTCGTCGCCCGTTCCGCAATGTTAGTGGCCTAGACGGGACCCGGCACTGCAGTATGCGAACTGCGCGCCACGGGCCGCGGCACCGACAATCCCACTGCTTGTTGAACCGTCATCGCCTCGAGGACGCGGCTGGCATGACGAACCAGCACTTCGAGCACAGCCGGCCACCGTGCGTCAGATGACGGTGCATCGAGACGCGGCGCGTCGGCATACAGGACCGCGACGACCTCGCCGCCGACACGCACCGGCAGCGCCATCGCATGCCGCTGCCTCGCGTCGCGCGCAAACGCCGGCACCGCCGGCCGAGTATCTGATGCGTCCGCAGGACTGGACGCCGCAACACCACTCTGGAGGACAGCGCCGGCCAGTCCGGCTTCCTCGATGTCCATGTCAATCGACTTCGGAGCGGCAGCGCCTGCGCCGAAACCGGTCAGCCGCCATCCCGCAAGCCGCTCACCTTTGACGAGAAGGACCGCCGCGCGGTCGACTTCTTGCCCCGCGCACTGCACGAGCCGCTCGAGCACATCGGAGAGGCCGTGCGATTCATCCAGGTTGCGAATCGCATCCGCAAGACGAGCCGCGCGTGAGAGCTCTGACTGATGATTGTCGATGCGGACGCGCTCGATCGCATCGGCGGTACTGCGGTCGCTCGCGGCGCGCGCAGCAGCGGCCTTGGCGCCGTCCTCAGCTTCAACGCCCTTCGTTTTACTCGCCTTCTCACCTTCGGCCCGGGCGCGCGCAATCTCGACGCCGGCGTCGGCACGGGCCTTCTCAACCTGGGCCTGCGCGGATCGTACGGCCTGCTCCGCTTCGGCGCGGGCCCGCTGGATCTCGGCTCGCGCTTTTTCGACTTCCCCGTTGGCCGCGGCGGCTTCGCGGCGCGCGTTCTCTAGTTCGACGCTGGCCTGTTGGACTTCGCCACCCGTCTTCTTGACTTCGGCCAGGACGCGCGCGATCTCAGCGCTGGCGTCCGCACGGACTTTCTCTGCGTGGGCCTGCACGGCCAGGGAGGCCTGCGCCGCTTCGGCGCGGGTACGCTCGGCCTCGGCGCGGGCACGGTCGGCCTCGGCGCGCGCCTTTTCGATCTCCCCTCGGGCCGCGGCGGTTTCACGACGAGCGTTTTCTAATTCACTGTGGGTCTGCCCAACTTCGCCGCGTGTCTTTGCGGCCTCGGCCTGGGCTCGCGTGATCTCAGCGGTGGCGTCCGCACGGACCTTCTCCACATGGGCCTGCGCAAACGCGGAGGCTTGACCGGCTTCTGCGCGCGCATGCTCTGCCTCGGCTCGTACCTTTTCGACTTCCGCGAAGGCCGCGACGGCTCCCCGCCGCGCGTTTTCCAACTCGCGGTGGGCCTGCGCAACTTCGCCGCGCGCCTTTTCGACGTCGTCCTGGGCACGCGCGATCTCAGCGCTGGCGTCGGCACGGAGCCGCTCGGCGTGGGTCTGCGCGTACCGTAAGGCTTGCTCGACTTCCGTGCGGGTACGCTCCGCCTCGGCTCGGGCCTTTTCGATTTCCTCGTCGGCCGCGGTGGTTTCGCGGCGCGCGTTTTCCAGTTCGCGATGGGCCTGCTCGACTTCGCCGCGCGCCTTTTCGAGGTTGTCCTGGGCACGCGCTATCTCAGCGCTGGCGTCGGCGCGGAGCCTCTCCGCGTGGGCTCGGGCCTTTTCGATTTCCTCGTGGGCCGCGGCGGTCTCGCGGCGCGCGTTTTCCAGCTCGCGATGGGCCTGCTCGACTTCACCGCGCGTCTTTGTGACTTCGGCTTGCGCGCGCGCGATCTCAGTGCCTGCGTCCGCACGGAGCTTCTCGGCGTGGGCCTGCGCGGACACGGAGGCCTGCGCCGCCTCCGCGCGGGTACGCTCCGCGTCGGCTCGTGCTATTTCGACTTCGACCTGGGTCGCGGCGATTTCACGACGCGCGTTGTCCAGTTCCTGGTGCGCCTGTTCGACCAGGCCGCGCGCCCTGTCGACGTCAGCCTTGACGCGGGCGATCTCAGTACTGGCGTCCGCGCGGGTGCGTTCCGCGTCGGCTCGCGCGACGTCGACTTCCCCACGGGCGCCGGCCGTTTCACGGCGGGAGAGGTCCAATTCCCCGCGTACCTGTTCGAGTTCGCGGCGGATGTCTTCGACGCCTTCACGGGCCAGTGCCGTGTCGCTGCGCGCGCTTTCCAGCGCTCCGTGAATCTGTTCGACCTCGGCGCGCGCCTTTTCAATCTCGGCCTGCGCAATGCGGCGAGCGGCGTCGAGCTGCTGCTGGGCGTGCGCGCGCAGGTCGTCGAGCGCCTTGCGCAGCTCGCCGATCTGTCCTTCTGCGGCGCGCTTCAGATCGTCGGCGTGTTTCTGCGCCGCGGCGCGCGACTGCGCGATCTGCTCTTCCGCCAGGACGCGGACCTCGGCTGCGGCGGCCTCCCTTGCCGCGGCAACGGCGGTCTCGCGCTCTTCCGCCGCCACGCGAGCCACTTCCTGGGCAATGGCACGCACGTCCGCGTCGAGGTGCCGGCGCAGGCTGGCGGCCGCGCCGTCGAGCGCCGCGTGGACCTGATCTTCGAAGGACACGTTCGGATCTGTGCGCATTATAGAGGCGGTGCCGTAAATTGCTGGAGGGTTGGCGGTTCGACCACCGCACCGAGGCTCCTACCCACCGGTTCTCCTTCTAGAATATCGACCATCCGGTGGACTTCCTGCACTCCCCGGCACAGCTCCCCCAAGTTGGCCATGAACGAAGGAATGCCAGGGAATAGTGTCGGACGGCAGGGCGAGCCGGCTTAGGGCCCGGCCTCAAAGGACGATGCCGTACAATGGGCAGGTGCGTCGGGGAGCGTCCGGCGCGCTGTCTACCGGAACGCCTTAGTGGCGTTCCTTGGACCGATCTCAACCGAGGGGGCGAATTTGGCTTCGACGGGAGCTCGAGATCGCGGGATGCATGCCGAGCACCATTAACTCGTAAATCTGATGGAATATCCGTTAACTGCGGATTCTCAGTACGCTCTCGCAGCCTAATTAAGCTGTGAGCGTTCGCCTCAGCCTCGCCTGGTGGTTGGGGGTCGAATGTCATTAAGCAGGCTGGCGGTTGCGCGGCGGCCCGGCGCGCAACCGTGAGATTTCCCGGGTCTGGTGTCCGGCGGTTTTTGGCCGCTTCCTCACGCTGGACATGAGAAACCAGAAGCGGACACGCATGTAGAGTCCCACGACGACGTGCTTTCGGACGCGGGTTCGACTCCCGCCGCCTCCACCACTCTCTCTCTTTAGAATCAGGCAGTTACGCTGCCTGTTCCCGCCGCCTCCAGATTGTTGCCACGACTGGAGGTTTGTCCTGCGTCCAGCAATCGGATCGCTGCATCGAGCGCTGCCGGACTCAAGTGCATGTACTGCTGCGTCGTCGTCAGGTCCTGATGGCCCGCCAGCTCCTGAATCGCTTTGGCTGGCGCGCCTCGCATCGCCAGATGCGAACAGAACGTGTGCCTCAGGATGTGGACGCCGGGCTTTACGTTCGCCCGTCGTCCGACTCGCCGCATGATGACCTGCACCTCCTTCTGACTGAGCGGCGTTCCCTTCTTGTCACACAGGACCCGACTCCCCTTCAGGCTGCGCGCTTGCTTCAGAGCCTCCGCCAACCTCACGGTCATCGGCACATAGCGAACGCGTCCACCTTTGGTTGCTGTCACGTGGCCCTTCCACTCCGACCGAGCAACGGATAGCTGACGTTTGCCGAGGTCTACGTCCGACCACTCAAGTGCCATCATCTCGCCGCATCGAAGGCCCGCTTCACCGCCGAACAACGTTATTAAGTACGCCGTTTGGCCGTCCTCCTTCGCCACCGCCACGACTCGCCCGAATTCGTCGAAATCGTAGAAGCGAGCTGCGGTGCCCTTTGGAATCGTCAGCAGTCGGACTGCGCAAGGTAGCGAGTCGACTACTTCCCACTCGACCGCCTTCTTGAGCAGAACGCTCAGGACAGTGAGCACGTTGTTGACTGTCTTCGGCGAGCGCTCCTTCAAGCGAAGCTTCAGCGCCTGTACATCCTCGTTCGTGATCGCGTTCAACCGCTTGTCGCCAAGCGTCGGGAGCAGGTGCTTTCGCAACACGGTCTGCTTCCCGGCAATTCCGCTTGGCTTGTGACGATTGGCGCGCGCGTAGCCGTCGAGGAACCGTGGCGCGAACTCTCGAAGTGTCTCCACCTCCTTCTTCCGTTCCGGTGGGCCCTTGAGCATCAACTGACGCTGGCGCGCTTCGCCCCAGCGCTTCGCTGCTGCCTTCGATGGTGCCGGAACCTTTCGACGTTCCCTGTGACGGGTTCCGTCCGGGAGGAGGACCAGAAGATCGACCTCCCATTCTTCGCCGCCTTGGTACTTCCGAACTGTCACGCTCATCGCCTACTCCTTCGACGACGCGCGACTCTGGTCTAGCGAGTTTAGCAAGACTTCGGTGCGGATCAGGACTCGACGCCCGAGCCGGACGACTCCCGGCAATTGCTTTCGCTCGACCATCGCGTAGATCGCCTTGGGGGTGGTCCGAAGGAGTGACGCCGCTTCGTCCACGGTCAGCAGCACCGGGAGGTCGCCTTTCACTGGCCGCCGCTCTCTGGCTGCGACGCAGGGCGGTTGCGCAAGACGTGCACGACAACGAGTAGCGCGAGGACGATCGCCGCCGCGCCAACGACTGTGATCCTCATGCGACCTGCTCCCAGGGAAGAACCGCCTTGCACTCCGCGTTTGGGCATCGAACGCCTTTCAGGCTTCCGTCGAACATGCTCGTGACGATCAAGCGGGGCTCAATCCAGAACTGAGTACCGCAAGTGAGGCATCTGACGTGGTACCGCCGAAGCATTTCGTTCATCCGCGCGAGTGAGCCTTCGAGCCTAGCGCGATTGAGCAACTTGTTGAACTCGACGATCCCGACTTTCCCGCGAATGAAGACCTGGACGCCGCACGTGTTGCAGGTGACGTACGGCTTGCCCTTCTTGCTTCCACGAACGTCTTGAGGCAACGAACAAATCGGGCAGGGAAACCGTCGCGCATCGAGCAAGAAGCCCATCGCAATCTCCAATCACCGGCGATACTTCGCCGCTTCCTTGGCTTTGCTTTCGTCGTACGACAGCGAGGTCTTGAGATCTGCTGGACGACGCGAGTTGTAGTAATCGCCCAGCATCGCGTTCTCGGGAAACGGCCCGCCCGGCATAGACTTCGTCGCCCACCAGTACCGTTTTCCGTCTCGGAACGAGAACTCATACGCTTCGCCATTCTTCCAGAGGCGCTTCAGGATCACGTGGATGGAGGCGAGGAACTGGCTGTAGGGGCCTTTGTTGAAGCCCATCGCCACCATCTTGTCGCGCACCTCAGGGGGCGTGATCGGCACGTTCGCAGACTGCAAGACCTTGCGCACGACGTCTGTGATGCTCGATAGGTCTGGAGGCTCCATTGCCGGTCCAGCAACCGTCCGCAGAGCGGCCTCGACGTGTTCCAACTGGGCGATGCGCGCGTCGAGTTCCGCCCGCTCTCGACGGAGGCGCTCCAACTCCCGCCTGGTGTGCTTCAGAGTTTGAGCGAAAGAGGCCTTAGCCATGTGCAAATATACTTATACATCTTATGTGTAAATAGATCAACAGCCCGACCCTTTGGACTGAGGAACCTGGTGGCGAGGCTGGCGGGGCGTTACGTAACGTTACGTTGGCACCCTCGCGCGGGCTGCTCGACGCAGGGTAGCAATCTTCGAAGCAAGAATTTCAATCCGTACGCGCTTAGCGAATCCAGTCAAACCACCGTGATGCGCGAAACACGGCGAATCGACAAACAGAAGAACGACTGACACCAGAACTGACAACAACATTAAAGGGACTGTGCAATCGCACTCAGTGGTTCTGTCTGTGGATCTCGCGTCGCGCCGGTGCGCCGATATCGGGATTGCGTTGTTGAAAGGCACCGTCAGTGCAGCAGACGTACTCCTGGTACGTCCTGATGAACTCGGATTGACCGGTGTCCCAGCGGTAGGTTCTCTAGTCGAGGCTCTCACGTTTTTGGCGCAAGAAGCCGGAGCATCGATGATTCTGCTCGACGGTCCACAGGGATGGCGCGCCGAAGTCTCTCAACACCCGGACATGCGTGAGTGCGAGCGGCTGACCCGAACGCCCGGCAAGACGGGGCTACCGACGGTTATGAAGCCGCGATCGTGGACACGGATGGCTGAGTTCTCGATCGCCGTATTCGACGCGTTGCAGGCCGCAGGTTGGGCGCGCTTTCCAGGCGCGTGTGACGGTGACCGGTACGCCGTCGAAACGTTCCCGACACACGCTTGGCGAGCGCTTGGCCTTACATCGCTACCGGGAAGGAATCGCCGCGGCATTGTTGTGGACCGATGGGTGAGCGCTCTGGATCGCGTCTCGTCCCTCTCGTGGTCACGCTTTCCGTCACATGACGAACTTCAAGCCGCCGTGGCTGGGCTCGCTGGGTTGGCGATGACGACACGATACGATGCGATTGGCTTTGATGCGCAGGGGAGGCCTCCCTTGCAGGAAGCGGGAATCTGGCGCGAAGGTGTCATCGTCAGTCCCACTCGGCGCCCGTGATCGCAGTCCGCGTTACAATGGCCGCATCCCGACGGTAAAGCCCGAGGGACTCGCCTCAACCAGATGCCACACAAGTCGTTTCGTGCCGCGCGTGGGAGCGAATTCCACCGCCGTGAGATTGATCTGGTCGCGGACCTGATCGGGCATTTACCCGCGTACCTGCACCGCGAGAGGATGACCTGCGCAATTCGTCGAGAGGTCGGTGTCGGCCGCTCGATCGCGGACGTCGTGGCCGCCGTCATGCCGAGCCGTACGTTGCGGGTTCCGCCCGCGCTCACCGTTCGTGAAAGCGTCATCGTGAGCACTCTACGGACGCATGGCGGGACACGGATTGATCTATTGGAGCAACTGTGCGGGATGCCGTCAGGCAGTCTGCGCGATGGTGAACTCGATCGGCTCGTCGCGCTCGGCGTGATTGTGCGCGGCGATGGCGGACGAGTGGCGCTCGGGGGGCGATGGTTTCGCTCAGCAGCGCTCGTCGCGATCGAGGCAAAGCTACTGCGTTGGCTCGATGCGTTGGAGCAGGCGATCGAATATCGCCGGTTTGCCGACCGCGTTTACGTCGCGCTTCCGGCGGATTGCGTACGCGCAGCTCTGAAGTCTCGCGCGCGTTTCGAAGCTGCGGGAGTTGGATTGTTAGGGGTCAACGGGTCCATCAAGTGTGAGATTCGTGCGCCCAAGACGTGCGTACACGATTGGCGTCGCGAGTACGTCTATTCCCGTGTTCTCGGAGCGATGCCGCGTGGCCCTTCCGAATCCAATTGACGTTCTTCGCGCAGCGCTTCCGCCTGAGTTCACAATCGTCGACTACATAACGCATGGCGGGCAGGCGGCCGTGTTCGACGGCCATTACGTCGGGCAGCGTGCAGCGATCAAGGTGTTCAGCCCATCCGCCGATCAGCGACGAGTTGATCGCGAGATCGCGGCGTTACAGGCAATCGACTGTGAATATCTTGTAAAGGTGCGAGGTAGCACAACGATCACGGTTCATGGTGATCGGCTCCCCGTGGTCGCCTACGAGTTTCTGGACGGGGGTGACTTGCGAGCGCTGTTGCCGCCTGCGCCTCAGGCAACGTTTCCCATCTTGCGTGATATCGCCATACACGTGAGTACGGCGATCGACGTGTTGTGGGCACGGCGAATTGTTCACCGCGATATCAAGCCCGCGAACATCGTTCGATCCGGAGTGCGCAACGTGTTGGCCGATGTTGGTCTCGCTCGACACGTCGATCTGCCAGCCCTGACCCTGCTTGGCGGTTGGGCTGGGACACCGGGTTTCATGTCACCGGAACAGGCACTCGGTCGTCGCAACCTGACGATTCACTCGGACGTATTCTCGTTTGGCGTGACGCTCTACTGCCTCGCGGCGGGCGTACATCCGTTCAATGGACAACAGGGTCAGATCGGTGTTGTGGCATCAGTGCCGCTAGTGCAGCGCCGCGCCGATCTCCCTGTTGCGTTCTGTCAGTTGGTAGATTCAATGCTTGCGGTTGTCTCGCACCGGCGACCGACAGCGGTGACCGCGAGCTTTGTGCAAATGTAAACGGAGCGCCGATGTTTCTGTTGAACCGAGGCTATCGCCGGACAATCAACGACGAGATCGAGCGGATCGGCGGCAGTGTCTTGCTGCCGTACGGCAACGTGAGCGAGAAGCTGCTCCGCATGCCCCAAGAGTATGCGCGTGTATTAGTCGACCCGCAGTTGTATCTTGCCGATCTTTCAATCGCTGAGTGTGAGCGGGCGTGCGCGCGCCTTGCTACTTACCCATGGTTCGGCGTGACCGGTCTTCCGGAGTTCGACAGTGCGGAGGTAGGTTTACGAGATTGGGAGAACCGAGTACGCGAGGTCGTTCGTCGCCGCTGGCCTGGGCGTCCTCCGCGCGGCGCGGACATCGGGAATGCCAGTGTGTCCGCCGTCGAGTTTCAGTTGCAGATGCGCGTGAGCTTCGTTGTGCTTCCCAGCCCCTTGATTACTGAGCGGGAGGATGAAGCACAAACACAAGCGGAATGGCTCGACGCAGGAATCACTGCGGCGACGGCGCTGGAAGTGGAACAGCCGGTGTTGGCAACGATCGCTCTTCACGAATCCGCGATTAACGACGCCGCGTTTCAGCCAGCGGGGTTTCTCGACACGATCATCGATCAGGTGACGGCGCGCGACGAAGTGGACGGTGCGTACATCCTGATCGCGCAAGATGGCGGCGCTGCGCATCCATTTGAAACAGATCGTCGGGTGCTTCAGGCGTATCTGCATCTCGTTCGCGCCTGTGCCGCCAGACCCTATCAGACGATCATCACAAACTTCGCCGACGTGTTCGGACTCGTGTGTCTCGGGGCAGGGGCGACGGCCGTTGCGACCGGACCATCACATTCGCTCCGGCGCCTCAGCCTCGCCGGGTTCCACGAACAAGGCGGGGGACGACCTCTGCCGCAGTACTACTCGCATCCGTGCGTCGCTGAGTTCCTGCCCGAAACGCATCTGAGCGCGGTGATCGCTCGCAATCGCGGAGCATTGCGGCGGGTTCGAGATATCACGGACTATAGCGCTTCTCTGATTGATGCGTTAGAGCGTGGACAGTCAGCTGCCGACGTACCGGCATGGGCGGAAGGGCAAAACAACGTCGCGGAAGCGCAGCGTCATTTCATCGCGCGCATTGCGGAGGAAACCCACGCGCTCACAAGGCGACGTGAGCCGAATGAACGCGCAGAGCACGTGCGGGGGTGGTTGGAGGATGCGATCGCGACGCGATTATTTCTCCAAAGCAGATTCGGAGATCTCGGATTGGTCGGACGGTACGCGCCTGCAGACGAGTGGTTGGATCTGTTCGATCAGGACTGAGCATCTGAGGGAGTATCGTGAACGTCGAGGACAGCTTTCGCGCGCTCATCAAAGCGGATTCGACCTGCGCGAAATGCAGGTACGGCCACGATGCGCGCGCCGCTCGGAAAGTAGACCAGTACGCCGCTCAGAAAGTGATCCACCTGAGGGCGGTTCATTCTACGTGGTTCTGACCTAACGATCGTCCATCTGATCTCCTCCTTCAGGGTCTTCCAGGCAGCGGGA
>ORMF012464584.1_pt1 | contig 26917 bp, 19 predicted proteins | sample 1779871 | NCBI WGS metagenome assembly ORMF01 (sample SAMEA104232316, study PRJEB22302) | groundwater metagenome | biome: forest; feature: aquifer; material: groundwater | place: USA | collected 2011-08-07 | depth 5.4 m | reverse complement strand
TCGGGCAGGAGCTCCCGCTCCCAGACGTCGATGAACCCGTCCCTGTAAAGGCTCGGCGCGCGCAGATAGAACTGGATGAAGTTTTTCTGTTCCTGAATGGATGCCAGGCGGGCGCCTATGCTGAGGTCCTTATCGGCCGCAAAACGTCCGAAGATCTCCGCCTTGGTGCCGAAGACGTCCACACGCTGCGCGAAGGCCTGGAGATAATTCCTGCGCGGCCCGCCCTTTCTAAACTCCTTTTCGGGGCGCGGGACCTGCATGTCCTGCATCAGGTGCGCGAATTTTTCAAAATAGGGGAAGAAACCCGTCATATCGAACAGGTTATCGCTGATGTTGGAATGGAACTGTATGGTCTCCCGGTCCTCGCCATGGGATATCTGGCGCTGTATGGGGTTCCAGATCACGAACCCCGGAACGCCCTGACCGGGCGTCGCGCCGGCGGACAAGAGATCGAAGAAACGAACAATGCGGTTTTCGCCGAAGACCGTCCAGGCTTCAACGCGATATTTTGAGTATTCTTTGGGGCTCAGCGTCAAAGTGCGCTGTGAAGGACCGTGGAGTGTCGACAGATAGCCTATTTGAGCGCCGAACGCGTCTTTGAAAACATCCGGAGTCACGCGCGGCCGCGACGCGTCTTCGGCCTCCAGTATTCTCGAAACGATGAGACCGTTCAAAAGAGGATTAAACGGGTTCAGGTCCACGCTGTCGAAGGAAAAGCGGCCTTTTTTCTTGCGCGGAGAATCCGAAGCTGAATCCAGAAGCAGGTTCTGGTTCGCGGCGATTTCCTGCAGAGCGTCCAGACCCAGGCCCATGAGCTGCCTGAACGCGGCCTGATCGTAAGCCGTCTGCGGCGGAGAGTAGAACGCCAGGGGCATTTCATTTTCTGTCAGCTCCCGCTCGGGGCCGTCCGCGAACGCCCGTCCGAGCAGCAGATTCTCCTGGTCCGCATCGCCTGTGATGTAAAAATTCCTGAACCCGACTTTGATCAGGCTCACCTTGCTCAGCCGCAGCAGCAGAGGACGGATCAGCTCCGGCGTCGGCTCGGTTCCCTCGGCCTCGGCCAGCTTCAGGTTAAGGCGGATGTACTCATGTGCGATTTTGTCGGACAGCGATTTGCCCGTTGGCGATTTTCGTTCGATGTACCATTCGAGGAACCGGATGCGCTCCTCGATGATGCCGCGGTCCTCGATCTCGTCGCTCAAAGGCGCCTTCTCGAGGTACAGGCCGATCAGCTCATAGGCGTCCTGAAAACCCACCGCCTCCTCGAACGTTTCGAACATGGCGCGCGTCGGCGGCATGGACATCCAGTTGTTCCAAACGTTCTCGATAATGCCTGCAAAGATTTTTTTCCGGAAAGGTTTCGAGTAAATACTGAGCTGGTCGCGCACCGTTTGCCGGAACGGGCCGGTCCGCTGGTCGGGCTCAAGGTCGTGCATCGCGATAGCGCTGAGTGCCGAGGCCAGCACATAGATCGGACGATGCGCATTGTCCATGAGCTCAAAATATTCCTCTTGCTGCATTTCGTCGAACTGAAACAGGCGAAGCAGCACCGCCGGCGATGCAAGCCCGTTCTCGGTCTGATACAACGGACTGCGCAGATCCTCGGCTTCGGGCATGAGCCGGTTAAAAGCGTATTTGCGCGTCATCGGGTCATTTTCATACAGAGTCTTCAACTGAAAGAAGTTTTCGGCGACGCGCTGTTTGACGCGCGCGTTCTCCGCGGGGTAGTCGGCGGCCACCCACGAAGCGGGGACGTCGGGCAGGAGGCCGTGAAGCCGCCGGGTGAACACGTCAAAATAAGCGGGTGGGATTTTTTCATTGACGCGTGACTCGCCGTAAGGCTCGCGCGATGCCGTCCAAGTGTATCTCAACACGTCATAAGCGTTCTGGCGCTCTGTTTGAGTCCCCAGCGGCAGAAAGCGCGTATCCCGGCGGTACAGCCCCGATTCCTCGATCTCCTCAATGCCGGTGCCCAGCGCGACCTCGGGCAGCAGCACGCTGAGCTGTTGGGAGCTCATGTCCGCGCCGCGGTCCAGCGTGGTCTTACCGAAGCGGCGATAAACGCTGAATGGCGTGTTCAAAAAGGCCGAGGCGGCCGAGAGGTCGCCCTGCTCCAGCGATGCGACGGTCCTGTCGAACGCGTCGGCCGGAGCCTCCGCCAGCGCCGCGAACGTCTGGGCATTCACCCCACTCATGTGAGCTTCATAGAAGTCCAGGAGCGCCGTGAGCGTCGCGACCGCGCGCGCTTTGGCTTCCATCGGGATATTCGCCTGGCCCACCGCTATCATCAACGTCGACACGTCGGAGAAAAGTGATTCGTCGATGCCTTTTTCGTGCGACTCGACGCTGAACTTCGCGGCGGCATCCAGCTGGGGGAACTGGTTGACCGCGCTCAGGTCGGAATCCTCGAGCAAATAGGCTCCGAACCCCGAGGGTTCGAGAGGAAAAGCGAGGTCGATGTCTCTTTTGCCCATCGCGTTCTCGGCGATGCGCTTGGCGCCTTCGGCGACGTTCATCGCGAACACTTTCTTGGCGAATATCCGCCGGCCTTCCCCCGAATCGGCCGCCGCCTTGAGCCAGGCATGGTGGTAACGCTCGCGGGCCAGACGCGCCAGCTCAAACAGCTGCTGGAACGTGCCGGCCGTTTCAGCCTTCGTCCGTATCGCAGCCAGCGGCTGCGGCGCGTTCGCAAAAGCGCCGATATGACTTGAGGGCAGCGCCTGATAGGCGCCGCCGCTCAAAAGGTGCAGCGGACTATCCCAGGTCGAGGACGTGGTCTTGGCGTTGATCTCGAAAAAGCGGATGTTACGAATGCGCTCTTTGGCGTGCGGGTGCGAGCTGATAGTCTGCCGGGCGGTGCCTACCGGCGTGATGCGCGAAAGAAACTGCAGCACACGGAGCATGTGCATCGGCGAGTAACCCAAAAAACCCGCTTCGACGTTCTTTGTCATTTCAAGCAGCGCGAACGCGCCCTCGTCGGCGTGGTATTCGGCGTTCCTCTTGAGGTCGAGGATTTCCTGCGCCTCGGTCTTGTCGATGCGCCATTTGGCTAGGGACAGCCCCTCGAAGCTTGAGTGCTGTATCGCGTGCGTGAGCTCGTGGGCGATCACCACCGCGAGAGTCTCCTCGGCGAACTCGGCGCCGAAATGCCTGGCCAGCTCGCGCACGAGGCCGACATGCAGGTACACGTCCTCATGTTCGGCGAAGACAAACGCGTTCACCTCGGGAGAATCGACGATGAAAAGGCGCCCGCGGTAGTGCTCGTCGCCGCGGTTGTCGGCGAGCTTATTGTAGGCCTGGATCAGACGCTCAAAAATGACAAATATCCGGTCGGTCTCGGCCGACTGCCCGCGCGGCAGAAAGCCATACTGCTTTTCCAGCCTGCGGTGCATCGTGCCTATCTCCGTGTCGAGATCGCGGCGCACCTCGTCCAGCGTCTTGCCTTCCCTCTGGGCCGTTTCGCTTAAAAATTTGTTCTCTTTCATGGGATCGCCGTCATCCGGAATGAAGGCCGGTGTGCGGTCGAATTTTACGCCGCTCTCTTTGTAACGCTCGAAGTCCTGAGGGTCGGGTTGCACCAACCGTGAGCCCGCCAAATTGAAGTCGGGCAACGCTTTCTCGTCACTGCGTGTGGTGAGTGCAAGGCTCGGCTTCGTTGTGACGAGCCGCGAGCCACTGCCTCCCCACAGGCGACTGACCCTTTGCCATAGCGAGCCTGTTGCTGAGAGCGCAGGTGCGGGCGCTTCGACAAAGCCCGCGTCATGGAACTTGGGATAATTGTTTAGAGGAAAATTTGAATAATGCACTTTGAAGGCCTTACTATCAAAAGTTTCGCCGACAACCACCACGCGGTGCGTCCGCCCCGCGCCGGCAGCCGCGGTGTTGTACATACCTCTCAACGTATCGAAATACGGCAGCACCTCGTCCCTGTTCTCATAGCCGTAAAGAAATACCGGCCTACCTATGTAGTCGGGACGAACACCGCCTAAAGCGTTTTCAAGTTCCTTTTGCTGAGCACGGACAGTTGCTCCTTTGCTGGCAGCGTCATTGGCCAGCCATTCCTTGAGATTGATAAGCACCGCGTTCTGGAACTCGGCGTGCCCGGCAATAAAAGCCTTTAGTAGCGGCAACTGAAGATCGGCCGGGATGCCCGTCAGTATCAGCCCGCCGTTCCTGCTCGGCTCGAGATGCTCTGTCAATAAAGACTCGACAGCTTCCAACACCTGCTCCGGTCCAGCGAGCCGACTACCCTCTTTTTCGTCATCGGTCTTCTTGGTCTTGGATGTGCCCGTGCCGCGTAATATATCGATGATGGTCGCCACGATACCGATAACGACTGCGGCGATGCTGAACGCAAGGAGCGGGTAACGGATGATTTCTTTGACAAGGCGCAGGCCCTCGTCCAGAAATCCGAAGATATCCCCGCCAATGGCAAACCGCGCACCGCCTGCCTTAACCAGAGAGGATTCTCTGATGCGCCTCTCGACCTTGAGCAACTCCTCGTCAATAACGCCATTGATACCCTTGAGGAACTGCAGCGCCTCGCCGCTGACGCGCGGATAGCGGCCTTGCGTCCTGACTGATCGCTCAGCCTGCGTCGCCGCGACCCTGGCCAGCCACAGGTTCTGCCGTGCGCTGATCAGGTCCACGCCGCGCTTCACGTTACCGTTTTTGTCCCTGCCGCGCCCCACGCCGCGCTCGTCATTCTTGGAACTCTGTATGTACTGGCGCACCTTGTCGAATTCCCGCGCAAAACTTTGGTACTCTTTGAACAACGATTCGTTGCCGGCAATGTCCCGCAGGATGGTTTCGAGGTCCGGATTGACAGGATTGAGCGACCAGATCATCACGACCACGGCCTGCTGCACATACTGTTTCGGACGCCAGGTTTCTATATAAAATTTTGCCTGACTCTTTGCATCCCCCCGCTTGGGCAGCGGACGGTCGGACTTAACCTCCTGACGCAGATAGATCAGGGCGAGCTTCACAGCCTCGCGGCGGTTTTTCAAAAGCTGGGTGACCTTGGCATTGACCGCGGCGCTGTCGCGTTTGTTGACGATATCAAGGTCGAACATCGCCTTCTTCTCGGCCTCGCCCCGTCCCCAGAACAGCACCTCACGGTAGGACTGCGCCTCAGGACTGTTATCGCGGAACGCCCTCACCAGCGCGGTCTTGGCCGACTCAGGCTCTATCATGTAAAACGATTCGGCCGGGCCTCCTACCTGCGACCCCAACTTGAAGCGTGATTCGTTGAAACCCGCGCCGAGCAGCGTCGATTCCACGTCCAGGCCTTTCTCCTGGCGCTGTATGCGCTCGGTGACGGAAGCGTAGGTAGACAAAGCTTCAACCACATCGCGCCTTTCCCTCGGCGTGAACAAGCGGTATCCCACCGCGTCGAATATTTCCCCAATCTCTTTTTTATTCTCCAGCACACGCCTCATCGTTGCGTCTTTGACCGCGGTCAAAGCTGCGGCAGGCACAGCTGCCGGGGCTGCACCGGGTGTGAGTGCCGGTTTGACGGCTACGGACCTGGCCGGTATCGCTTCGGACGCCGCCTTATTCACCGGCCCGCTGGTCGTGCGCGTGATGGTGATCTGTATGTCCGTGGTAGCCGCCGGCCGTGTCTTTATCACACTGTTAGTGGCATAGCGCACTATCGGCTTAAGCACGAGGGGCCTGGATTCGTTGAGTGACGCGCCCCACACGGGAAACGCCGATAAAAGAGCGGCAGTCAGCGCCGACGCCTGACCGAATTTCCATGCGGATGCGCCGATGTTTAAAGCAAAGCGCACTCCGGAGGATCGCTGTTTCGGAGTTGGCTCCACAAGCCGCGAAGCGGCCAGTGCCTGTTCATCTGCCTTCGTCTCACTGCTCACCCCACCGAGCTGTGCGATGATGTCCTGGACGGCATTCTGTACTTCAGGGTCTGACGCGTTTCGTTTGGCCGAGCGCACGGCCTCGCTCAAAAACGCCTCGAAGCTCTGTTCGCGTGACTCCAGAAAGGTTTTCAGCGCCAGTAGGTTCTCTTTTTCTGCGTCTTCCAGCAGAAGCTTGCCGCCGGCGGCCGAACGCATCAGCGCCTGACGGACGCCGTCCGACGGTTTCTTGGACTTGAGCAGGTCTTTCTCCAAAGTGCTGAGCGACTTGCCGCCGTTTCTTTCGCCATCGACCTCTACGGTTTTCTTTTCCTTGCGCAGCGGGGACAAAAGCAGTTTCTCGTACTTCTCCTGGTTGGTTCCCGACGTGATGATGGGGCTTAGTACCGCCATTGAATAGCCCTTCTCTCTGAACAATTTTTTTAAATGTGGCGTGTGATAACCGCCCGCTATCAGCACCGCGACTTTTTGCTTTTCGGCATCTAGCACCTTTTCGATGTTGGCGATAAACGCCCTATCGCGCCGCGACACCGAATCATAAAATGCCTCCAGTGACGCCTTGCCCTCTTCCAGGAACTTCACGTAAGGGACAAGGTCCGCGTAATACCCTTGATCGGCCAGACGGGCGTTGACGAACGCCAGCGTGGCCTCGGTCGCGAAGTCTTTCTCATTGGCCTTGAACAGGGCGAACTCCTTGGTGGACATTTGGATGTTGTAGGCGGTGTCCAGCAGACCGAGGTAGCGGTCTATGGAACGCGTCAGTCGCGCGTCGTCGCTAGTGAGAAGTGCCGCGTAGACCCGGTCCTCAGCCTGTGTCAATTCGTCCATCACGCGATCCAGATCCAGGTCAGCGAAATTTTTAAGGTATTCGCCGTATTTCAGGAAGTTGGGATACTTACTCAATAGGATTCTATTTTGTGACGCGATATTTAAAGTATTTTGAAAGTGGGTAAATTGAGACGCTTTTTGTCCCTTCATTTGCAAATTCTTTTCGAGATAGGCCTTCAAGTTTTCGCCGCCGCCTCGCGACTGTATTTCCTGCACCAACGCGGCCTGCTCGAGATTGGCCAGACCGAAGTCCAGCAGGGCCTCCTGCAGGTTGAGCTCCACAAGCCGCATCACATTGGGGAAAGCGCTCAGATCCACGCTCCGCCTCTGGGCCAATTCAAGCAGCGCTTTATAGTCGGTATCGACGGGCGCCTGCAGAGACTTTTTACCGGCCTCATAGTCCAGCAATTCCGGCGGATAAAATTTGCGCTTCAGTTTGGAAATGCCGTATCGCACAGTTTTAAGATAGTTCAGCGTCCGTTCCCTTCGTTCTGTGAGCTCGGCGTAATTTTGAACGCTTTTCAGGTAAAGCCCCAGGTCCTCGATGCCCACGATTTTCATAGGATGGTCGGAGACCAGGTTCAGGTATTCTTCACCGGTGATCTTGCCCTGCATCAGATAACTTTTTGCCAGCCGCTGCCAAACCTCGGCCGGGGCGATTTTCTTGACAGCCGTCAGCGAGCAGTCCTGCGAGCCGCCCTCGGAAAGCACCAACGATACGTGATAGCGGGACATGATGGCGTCCAGCGTGTGTGCGAGATTTTGCTGCCCGCTGAGATTGGCGTGGGCGTCCTGTATGTGTATGATGAAAACGTCTTTGCTGCCCTGATGAACTTCTTTGAGAACGGCGTGATCGAGAGGGACTTCAAACAGCGTGGGATGGGAAGCGATATCCGAGGGCGCGTAGGGCGCTTTTCCCTCCCAGGGCGCTGCGTGCGCCAGGTCGGAAAATAAAAAAACCGCCACGAGAATCAGCGCGTTTATTTTGATATAAAGCGTGTTTTTTCTCAGCATATATCCTTTTAGCAATACTTACCATAAGTATACATTGCTTAGCAGGCAATTTCAAAAAAATATGCGTATATAACCTGTTTATATATATAGTGTTACACTAATTTTGATGGTTTAATTTGAGGGGTGGATTTATTTGAAAAAAGAGGATAAGCGTGCCCATTCCTCGAGGGAAAGAGTTTCGGGCCGACGCCGGGTGTCCAAGCCGGCGCTTTTAAGAGTCAGACCCAATGAAGGCTTGGAAAACTGCTCGGTAGCTTCATCGGTCAGAGCGTTTAAAAGGGTTTTGCGTCTTTTTTGAAACGACCGCCTGACCAGCGCGAAAAACAACCTCTCGTCTTTGAGCTCGAAGCGCGGTGCTTTGAGAAAATCAAGACGCAGCACGGCCGAGTCCACCTGAGGTGAAGGAAAGAAGCTTTCCCTGCTTATCTTTTTAAGCAGCCGCACGTCGGCGTAAAGCCTCAGGAACACAGAAAGCGAGCCCCAGTCCTTGCCCCCCGGTTCGGCGGCCAGGCGCCGGGCCAATTCCCACTGCACGGTGAGCACAACAGTAATAATAAGCCTGCGGTTATTGATCAGCCATTCGAGTATCGGCGTGGTGATGTTGTACGGGATGTTACCCGCGACCTTGATCGGCGCGTCGACGCCAAAATCCTTTTCGAGATCCAACTTGAGCACATCCTTCTCGGCCAGGCGCAATGGCCTGCCGGCGAAATGCTTAAGTAAAAATACGGCGTAAAGAGCGTCTTTTTCCACGGCCAGCACCTGGGCCTTTTTATTCAGCAAAAGACGCGTCAAAAAACCCAGGCCCGGACCGATCTCGAGCACGGTCTCGCCCTCTTCGATGGCCAGCGCGTCGGCGATGAAGCCGAGCTCCTCCTCACGTACCATGAAGTTTTGACCGAGTTTTTTTCTGGCCGACGCGTTGAGTTGGTTTAAAAAGGCCTTAGCTTGTTCGGTGAGAGAGGGCATGCCGCCTTCTGTTGCGCGCCAGAAGCGCCGCGAGCTTGAGAGATTGTGCCATGGAACCGGCATCGGCGCGGAAGAGCCGCGCGATGTCATAGCCTGTGCCGTGGTCCGGCGACGTCCTCACGAAGGGCAGGCCGAGCGTCACGTTGACACCGGCGCCGCGCGAGATCATTTTAAGCGGGATCAACCCCTGGTCGTGATACATGCAGACCTCGGCGTCGTAGGCCCCGCGATAGGCGTCATGAAAAAGCGCGTCCGGCGAAAGCGGGCCCGTAATGCGGGCGTCGGTTTGGCGCTTGGCGGCCGCGACGGCCGGACGTATCACAGTGATTTCCTCGCGACCAATGTTCCCCTCTTCACCGGCGTGAGGGTTGAGGCCGCAGACCACCAGGCGCGGGCGTCGGATGCCAAAACTGCGTCTAAGCTCCAGGTCCGCCGTTAAGATCGCCTCTTTGACCCGGCGCCGTGTCAAGCTCCGGGCCACGCGCGACAGCGGCATGTGCCGCGTCACCAGCACTACGCGCAAGGGGCCTCCCACAAGCATCATTTCAAAGCGATTCGCTCGTGAAAGACGCGCCAAGTATTCGGTGTGCCCCGGGATATTGAGACCGGCCTTGGCGAGCCCGGCCTTGTTGATCGGCGGCGTGACAATCGCGTGCACTTTTTTGTCCAGCGCCAGGCGCACGCCCAGCTCAATCGAACGCACGGCCAGACGAGTGAGATGCTTGTCCGAACGGCCGCGAGACAATTTCTGAGGAACGGTAAAGTCTGAATAACAGGCAAAGACAGGCCCGGTGGGACACGCCATTGCGTCAGAGACATCCACGAAACGCATTTTCAGTTTGAGCCTCTTGGCGAGCGTGGAATAAAACGAGGCGTTTCCGAGAAGCAGGGGGCGGGGGCCCCCGACCCAGGCGCTCAGCGCCTTGAGTGTCACTTCGGGGCCTATGCCGGCGGGGGCGCCCAAGGTGACGGCCATTCGAACGGGGCCGGCGGCCCCGGGGCCACGCATTTTAACGTATGGAAATATAGGCGTTCTTTTTCAGGCCCATGATCCAGCCCTCGAGACGGACCTTGAGCTTATCCTTGAAGATGGTGTCCAGGATGCTGTTGCGGACATCGGCTAAGGGCTTGGTGGAAAATTTCTGTCTTTCGACGACCTGGAAAATATGGTAGCCAAGCGCGGTATTGAGCGCCCCCGTGTGCTCGCTCTGCTCAAGCAGAAAAATCTTTTCGTCAATCTCTCCAAGCAACTGCCCCTTTTCCACCCACCCCATGTCGCCGCCCTCTTTGGCCTCGGAACCCTCCGAATACGTCCTGGCTAGGTCTTCAAAAGGTCTCCCCTGCCCGAGCTGGGCAACCAGGCCGTCGGCAAAGGTCTTGGCCTCTTCCTCGGAACGCGTTGTCGAGCGTATCAGGATCTGACGCAGGCGCACGCGGTCGCCCTGGGAAAATTCATGCAAATGATTTTTGTAATACTCGCTGACGTCGCCCGGTGACACCGACACCTTGGACTTGACCTCATAGGTGACCAGTTTTTGAGTCATCAGCTGGTCCTTGAAACGGTCCCAGAGTTTTTTCTCGGTGAGGCCTTGTTCCTCGATGGCCTTCAGGAACACCTCGCGGCTGGGAAATTTATTGCGCACGTCGGCCAGCATCTCCTCGACCTCAGCTTCGGAGACTATCACCTGTTTTTTTTTGGCTTCGCTCAAGATCAGCTTGTCTTCGATGACCTTATTGAGGAAATCCCGGCGCGCGGCGCGCACATGGTCATCGAATTCCTGGCCCGTGTAAGCGGTGCGGTACTGCGCCACCACCGGCGCCATCACGTACTGCAGATCTTGCTCGGTCACGATCTCGTCATTGACTACGGCCAGGATACGTTCAACGACTTCGGCCCCGCGGAGAGGGGCCGTAAGCGACAGGGAAAAAAGGAGGGCCAGGGCCAGACTATGGCTTAAGGGATTCCAGGGCTTTTTCATTGATGTCTATTTTTCTGTTGCCCTTGATCTGGGCCACCATGGCCTTGAAGGCCTTGGAACGTTTCTCGTTGAATAATTTTTCTTCGACGAGGTTTTTGACGGACTTGAATTCGCGCACCGACGGCGCGGCGCTGTCGGTGATCTTGATGATGTGGTAGCCGAACTGGGATTTTACCGGGCCGCTGATCTCGCCCTTTTTCATCTGAAACGCCTTCTCCTCGAACTCAGGCACGAACTGTCCCTTTTGAAAAAACCCCAGGTCTCCGCCGCGTTTGGCCGTCGCGTCCAGCGATTGCGCGCGCGCGATCTCCTCGAAATCGGCGCCCGCGTCGAGCTGCGCCTTGATCTGGTTCGCCTCTTCTTCGGTCTTGACCAGGATGTGCGAGCCCCGCAGGAGCTGAGGCGTCATAAATTCGGAGGGGTTGGCCTCATAGTATTTGAGCGCCTCGTCGGGGGCCACACTGACTTTCTTATCCACCTCATTCTCTACGAGCTTGGCAACGATGATCTTGCGGCGGGCCACATCGATCAGGTCCTTCACGTCGGAGTCTTTCTGTAGGCCCTTCCGCTCAGCCTCTTTAAGCAGAAAATGCTCGGACGCCATGTCCTCGAGAAACTCCTGCTTCTTTTGAAACGCTACGGCGCGTATCTCGCGCGGCATGCTTTCGAGCTTGCGCAGGAATTCCTTTTTGGTGATCTGGGCGCCGTCAAAGCTGGCCAACACCTCGTCGTCCTGCTTCTTTTGGCCGGCGCAACCCGCCAGCATAAACAGCAAAATGAAGACCGTATATTTAAAAAATCTTATGGAAACCCGTGTTTTGTCCATTGGAAGACCTGATAGTACCATAACCATTAGCGGCTTGCAATTGGCTTTGGCTCAACCGCTTCGCGGCCTTTTGTTTTTCTTAGTTTTTGCACGCTTTCCCTCAGTATCCGGCAATAGAGGTCGAAGCCAATACCTGAGATGTAGCCGTGCTGCTCTGTGCCCAAAATATTGCCCGCGCCGCGTATCTCGAGGTCCTCCATGGCCACGTTAAAACCGGACCCCAAATACGTGTAGCGCTCTATGGCCCGTAACCGTTTTTTAGTCTCTTCGGTGAGTACCGAGCCTCGCGGGATCAAAAGATAGGCATGCGCGCTTCTGTCGAATCTGCCGACACGGCCTCTGAGCTGATAAAGCTCGGACAGACCGAACAGGTCGGCTCGGTTGATGATGATGGTGTTGGCGTTGGGGATGTCGATGCCGGATTGGACGATGGTAGTGCAAACCAGCACGTCGATCTGGCCGTGAATGAACTTTTTCATGACGCCCTCGAGCATCTTCGAGGGCATTTGACCGTGGCCCACGGCGACCCTGGCCTCGGGGATCAGCTCGGCGATTTTTTTAGCGATGTGCTCAATACCGTTCACACGGTTATGAATGAAAAAGGTCTGCCCTTTCCTGTCCAGCTCCCTGAGAATGGCCTGGCGTATGACGGTGTCCCGGGTTTCGAGTACTACCGTGTCCACGGGTTTCCTGTTCTTGGGCGGCGTATTGATAGTGGACATGTCCTTGGAACCCACCAGCGACAGGTAAAGCGTGCGCGGGATGGGCGTCGCGGTCAGCGTCAGCACGTCCACCAGAAGTCTCATCCTTTTCAAATGTTCTTTATGCCGGACACCGAAACGCTGCTCCTCATCGACGATAACCAGGCCCAGGTCTTTGAACGCAACATCATCCGAAAGCAGGCGGTGCGTGCCAATGACGATGTCACAGCCTCCTTCACGCACGAGTCCAACGGTCTCCTTTTGCTCGGAGCGTGTCTGAAAACGCGAGAGCATGCGCAGGCTCACAGGAAAGCTTTTCATGCGTTGAGTAAATGTCTCGAAATGCTGCTCGGCCAGCAGTGTCGTCGGCACCAGAATAGCCACCTGTTTGCCATTCATCACGGCCTTGAACGCCGCGCGCAGAGCCACTTCAGTCTTGCCGTAACCCACATCGCCGCAAAGCAGCCGGTCCATCGGGGCCCCCGATTCCAGGTCACGTTTCACGTCCGCTACCGCCTTGACCTGGTCCTCGGTCTCTTCGTAGGGGAATTCCTCCTCGAGTTTCCTCTGCCATTCGGTGTCCTTGTCGAAGGCGAAACCTGCCAGTGCCTTGCGCTTGGCCTGCAGATCCAAAAGCTCGCTGGCGAAGGAGAGCACCCCTTTTCGCGTTTTTTCCTTGAGCTTTTCCCAGACCTTGGAACCCAGCTTGGACAACTCGGGGCTCATCCTGCCGAACGCGACGTAACGCTGTACCAGATGCAGGTCACGCGTGGGGACGTAAAGGATGTTTTTATCGGCGAACTCCAGCGCCAGATGGTCTTCCTCTTTATTGACTTTGTTCTTCAGCGATTTAATGCCGCGGTAGCGCGCGACACCGTGAAGCACGTGCACCACCAGGTCCCCGATCTCTATATCGACAAACGGGTCCAGCGGCTGCTGCTCGGTCTCGATCAGCGTGCGAGGCCTCTGTCCCGGTCGCCGCCCACTCTCCTTGAATGGCAGCACGATGACCATGCGATGGGGCTCCAGCCTCTTTCCTGTGGCCGGGTCGAAGGTGTGTAGGCTCTCCACGGTTTCGTTCATGAGGTCCAGGCGCACCGGCAGAGAAAAATGCAGAGGGTAAATGTCCACGACGCTGCCGCGGATGCCGAATTCACCCTGCGCGGTCACCTGGTCCTGGCGGCGATAGCCGAACTCGACCAGGTGCTTGGCCAGCGAATCGAAATCGATGTCCTTGCCGATGTAAAATTCGAGCGTCTGAAATGTCATGGTTTGGGATCGGGTGCGGGGCCGTCCGGCCCCGCGATCACATTTTTAAGGGCGCGGAAACGCCGAGGAGTCGCAGGCCCGTGCGAAGGACCTGCTGCACGCCTTCGGCCAGAGTCATGCGGGCCTGTGTCAGAGACACGTCATCGGTGACCACCCGGTTTTCTGTATAAAATTTATGGAAAGCGGCGGCGAGCTCTTTCAGATAATGCACCAGACGGAAAGGCTCCAGCGTCTTGGCCGCGGCCAGCACCGTGTCCTCGAACTGAGACAACAGCCTGAGCACCTGGATCTCTGAGGGCGCACCCAGGCGCGACAGCGCCTGCGGATCCGGCCTTCCGGAGCGGCCGTTCTTTTCCAGATAAGTCTTTTTAATGCTTTCTATGCGCGCGTGCGCGTACTGGATATAAAACACCGGATTGTCCACGGTCTGGCTCTTGGCCAGCGCCAGATCGAAATCAAGGTGCGCGTCGAACTTCCTCATCAGGAAGAAAAAACGCCCCGCGTCCCTGCCCACCTCGTCCATGATCTCGCGCAGAGTGACGAACTCGCCGGCACGCGTGGACATGCGCAGCGTCTTTTCGCCTTCAAACAGCGTCACCAGCTGGGCGATGAGTATCTCCAGCTGACCGCGCGAGTTGCCCAGCGCCTCGACGGCGGCCTTGAGGCGCGCGATGTACCCGTGATGATCGGGTCCCAGGATATTGATCAAAAGGTCGTACCCGCGGCTGAGTTTGTCGCGGTGATAGGCGATGTCCGGCATGAGATACGTGTAGGCCTTGTCGCTTTTAATGAGTACGCGGTCCTTGTCATCGCCCAAGCGCGTAGACGCGAACCATGTGGCGCCTTCGCTTTCGTACACGAAGCCTTTTTGGCGCAAGAGCTCCAGCGTCTTCTCCACCTGCCCCGACTTCATCAGCGCGGCCTGACTGTAATAGCGGTCGAAACGCACGCCGAAATCCTCCAGGTCCTTTTTAATCCCTTCAAGGATGTACTCTTTGGCGAAGTCCGTGCATTCTTTGACACGCTGCTCCGGGGGCAGGCCCTGGAAGGCCTCGCGGCCGCGCCGCAGTATCAGCGTCCCCGCGGTTTCCGTCAGATAGGCGCCCTGATAATAGTTCTCGGGCAAAGCTTCCGATTTTTTACCGCTGAGTATTTCCTCGGCCCGCAGCGCCGTCGACTTGCCCAGCGTCTCTATCTGCACACCCTCGTCATTATTATAATATTCCCTCGAGACCTCATGCCCGCAAAATTCGAGTATCAGCGCCAGCGAATCACCGAGCGCGGCCTGACGGCCGTGCGCCACGGTCAGCGGCCCCGTGGGGTTGGCGCTCACGAATTCGAGCAGTATCTTTTTCTTGGGAACGGACGGCCTGCCGAAGGCGTCTTTCTGCTCACCCATCTTGGCGAGCACCCGGCAGAGCTCCTCCTTGGAATAATAAAAATTGATAAATCCGGGGCCTTCGACGGCAATGCGCTCGACGCGCCCCGCCAGAGGCGCGTGCCCCAGCGACTCGCTCAGCAGGGCCGCCGTTTTGTCGGCCAGGGGCCGAGGAGCGGTCTTGGCCTGCTTGGCGAGCTTCAAAACACTATGCGAGGAAATGTCCCCGAACCGCTCTTCGCGCGGGATCTCAAATGAAGCGACAACATCGGCGGCCGGCACGTCGACACCGGAGGCCTGACGCAGCGCCTCTTCGAGACATTCCGCCAGCACTTGCTTGATCGGGGTCATACTTGATCCTTCGGCGCGGCCGCTGACAGAATTAAACCGGCGGCCTTGCTCAGGATGACACGGTGTGTCATTTTATGAAATTCCGTTTGGGCGCGTCACCCCAGAGGTTTTCCAGGTCGTAATACCTGCGTGTTTCATGGTAAAAAATGTGTACGATCACGTCGCCGTAGTCCAGCAGTACCCACAGGCCGTCGCCGTATCCTTCCTTGTGCAGCGCGCGCAGGTCTTCATTTTTGAGCGTCTCTTCGATGTGGTCCACGATGGCCTTCACACGTATCGAGGAGGGCGCGCTCATGAGCACAAAATAGTCACAGAGGCTGGTCTTTTGCTTCATTTCCATAAGCACGATCTCGTCCGCCTTCTTGTCGTATCCGGCGTGACAGATCAGTTCGGTGAGCTGACTGGATTCGATTTTTTTATCCCTCGCTTTCGTGTTTTTTTGTAATAAGCGTCCAATAGCGCTGCGGCGCGCGGAGGCATGCCTTCACCGGCGCGCAGTCCACGCCGTAACCGCGAGCGTATCTCCGAAGACGCTATTCGCAACGCATCAAAAGACAAATGCACTACCGGTTGTTTCAAGGGACGCGGCGCTTTGAGCGGGTAGCCTGGCCGCGTCATCACTGTGAAGCGGCAAAGCCGCAGCACGCGCTCCGGCGATCTCCATCGTGGCAAGGTCCCGAGCGTGTCGGCGCCCGCAAGAAAATACAGCACGGCACCCTTGCCGAATTTTTTTCGAAAATACTCTAACGTATCCACGGTGAAAGACAACCTTTTTTTCCTGAGCTCGAAAAGGGATACCGAAAATCGCGGGTTTTTTCCAAGCGCGGCGCGCAAGAGCTTGACCCTGAGTTGGGCCGGCAACAGCGCCTGCGGGGCTTTCAGCGGCGACCGGTACACGGGGACGAACAGCACACGGTCCAGATTGAGCTCGTCCAGCGCATGTCGCGCCAGATGCAGGTGCCCTTCATGGACCGGATTGAAACTCCCTCCGAAAATGCCTATTCTCATGAGAATTAAAATGAAGAATGAAGAATGAAGAATGAAGAATCTTGTGTCGCTTCGCGACCTTTATTATAGGTCACGCCAGTGACTCAAGATTCTTCATTTTTAATTCTTCATTTTTCATTTTCGAATTTGCCCGTTCCCCGACACAATGTACTTGTAAGATGTCAGCTCCTCCAGGCCCATCGGCCCGCGCGCGTGCAGCTTGTCAGTGGAGATGCCCATCTCTGCGCCCATGCCGAACTCGCCGCCGTCGTTGAAACGCGTGGAGCAATTGACGAACACGCAGGCGCTGTCCACGGCCGCTGTGAATGCGGAGGCCGTCTTTTTGTTGCGCGTCATGATCGCGTCCGAATGGCTGGAACCATAAGTGCGGATGTGACGCATCGCCTCGGGCGCGTCCTTGACCACGCGCACGGAAAGCACCAGGTCCAGGTACTCAGCGCCCCAGTCCTCTTCGGACGCGGGTTTTGCGCCGGGGATCAGCGAGCGGGTTTTTTTGTCGCCGCGGATCTCGACGTTTCGCTCGGACAACAAACGTCCGATACGCGGCAGGAATTTTCCGGCCACCGACGCGTGCACCAAAAGCGTCTCCATCGCGTTACAGACCGCGGGGTTCTGCACTTTGGCGTTCACGACCACCGCCTCGGATTTTCGCAGGTCGGCGTCCTTGTCAACGAACACGTGGCAGACGCCCTTGTAATGCTTGATCACAGGGACCTTGGATATGCGCGCGACCTCGCGTATCAGCCCCTCACCGCCGCGCGGGATGGCCAGGTCAATGCTTGATTCCATGCTGAGCAGGGCCTTCACAGCCCCGCGGTCGGTGCTTTTAACAAACTCGAAGGCGCCGCTAGGCACGCCGACCTTGAGGGCGGCCTCGTTCAGCACGCGGTAAAGAGCCGCGTTTGAATGGATGGCCTCGCTGCCGCCTTTCAAGATCACGCTATTGCCGGATTTAAGGCACAGCGCCATGCAATCAACCGTCACATTGGGACGCGATTCATAAATAATCAGTATCACGCCGATGGGCACGCGGACCTTGCGTATCACCAGACCATTGGGCCGGCGCGTGCGCGAAAGCTCGCGGCCTATGGGGTCCGGAAGACGCCGGATAAGCTTGAGCGAATCGGCAATGCGCCTCAGCTTGGGCTCGTCCAAGTGCAGGCGCGCCATCATCGCCGGGGCCAGACCGCTCCGCGTCGCCGCGTTCAGGTCCTTGGCGTTTTCCCTTAAAATGTATTCCTTGTGTTTTAATAGCGCGCGCGCCATTTCCTTGAGAGCCTTGTTCTTGGTCTTGGTCGAAAGAAGGGCCAGGGGCACCGAGGCCTGCTTGGCGCGCGCGGCACTCTGTTTCAGCGATTTCTTGTCCATGCCCTTCACCTTGAGTAAGTTTTTCCGGCGCGACCGGCGCCGACGTGGTTGATAAAATGCCTAATCCAGCTTTTAGAGGCCGTACGACGCGGCAGAAAAAAAGTGCCAATGTCCTCACCCTCGAACAGGCGCGAGAGCACCGCCCGGTCGTGACCGTTGGCCAGGAACACGGGGATGCCTGAACTGACGCTCATATGGATGGCCTCGAGCTTGGACTTCATGCCGCCTACGGTGAACGAATTTTTGCTGTCCTTCACATGGGAAAATACCGAGTCGCTCATTTTTTCGACCAGCGGGATACGGCTCTGGGGACGGCCGTGCGCGCCGTTGGCATAAAGTCCGTCAGTATTCGACAGGATCACCAAGAGGTCCGCTTCGATGAGTATGGACAATAGGCTTGAGAGCCTGTCGTTGTCGCCGAAACGTATCTCGTCCGTGGCGACGGTGTCATTCTCGTTGATGATAGGCACCAGGCCCCATTTCTGTATTTTTTTGAGCGTGCGCTTGGCGTTCAAAAACCGCCGGCGGTGGGCCAGGTCGTCCCAGGTCAAAAGCACCTGAGCCGTCGAAAATCCCTTTTTGGCGAATGCCTCCTCATAACACTGCATGAGATACCTCTGCCCTACCGCGGCCGCGCCCTGCAACGCCTCCATGGACTGAGGCCGCTTTCGCATGCCCAAAAGCGTCATGCCGGCCCCGATGGCGCCGGAGCTGACGATGGACACGCGCACGCCTTTTTTTAAAAAGCCCGAGACCTCGCCGCTCAGTTGGGTAATGAGACCACGGTCGAACTTGCCATTTTTGGTGAGTATCGAGGTACCCACCTTCACCACCATGCTCTTGATGTTTTTGGTAAATCGCTGTCGCATGCTAGGCTTTTCTCAGGCTCCTCATGCGGTTGAGCAACGCGTCGACGCCCTCGCCGGTCACCGCCGATATCGGGAGGATTTCCTTTTTGACCTTGCTTTTAAACTTTTTAAGGTTTTCGCGCGCCTCGGGCACATCCATCTTGTTGGCCACCAGCACCTGCTCCTTGCCGGCCAGCGCCTTCGAATAACCAGCCAGCTCCTGGTTGACGGCGTGGTAGTCCGCTACCGGGTCGCGGCCGTCGACGGCAGCGAAATCGATGATGTGCAGCAGCACGCGCGTACGCTCCACGTGCTTCAAAAACTCTATGCCCATACCACGCCCCTCATGCGCGCCCTCGATGATGCCCGGGATATCGGCCAGCACCAACGTTTCGCCGTCTTCAAATTTTACCACACCGAGGATGGGATTTTTAGTGGTGAATGGATAAGGCGCTATTTTGGATTTAGCGTTGGAGACGCGCGAGATCAGCGTGGATTTGCCCGCATTGGGGAAACCGACCAGGCCCACATCAGCGATGAGCTTCAGCCGCAGCAGGATCTCTTTTTCCTCTCCGGGCATGCCGTCCGTGGCGTCATTTTTCTTGTCGTTGCCTTTGCCGCATTCGCCGCCTTTGCAGACCAGTACGCGCGCGCCGATGCTGTCCAGGTCCTTCAAGAGCTCGCCGGTGCGCTGGTCCATCACTTCTGTGCCGGGAGGGACGCCCAACACCGTATCACCGCCGCAGAATCCGGTCATGTTGTTGCTCGACCCGTTGCCGCCATTTTCTCCCTTGAAATAACGTTTGAGCTGGAAATCCAGCAACGTTTGTATGTTGGGCCGCGCCTCGATGATGATGGAGCCTCCATTCCCGCCATCCCCTCCAGTCGGACGGAAATGGCGCGGGTGGCTGCGGTCGAGGCTATGACAGCCATTGCCGCCGCGTCCGGCGAAGCATAGGATGACCGCTTCATCTATGAACATGAGACCTCTCTAAAATAAATAATAGGGGCGCACCTTAAGTGCGCCCCTACGATGAACCGATTCGAACAACCCAAATATTAGTTCTTTTCGGAAGGGATGATATGGACCCGGTACGAAGGGTTGAAACTGACAACACCGTCCTTTAAAGCGAACAGCGTGAAATCACGCCCCTGACCGACAAAACGGCCCGGCAGGAACTTTGTCCCCTTTTGGCGGACGATGATGCTGCCCGCCGTCACGACTTGGCCGCCAAAACGCTTCACGCCCAAACGCTGGGAATGGGAGTCGCGACCGTTTTTGGAACTTCCTAGACCCTTTTTATGTGCCATGACGAACCTCTTTTATCCGGCGCGGTTTAGCTCGCGTGGATGGCCTTGATTTTGACCTTCAAATATTTCTGGCGGTGACCGACCTTGGTGGCCGATTTTTCCCTGCGGATGTACTTAAAGGAAATGACCTTGGGGCCTTTAATCTCTTCCACCACCGCGGCCTCACAGTATGCCCCCTTCACGAAAGGACGGCCAACTTGCAAACCGCTGTCGTTGGAAAAAAGCAACACATGCTCGAAGCGAAGCGTTTTGTCCTTGCCGGTTGGAACAAGCTCCACCGCAAGCTCATCGCCTGGCTTCACTTTGTACTGTTTACCGCCGGTTTTTATGATCGCGAACATAAGTTGTCGAGGTTACCAGAGCTTTTTTCTCTTGTCAAGAATTCTCTTGATACGTATCTCTTCCATGTGCACGTGAGGGTCACCGACGATGCTGATGCGGTTATGGCTTGCCTGCTCCAGAGTGCGCATCAGACGGCCGTTGTCCCGGCCTAGAATCTCTATAACCTCAGGATATGCAGTGACTTCCACATGCTCTTGTTTGATAGGCTTGAGGAACTGCGTCAGCTTCTGAAGCACTTCTGCGGCAACGGTCTCCTTAGACTTGACCATGCCTTTTCCCTGGCAATAGGGACATTGCTGTGTCGAAGCGCTCTCCAGGCTTTTGCGCATGCGCTGGCGGGTCATCTCGACCAGACCCAGCTGGGAGAGGTTCAGAAAGCTGGTCTTGGCCCGGTCACGCCTGAGCGAATCTTCCAGTATCTTCAGCACGGTGCGTCGATGGTCGGCCTTTTCCATATCGATGAAGTCGATGATGATGATGCCGCCCAGGTCGCGCAGTCGGATCTGCTTGGCTATCTCGCGCGCCGCCTCACAGTTGGTTCTGAACGCGGTCTCTTCGAGGTTGCGCGTGCCGGTGAATTTTCCGGTGTTCACGTCGATGGCCACCAGCGCCTCGGTCTGCTGGATCACGATATGCCCGCCGCTTTTTAGATTGGCGCGAGGCTCGTAAATCTTCTCGATCTCTTTCTGGACTCCATGCGCCGCGAAAAGCGGTATCTCGCCATTATAAAGCGAGAGTTTGGTGCGCAGGTTCGGCACGGCGGCACGCATGAAACGGTCGACGCGCTTAAACTCCTCTTTGTCATTGATGATGATCTTGTCGAAGTTCTCAGTGAGCACATCGCGCACCATGCGCAGCACCAACCCGTACTCCTCGTGCACCAGGGACGGCGCCTTGCTTGTGGTGCAGCGCCGCTGGATCAGGCGCCACTGATGGATCAGGAAGCGTATATCGCGCTCCAGCACCTTGGCGTCGCAGCCACTGGCCGCGGTCCTCACAATCAGGCCGGTCTCGGGCGGAAGCTGTATGGCCTTGATAATCTGGCGTATGCGCTCCCTCTCTTTCCTATCGTCTATGCGTTTGGAGATGCCTACATGCGGGTGATGCGGCATGAACACCACGAAACGTCCAGCCAGAGACACCTGGCAGGTCAGGCGGGCGCCTTTGGTACCAAACGGCTCCTTGACCACCTGCACCAGCACCTCCTGGTCTTTTTTGAGCACGTCCTGGATCTGCGGCGTTGGCTCCTTCCTGTCTCTCCTGTGCTGCGGTGGTGGAGGGGGCGGAGGCGGCAGTGCCGGCTTTTCGTCAGGCTTGTGGTCGCCGTTTTCTACAAACACGGCCTCCTCAGCGTCGAAACCGCCGGCAATCACGTCGGTGACGTATAAAAATCCGTTCTTCTCAAGTCCCAGGTCAATGAACGCCGCGCCGATGCCCGGTACGATGGAACTGACCTTGCCCTTGAATATGGAACCGACCAGCTGTTTGTCACTCTGGCGCTCCACATAAAATTCCTCCAAATGGCCGTCTTCGACGATGGCCACTTTTTTGGACTGAAACTCCATGTTCACGAGTATTTCTTTTTTCATCGTTTTCCCCTTAAGGTCATAAAAAAACGTGCCACTTTTCCTTTTCTGGGAAGGAGTGGCACGTACAAATCAAAATCCGTACTACGACTGATTACTCTATCTAAAACTTAAAGCTTATGCCCTTGAGGCAGCGCCTTGTCGGACACAACCGTCACCGTCATAAAAAACAGAAGGTCCGTTTTTGTCGTTTGTCTATCGGTATGCCTGAAAAACAAGTTCAGCAAAGGAATATCTCCCAGAATTGGCACTTTAGTTTTCGTATCAACTACGTTTTCTTTTATCAAACCTCCAATGGCGATGGTCTGCCCGCTCTTGATGCGAACTCGCGTATGCGCTTCGCGCGTTGAGAACCGGGGCACTTTAATCTCTGAGGTTAATTCGTCATAACCCAAAAGATTGATGATTTGCGGATGGATATTCACGACGATCTCGCTCTGGTCGTTGACCTGGGGAGTGACTGTCAGGCGTATGCCGATGTCCCTGTCGTGATATCCGGTAATTTCCAAGCGACCGGTGGTCGTGTTCCTTTCGAAAGTCGGAACGGCGAGCACTTCTCCCACCAGTACCTTAGCTTCTTGATTGTCCAATGTGGTGACATGAGGCTCCGAAAGGACCTTCGCGTCACCGCGTTGATTGATAAAATCGAGTACCATTCTTAACTGGCTGAAATCCAGCGTCCCGAACTTGAAATCGGCCTTGTCCGCCACGGGATACGTCGCCTGGAACGCCTGCGGCACTCCCGTAGGAAAATCGTTGGTGGTGGTCGTGCCGCCAGCGCCGGAAGTGACTGTTGCTGTGGTCGCGCCTCGACCTTGGGGTAAAGCTGACCTTAAAATAGAGCTGTCCACCGGGGCGATGGCCGGGAATGGAAACGTGTGCGGCCTCATCGACCCGGTAATGGCGGCGCTGAGGTTCCAATTGATGCCCATCTTGTCGGTGTCGCCAAGAGTCGTCTCTATCACCTTGGCCTCGATCAGCACCTGGGGCGTGATGGTGTCCAGTCGTTCCACCACTTTGCGCACGCTTTGCAGTATCGTGGGCATGTCGGTTACGATCACCGTGTTGGAGCGCCCGTCCGAGCGTATCTTGCCCCTGTCGCTGAGCATGTCTTTGAGCGATTTTTCCACTTCCGAGGCCTGTGAATAATTCAGAGTGAAAACCTCGGTGGACAGCTCTTCCCTCTTCAGGTTTTCAAGCGTCGTCACGCGGATGATATTATCGTCGCGGTCATAGGCATAGCCGTAGGTCTTGAGCACCACGTCCAGCGCCTTTTCCCAGGGCACGTCGACCAGACGGATGGTCACGCTGCCAGTCACATCGTTGCCGGCGATAATATTGACACCGCTCTTGAACGACAGGATGCGAAGCACGTTGCGGATGTCGGCTTCCTTAAAATCCACGGTGACGTTGCCGGGTGATGAAACAGCACCGCTGGACATGCTCCCGTCCGGAGACGCGTTCTCCTCATAGGCGGGGGCCTGATTGGAGTCCGATGATTCGAACGGGGCCGAAGGAGATGCGTCGTAATTCTGAGCGGCCGGCACGGCCTCGTCATCTGCCATTGCTACACCGCCAAGCGTGGTGATAAACAGGGCTGCCATAAGGAATAGCACCAGTCTTCTTAAGTCACATAGCTTAAAGTTCATCTAGACTCCTGGGCAATCGTTATAAACTTTTCGACCCCGTTCACCGAGATCATCGCGCCTTCGGATTTAACCGACAAGACCTTGACACTCCCAGCCTCTTCCCCTTCTTTGAGCACCATACCGTTCATCATCACTATCGAGCCCTTGGCCGGGTCGTAAACCACGCCTTCGATGATGATCTCGTCCACACTTTCAACCCCCATCAGCCCCTGCGCCTGTCGCACGTTGCTGCTGATCAGCTGCATGAAAGGGTCGCGCTTGCCTTTGACATCGTACGCGCTTTTTGGCTCGGCGACCACGGGGTCCGCTGCCACCGACGATGGTGAAATAGTAACAAAAACAACCAAGATTGTCCAGAATAATTGATTTTTAAGCATTTTTATTCGCTTTTCCTATAAGCGACGAGCATCAAATCTATCAAATGCCGCTTGTCGTCTATCGGGTTGGATGCCATCCTCAAATTTTCTATGCGGAAAAAAGTCTTGCCGTTTTCGAGTTCAGCCAGGAATTTGCCAAAGTCATGCGTGCCGGCCACGGCGTTGAGCTGTATCTGTGCCGGCAGATACACTATCCCCTTTGCGGCGGTGCCGGCAGGCATAGGCTTAAGTGACGTGATTTTGATCCTGGCGTCGGCCGCCAGTTTGGATAGGTTTTCCAGTATCGGCGATATCTCGCTGGAATGCACAAGAATGACCTCTTTCTCCGCCAGGTCCACCTTGGCTTTTTCCCACTGGGCCTTGATATTATCGGCGTTGCCCTTGTCCTCTCTCATGACCTTCAGCTCTTTATTCAAGGCCGATAATTCAGGCAGTGTCTTCGTAAAATCGGCGATGGTGGGATTGACCCAATAAAGGAAAAACGCCGTGAAAAGCAGCAGCGACGCACAGCCCAAAATAACCATCTTCTCGCGCGGTGTGCGGCTGTTGAGCGCGGCGGCAATGGCGTCAAGCTGTGTGGGGACGGTGAACTTCTTCATGATTTCCTAAACTTGCAAACCAGAGTGAATTCGAAGATGTCGCGCTCCTTGATTCTCTTCTGAGCCATGGTGGCCAGCCGGATATCACTGAACACCTTGGCGAGTAAGGGATTGTCCTGAAGACTTTTCATGAAGCGCCCCACGTGCGCGGTCTCCTGACCGGGGGCCAGCACGCTGCCTTCCAGCAGCAACGTGACGTCCGGTTTCTCAGGAGCCGGAGGGGGCGTCTTCTGACGGGAGGGGGCCGCGGCCGCAACCGGCGGGGGCGCGTCCTTGACCTCTGCGGTCTGTATCTCCAAACTGCGCAACCAAATCCCTTTGGTCACCGACTTGGACAACGCCGCCAGAAGCGACGCCCAGTAAAATTTTCTGTCGGTGACGTTGCGCAGGCTGGCCAGCTTTTTCCCTATGGTGTGTATCTCGGACTTCTGACGCTGTATGGGCTTCGTTTCCAGCTCGAGCATCTCAGCCTGTTTCTTCGCCGCCGCCAGTTGGAAAGAAAGGACCGCTGTCACTGCGCTGAACGCGATTTGAATGCCCAGGACGCTCAGGACGAGGATGATCAGCGTTTTCTTGATCGGAATCTCGGGAAGTACAATCTTCTGCGATTCTCTCTTCCTCATCTCCTCCGGCAGCAGATTGATCTGTATCATATTAAGCCATGCCCCTCAACACCATGCCCAGCGCGACATTGAGTTCCGAGGAATGGTCGGCCAAAAATTTCTGGTCCACATCGCCGAACACCTCCATCTTCTTGGTATTGTCCCACAGAGAAACCTTCTTGCCGAGCTCCTCAGACAGTACTTCGGACGCGTCCTTCGCCAGCGCGCCTCCGCCGCTGAGCCATATAGAGCGCAGATCCTGTTCGCTTTCGTTCTCAAAATAGTCCACCGAGTGACGCAGCTCTTCGGCCAGTGCTTCGAGACCCTTTCTTGAGGCGCTTTTCAGCGCTTCGCCCAGGTCGGCGGGACAGTCGATCTTCAGCTTATCCGCTTCGGCCGCTTGCACGCCCTTGATCTCGGCCAGCGCCTCGGAGATCTGAAAACCGCCGAAAGGGATCTCTCGGACAAAGAACGGGACCTTGTCCTGGATGATGGCGAAAGAGCTCACCTGGTGGCCGATGTTCAAAAGGCCGTAGGCGTGCTCGGGTTGCGAGTCGGAAAGCACCTCGTAGGCGTTGATCAGGCAAAAAATATCTACGTCTATCACCTCAGGGTGTATGTCGGCCTGGGCCAAAAGCTTCAGGCGCTGGTCAATGAAATCACGCTTCACCGCCACCAGCAGCACGGTCATGGTCTTCTTAGCCGGTTGCTGGGCCAAGATATGGAAGTCCAGCACGCAGTCGGCGATGGGAAAAGGAATGTGACTTTCGGCCTCAAAGCGTATGGCGCCTTTGAGTTCATGCGGCGTCATTAGCGGCAACGTGATTCTTCGTATCAGTATGGAGGGACCCGACACAGAGATGCGCACCTTTTTTGCCGCGGCGGAGCCCCTGTCGATAATCAGGTCTAGAATGGACAAAATGTTTTTTGGAGAATGGTCGGAAAGCGGCAGTATGGATGCGCGATGCAGTTTAATGGAGCGGTTGATTTGCGATATTTCTACACATTTAATCGCATAACTACCGATGTCCAATCCGATGGCCGTAATTGGTTTCATTCGGGATAAGGTTTAAATCCGTTTAAAAGTTGTAATGTTTTGTACGTATTGTTTTGTATTATACGGATTTTATTAAATAAACGCAATAGATTTAAAGCTGTAGGAGAGGCCGTTTGCGCGGACGTGTGGCTTAGACCGCTTCGTAGCTGGATTTAGCCACCGTTACCACGCTGGGAAATCCCGGGATGTTGTAGTTGGCGTCCGAGAAATTGGCGTCAAAACCCCACAGACGGTTAGGGGCCGTGTATTGGTTGCCGCCATAAAGCCAGTTGCCGATGGCGATGCGGCTGTTAAAAAGCGTGATCACCGACCCCGAATAGGTCAGATTCACACCGCTCCAGTTTTCCATGAAGCGATGTATGTTTTCGAAGCCGCCGTTGTAATTTCCTGTGGTGGTGTTGGTGTTGCCCGTGATCACGGCGGCGTTGACCGATGTCGCGGAAGCGTTTTTGTTAGAAAGATTCGTGTTGGTGCTGTTGGCGTCCAGCCAGGCGTTGGACTGTATGTTGAATGCGTCGCCGACGATGCCGGCCGGTTTTTTGGTGTTGGTGTTAAAATCCCCTTTTACGTAAACGGGATTTTCCGACGCCAGCGTGAGGCCTTTGACAGGCAGTGTGTGGCCGTTGACCAGGCGCACCGCGTCCTGCAGCGTCGCGGAGCCTGTGTTGCGACGGTCGCTGGTGTAGATCACGACGCCGTTGGCGGCGCTGACCATGGCCTGAAACGCGGGACTGCCGTTCAACAGGTTCACGTCGATGTCCGTGGACGCGATGGTCCTGCCCTCACGGAAATTGTAAAACTGCGCCGTGCTAAGGGGATTGACCACGGACTGCCCTTGGGGACAGCCGTTATTGAACGCGGAGCCGCCCGAGCAGTAACGCAGCTCGACCGTATTGTTGAATTTGTCCATGACATCGCCGTCGATGATGCGGAGGTTCGCCTTATAATCCATTTTTTCGGTCTGCACCTGCGCCGAGTC
>ORMF012707774.1_pt1 | contig 26930 bp, 28 predicted proteins | sample 1779871 | NCBI WGS metagenome assembly ORMF01 (sample SAMEA104232316, study PRJEB22302) | groundwater metagenome | biome: forest; feature: aquifer; material: groundwater | place: USA | collected 2011-08-07 | depth 5.4 m | reverse complement strand
GACCGCCGAAGCCTTGGCGTAGGCTGGTCGGACCCGCCGAATCCGTGTCTCTTCGCTCCTCGATCTCCACTCCTGAAGGCAAACGCCGCTACGTACGGCGATTGTTCGCGACCATCGCGCCGCGTTACGACCTCATCACCGCGCTGCTGTCCTACGGACAGGATCGCCGATGGAAGCGGCATCTGATGGACCTCGCGGCGGTCTCGCCTGACGATGTGGTCCTCGACCTGGCCTGCGGTACGGGAGATCTGCTGTTCGTCGCTGCGGGACGGGCTCACCGTGCGGTGGGCCTCGACGTCACGCTCGATATGCTACGGCTCGCGCGCGCAAAACCTGCGGCGAACGCCGTGGGGATGGTCGCTGGAGACATGATGGCACTGCCGTTCGCAGACGCCCGGTTTTCGCTCGTGACCACCGGCTATGGCCTGCGAAATGTTCCGGAGCTGAGCGGTGCGATTCAGGAGATCCGACGCGTGCTGGCGCCCGGCGGAAGATTGTTGTCGCTCGACTTCAACCGTCCCGCCAATGCGCTGCTCCGGCGCGTGTATCTCGTGTATCTGACGATCGTCGGCTCGGTGCTGGGCTTGGCGCTGCACGGCGACCCGGATACGTACCGCTACATCCCAGAGTCGATTCGCCACTATCCCGGTGCGGCGGGCGTGGCAGATCTGCTCAGGGAAGCCGGGTTTCGAGATGTCCGCGTCGTGCCGCTGCTGGGCGGCCTGATGGCGATTCACGTCGCGCGGCGAACCGGCGACTCATCGTAGGCGGACTCGGACCGAGCCGACAACCTTAGCTGGCTCACCGGGGTACATCTGGCTGTCATAGAGCGCAGTCCAGACGATACACCGTCGTGTCTACGAGTGTTCTGAAGATTCGCTGAATTGTGGTCAGGACGCTGTCCGCTCCTCCTCGAGTACGCGGACGCTGACGTATATTCCTGTTGTGACCGTCGACGAAACCAAGTGGTCTGGGGAGGGAGAATTCACCGGCGCGCTTGTGGACGTGCTGAAGCGGCTGCCGTTCATCGAAATACTGCGTGTAGAAGACGCTCCGTCCGCGCGGACCGATGTCGACTACAACTTCATCAGCAATGAGGTCTACGTGCAGTTCCGCGGAGAAATGGCCACCGAGAAGGGCCGCTGGATGCGAATCGTGCCCGTGACCAGGCGCGTGATGAAGCCGGTCATGACGCTGAGCGACCTCGAAGCGCATCTGACCACGCATCCCGACATCGGGGCGCCGGACTTTGCCGACGAGGCCATGCTGCAGTTCCTGAAGACCGAACGGATCATCCCGCCATATCAGACGCGCGGGTACAAGCTGGTGGAACTGGTGCGGGTATACGCACTGGCTTAGCGCTTAAGCTCAAGGGCCCGATGGGATGTGCCTGAGACGTACGCCTTGAGCCCTGAGCCAATCTATCTTTTCAGCCACGGCTCCAGCGTTTTCACAAGGAATCCGAGCAGCTCTTCGTCCGTGATCGAGCCGGGAGGCACACCGGGTTTGACGGGGTGCTCATCCGAGAGCGTTCGCGACCCGCGCGTGCGGCTTGTCCGCACTACGACATCGGGAGGATCCGCCTCAGTGTCCAGCGCAACCTCGATGTAGTCGTCCCGCGTACGTTCCAACGACAGGCGGACGCTGCCGCCAGGCGTCGATACGGCGAAGAGAAACCCGGAGGCTTTCAGCGCGGACGCCACTTGCCGCATCAACGGGGTGGCGACGTCGGCAAGAAACGTCTCGTATTCTCCCTTGATCTGTCCCGTCCGCTGCCGCCGCTCCTGAGCCGCACGCTTGGCTCGATCCATGGCGGCCGTCAATTGCTTCCTTACATCGCCGGTTTCCACGGTTGCGCCATGTCAGGCCTGTACTACGTAGGCCAGTTCCAGTTCGATCCATTCCGCTCGCGAGGCGCCGGAAGCGGGCATTGCGGCTCAATTGTAGCGGCGCGTCCGAATGGCGCCGTCCAGAGTCAAAATGAACGGATACCGCGGCGGGTCCGACCGCCTTCGCGCGCGAAGCCTTGGCGGAGGCGGAAGCGACGCGCCCTACGTGCCAGTGGGAGAGGCCGTGACTCAACTGTTCCGCCGCATACTGCTCGTTGCCTTCCTTTTCATCCCGGTCGTCGCGCTGGCGCAGGCCGAGGCAGCAGTCTCATCGGGAGCGACGTCGGTGAGCGAGATTCGATTTGATTTGAAAGACCGCGCCAAGCTCGAGCGCGAAGCGGTACGGCTCGCCGTGATGGACGCGCGCGCTCGCGCCGACGCCGCGGCTGCGGGAGCGGGAATGACGATCGCCCGGGTGTTGCGGATAGAGGAACAAGGGACACTCTCGCCGCCGCCGATGCCCATGATGACCCGCGTTGCGGGCCGGGACGCAGCACAGGCCGCGGATGTCCCCATCTCCAGCGGTCAGATGGAGATTCGTGCCCGCGTGTCCCTGACTGCCGTCCTCAAGTAGGCCGGGTCTTGCTTTTGTAGACCCGGCGCTGTACCGGGCCGGGCTAGAATCCATCCGGTATGACGACGGCGGATTATGCACGGGCGCAGCGACTCCTGGCGCGCAGGGATCCTGTCATTGGCGCCCTTATCCGGCGATATGGTGCTTGCGGGCTCGCAGGGTCCCAGCACACGGACCCGTTCAGGGCGCTGATTCGCGCCATCGTGTCGCAGCAGCTCTCCACGAAAGCGGCCGAGACCATCTCTGGCCGGCTGGAAGGATTATTCGGCGGTCGAGCGCCGAGTGCGGCGGAGATCGCGGCACTGCCGGTGGAGCAGCTCCGCGCGGTTGGCTTGAGCGGACAGAAAACCGCGTATCTCAAAGATCTTAGTCAACGAGTGCTCGATGGGTCGCTGGACCTCGACACCCTGGGGCACCTGTCGGATGACGAAGTGATCGCGGCATTGACGCAGGTCAAAGGGATCGGCCGCTGGACTGCGGAGATGTTTCTCATGTTTCGTCTGCATCGCCCGGATGTTCTGCCCGTAGGCGATCTCGGAATCGTCAAGGCGATGCAGAAAGCCTACCGTCTGCGAAAGACACCAAGCCCCTCGCGAATGACGCGCATCGGGGAGACCTGGCGTCCGTACCGCTCGATCGCCTGTTGGTACCTGTGGGCGAGCCTGGACAACAAACCGTTGGACTGACGCGTGAGGAGGCTCCGATGAGCGCGACCCGTCTTCCACTCCGCCCGCTGGTGGTGGTTCTTGGCTCCATTGTCTGGCTGAACGGTCCCTCGACCGATCGAATCGCCGTCGCGCAGCAATCGAGCCGGCCGGCGACGGTAACCGACGTTCCCGACATCCCGTTCGAGAAGTACACGCTGCCGAACGGGCTCGAGGTGATCCTCAGCGAGGATCGCCGGCTGCCGATGGTGGGCGTGAACCTCTGGTACCACGTCGGGCCGGCGAACGAAGAGCCTGGGCGTACCGGTTTCGCGCACCTCTTCGAACACATGATGTTTCAGAGCTCGAAGCACGTGCCGCCAGACTCGCACTTCCGTCTGCTGCAGGGCGTCGGCGCGACCACGGTCAACGGCACGACAAGCTTTGACCGTACGAACTACTTCGAGACGGTTCCGTCCAATCAGCTGGAGCTGGCGCTGTGGCTGGAATCGGATCGCATGGGGTACCTGCTGGATCAGATCGACGTCGCCGCGCTCGCCAATCAGCAGGACGTCGTGAGGAACGAGCGGCGTCAGTCCACCGAGAACGCTCCGTACGGCAACGCGCGGGAGGCCTTTATTCAGTCCATCTTTCCCATGGGCCATCCTTACCATGCTGACGTCATCGGATCGCATCAGGACATTCAGTCGGCGAGGCTGGACGACGTGAAGCGGTTCTTCAAGCAGTACTACGCGCCGAACAACGCGAGCCTGGCCGTTGTCGGCGACATCGATAGCAAGGCGACGAAGACGCTCATCGAGAAGTACTTCGGCACGCTGAAGCGCGGCGAGCCCGTGCCGCCTATCAAGGTGGAGACGCCTCGTATTACATCTGAACGCCGGCGCACAGTTGCTGATCGCGTCGAGCTCCCTCGCGTGTACATCGGATGGCTTTCGCCGAGCATCTTCAAGCCCGGTGACGCTGAAGCCAGGGTCGTGGCGGGCGTGCTCGGCGACGGCCGGTCCAGCCGGCTGTACAAGCGCCTTGTCTACGAGAGACAGATCGCCCAGGACGTGAGGGCATTCCAGGACTCGCTGATCCTCGGCTCCTACTTCGCGATCATCGCCACCGCACGCCCCGGTCACACGGCGGAAGAAATTGAGAGGGCGATCGACGAGGAGCTTGCCGCGATTCGCATGGCACCGCCAGCGCCGTCAGAAGTCGAACGCGTGCGGAACACGATCGAGACGCGCACCGTTCAGCGCCTGGAGGGACTTGGTGGGTTCGGGGGGGTTGCAGACCAGCTCAATTCGTACAACCACTATCTCGGGGATCCCGGCTACCTGAGAAAGGATATCGAGAGGCTTCGCGCGGTCACCCCTCAGTCCGTGCTTGCGTTCGCCCGGGCTTACCTCGATCCAAAAGCGCGCGTCGTTATCCACGCCGTTCCGGGCACGCCGCAGCTGGCGTCACCCGTGCCGACGCCGCCCGCGCCCGCGTCGAGACCCGGAGAAGGTGCCGAAGCCGTGAATGCACCTGAACCCTGGCGAACGGCGATGCCGAAGGGGGGCGCGGAGCGGCCGCTGCAGCCGCCCGTACCGCAGTCGGATCGTTTGGCGAACGGGCTGCAACTCCTGCTGATTGAGCGTCCGGCCCTGCCTTTCGTCAGCGCACAGCTCGTGGTGAACACGGGGAGCGACGCGAACCCACCGAACAAGCCAGGACTGGCCAGCTTCACCGCCGCCATGCTAGACGAAGGCACCGACAAACGCAGCGCGCTGCAGATCGCGGATGAAGTGGCGCAGCTTGGTGCCTCGCTGAGCACGACCGGCGGCGGCGACGCCTCCTATGGCTTTGTGTCGTCGCTGAAGAAGAACTTCGCGGCGGCGCTGGACATCCTGGCAGACGTGATTCGCGCGCCTGCCTTCCCTGCGGAGGAAGTCGAGCGTCAGCGGGCCACCCGCATCGGACAGCTCGTGCAGCAGCGCGAGAATGCGAGCACCCTCGCACAGCAAATCGCCGCCACGGCGCTGTACGGACCGGCGCACCCATATGGGTATTCGGAGCTCGGAACCCCGGCATCGGTCGAAGCGTTCACCCGCGACGATATGGTGGCGTTTTGGAAGCAGAACTTCGTGCCGAACAACGCGGCGCTGGTGGTGGCAGGCAACATCACGATGGGCGAGCTGAAGCCGCTGGTCGATCGGCTGTTCGGCGGCTGGCAGCGAGGGACGCCCGCGCGCCCTGCGCTGGAGCGCCCGGTCTCCACCGATGCGCGCGTCGTCATCGTCGATAAGCCAGGAGCGCCTCAGACGCAGCTGCGCGTGGTGTCCTTGGGCGCCGAGCGGAGGTCGCCCGATTACAGCACGTTGATGGTGATGAACCGGGAGCTCGGCGGAGTGTTCTCCAGCCGCATCAACATGAACCTCCGTGAAGCTCGCGGCTATACGTACGGGGCCAATTCTTCATTCTCATTCCGTCGGACGCCTGGCCCGTTTGCGGTGACTGGCGGCATACGGACGGACGTCACTGCTCCGGCGGTAATCGAGATTCTGAAGGAGGTTCGGGGGATGCGCGATCGGCCGATGACCCCGGACGAGCTTCAGCGCGCCAAGGGCTCAATCGTGCAATCGCTGCCTGCGACGTTCGAGACCAGCGCTGGAACGGTTGGCGGCTTTTCAGACGTCTTTACCTACGATCTTGGCCTCGACTACTACCAGCGGTACGCGCGGGACGTTGCATCCGTGAGCGCGGCCCAGGCGCAAGCCGTTGCAAGGAAGTATGTCGTGCCTGAGAACCTAGTCTTCGTGGCTGTTGGCGACCGGGCGCAGATCGAGCCGGAGCTTCGAAAGCTGAATCTTGGCCGGATAGAAATCCGCGACACCGATGGCCGTGTGATTGCACTTGAACAATAGTTGTACCGAGAGGATCCAATGCGCAAACTGCTCCTGCTGTTGATTAGCGCGGTCGCAGCGACCGTCGCTCCTGCTGCTCAAGCGCCCGACGCATCGTCGCTCTCGACGATCAAGCTCCCGCCGGGCTTCAGCATCGAGGTGTACGCGTCGAATCTGACGAATCCTCGGCAGATGGTGCTCTCGCCCAATGGCACGCTGTTCGTGGGCTCGATGAGGCTCGGCGGCAAGGAGCCGAAGGACATCTATGCGGTCGTCGATCGCGACAAGGACAATAAGGCCGACGAGGTGATTGCCGTTGCCAAGGGGCTGCAGAGTCCGAATGGCGTGGCGTTTCACGACAACGCGCTGTACGTCGCCGAGATGAATCGCCTCCTGCGCTTCGACAACATCGAAGCAAATCTGAAGACCCCACCGCCGCCGGTGGTCGTCGCAAAGCTTCCCGGTGAGGCGCAGCACGGCTGGAAGTTCATCGCCTTCGGACCCGACGGCAAGCTATATGTGCCGGTGGGGGCGCCGTGCAACATCTGCGATCGGCGCAAAGAGGATCCGCGGTTTGCCAGCATCCTCCGGATGAACGCCGACGGAAGTGACGCTCAGGTCTATGTGTACGGGGTACGTAACTCGGTGGGGTTCGATTTCCACCCGACATCGAGGGAGCTCTGGTTCACGAACAATGGCCGAGACATGCTCGGCGACAATGTGCCCCCGGACACGCTGAATCGCGTCTCGAAGCAGGGCGTCGACTTCGGATATCCGTACTGCCACGCCGGAGACATTCCGGATCCGGAGTTTGGAAAAGCGCGGAAATGCAGCGAATTCATCTCCCCTGCACAGAAGCTGGGGCCGCACGTTGCCTCGCTGGGCATGGCGTTTTATACGGGCTCGATGTTTCCCGAGGAGTACCGCAACCAAATCTTCATCGCCGAGCATGGTTCCTGGAATCGGAGTCAGAAGAGCGGTTATCGGTTGACGGTCGTGAAGCTCGATGCGAAGGGCAATGCGATCTCCTATGAGCCGTTTGCAGAAGGCTGGCTTCAGGGGCAGAGCAATTGGGGCCGCCCCGTCGACGTCCTTGTGATGCCCGACGGGGCGCTGCTGGTCTCCGATGAGCAGGCAAACGTCATTTACCGCATCAGCTACAGGCCCTAAGAGCGCACGGCAAGATCGCAGATCGTCCGGGTCCTTTTGGACCCGGCGGGAGGCGGGTCTGAAAAGCCCCGCCCTACGGCTGCTCCGGGTGCTCGCTTGAACAGCCGTCGATAGTACGTCGTCCAGACGATGATGGCTGGCGCGCCGATCAGCGCCGGTCCGATCCACACGGCCAGCGAGTCTGCGGGTAGTCCCACGCGTTCGGCGTTCACCACGAGAAACGCCGTTACCGCCGCAATCGACGATCCGAGCATCTGCGACATGTGCTCGAACCACCAGTGCATCGGATGTGATGGCGCCCGCAACCAGTACGCGAGCTGGCCGCCGCCCGCAAGCAATCCTACGAGTGGAAAGACTCTGAAGAGCGCGATGCCGGTCGCGAATCCATACGCCGCCATGGCAAGGCTGGCGACAACGAGTGCGGCCGCGATGCCGATGTCCCATGCGCCGGTGTGCGCGCCAGTTCGGTGCTTGGCTCGCAGTACGCGAACGCCCGCGGATACGCCGGCGGCGGTCAGAATCGCCACGTAGAACAGAAAGATGCCGCCCTGCCGGCCTTCTGCGGTGTGGTCCGTCAGGGCGCGTGAGGCTGCCAGGAGGAAGGCTGTTACGGAGACCGTGGCCATCCCGCTGACGAACACCCATCCGGCGCGGCGGTGCGTGGCGGCGCCCTTGCGCGTCACCATCGGAACGATCATGGAGAGAAGGGCCGCCGAGCCGGCCACGACGTGGACAACGAGCAGTGCTCTGAGCATGGGACTACCTCGTCTGCTGCGCCGGTGTTTCGATTAGGCCCGGCACCTTGACGGTGTTTGGTGCGAAGCGTCCGCCGGCGGCTAGTCCTCCAGGCAGAGGCGCATAGAGCTCGATCGCGATCTGTGAAACCGGAAGCTGCACGCCCTCGACCTGCGGCCGGTCGGCATACGTCATCGACGCGATCGCCAGGATCGGACCGCTCTCATCGACAACGGACGCGAGCGGCGCCCGGTCGCTCGACGCGGTCGGCGTGAACGTCCGCATCAATGTCTGGTGAGCGTCACTGTAGAACCAGTTGAGCACGGCCTTCTTGTTCTCGAACCAAGCGAACAGGACCTGCTTGCCTGTGGCAGTTCTGGCGGCCTCTACGCCCAGGCACCCTGGCGTGTGTTTCAGCATGGCAACCAGGTCGGGCATCGGCTGCGCGGGTCCCTGCGCGAGCGCGACAAGAATGCCGGGTCCAAAGATGAAAGCAATGAGCGCTGCGGCCAGGACGAATTCGCGAACGATGCTGTTTCTGCGTGGCATGTGTGTGTCCTCCACGCCGATTGTCGCTGTGACGGTCGGCGGCCGCATGTGCCACAGGTCATGGCGATGATCCATGACTTCCGGCATACGCCCGGACGCCAACACGGCCGCTACAATGGCGACATGACGCAGGAAAGGTGGCTGAACGCGGCCGCCTACGGCACGTGGTTCGTCGTCGGGCTGCCAACGCTGGCCGAGATCCGGGCTGGTGAAATGCGCGGGTTCTCCGCGCTCATATGGACGGCGGCCTTCGTGACGTTCCCGGTGGCGTTTGCCGCCTTCGATCGATGCACAGCTGCTGTCTCGCGCTCGACTCCGCGTGCGCTGCTGGCGGTGCAGGCCCTTGCCGGTCTCACGATGGTGTATGTGAGCGGAAACGCGACCATCGCCGCGACGCTCGTGATTGTTGCCGCGGAAGCGGCCGCGTTTTTCTCGCCGCTGCGCGCCTGGTTATGGGTGGGGGCACAGAGCGCCGGGATCGCCGCGATTTGGTGGCGCTATGACGGATGGATAGGGGCACTGTCGGTGGGCGGAGCGTTCGCCGGGTTTCAGGCGTTCGCGCTGGCCACGATGTCGCTGGCGAGGCGCGAGCATCAAGCGCGCGAGACACTGGCGCGCACCAACGCCGAGCTGACAGCTACGCAGGCTCTACTCTCGGAGAACAGCCGCGTGGCAGAGCGACTCCGAATATCGCGCGATCTGCACGACGCCCTTGGCCATCACCTGACCGCGCTCAGCCTCCAGCTCGACGTCGCGTCGCGCCTCGCCGAAGGCCAAGCCGCACAACATGTGCACGAGGCCCATGCGATCACGCGCCTGCTCCTGAGCGACGTGCGCGACGTGGTCAGCGAGATGCGTGAGGGCAATCGCATCGACCTTGCCGGTGCCCTGCGCAGACTGGCCGATGTGCCGGGCGATCTCGCCGTTCACCTCGAGGTTCCCCAGGCAGTCGGTCTGGACGACCCTGCGCAAGCGCACGCGCTATTCCGGAGCGTTCAAGAGATCATCACCAATACGGCCCGTCACGCCCGTGCGCGCAACCTGTGGATCCGTCTGGAGCCGCAGCCCGACGGGATCGCGCTACACGCCCGCGACGACGGCCGCGGGGCGGATGCGCTGACCTTCGGCAACGGCCTGAGAGGCATGCGCGAGCGATTCGAGGAGTACGCGGGGCGCGTCGACGTCGCCTCGTCCGCGGGGGAAGGATTCGAGATCCACGCCTTCATGCCGCGGCCGCAGCCGGCCTCATGATTCGCGTCGTTCTCGTCGACGATCAGACGCTGGTTCGCCGTGGCATCCGTTCGCTGTTGGAGATCGCCGGAGAGGTCGCGATCGTGGCCGAGGCAGCCGATGGAGATGAGGCCATTGAGGTGATCAGCCGCGAGCATCCGGATGTCGTGCTGCTCGACGTCCGCATGCCAAAGAAGAGCGGCCTCGACGTGCTGCGCGAGCTGCAGGACGCGGGCACGCTGCCCCCGACGATCCTTCTCACCACTTTTGACGATGATGAGGCGCTGCTCGAGGCCGTGAAGGCCGGCGCGCGCGGCTACCTCCTGAAGGACGTGACACTCGAGCAGCTGACGGCCGCAATCCGTCAGGTGGCCAGCGGGGGCACCGTCATCCGCCCCGCAATTACCGAACGGGTGCTCAAAGGCCTGGAGCACGTGCGGCGGGATTTCGACGCGCTCGATCCCCCTGATCCCCTGACGAAACGGGAGCTCGAGGTGCTCAGGCTCATGGCCGGCGGATACAGCAACCGGGAAATCGCCGGCGCGCTCGGCACGGCGGAGGGCACCGTCAAGAACCACGCATCGAGCGTATTGTCCAAGCTCGGCGTCCGCGATCGCACACGCGCCGTCCTAAAAGCCCTCGAGCTGGGTTACATCTAAGCAGCCCTAAAGGGCCGCTCCACCACCGAACAGGAAGCGTCGCCGGTGGCGCGGCGCTTTAAAGGGCCGCTCCACCACCGAACAGGAAGCGTCGCCGGTGGCGCGGCGCTTTAGCGCTGCGGCCGCGGCGAACCGATCGCTTATGATCGCTACAGCCTTGGCACCAGTGCTGTGTTTGACCGCGTCTCACCAAACGAGCTAATTTCGGACTGAATCTCTCGGAAATGAGTCCTCTTGTGTCATCAGACAGGCGTAGTGTTGCGTCTGTCGTCGATCTCATCGGCAATACGCCCCTCGTCCGCCTTCGGAGTTTCGAACAGGGCCTAGTGAACGTCGAGCTCTACGCCAAGTTAGAAGGAAAGAACCCGGGCGGTTCGGTCAAGGATAGACCCGCGTCACGCATGATCGCCGAAGGCGAACAATCTGGCGCGCTGCGCCCTGGGAAAACCATCCTCGACGCGACGTCCGGGAATACCGGCATCGCCTACGCGATGATTGCCGCGACGCGGCGGATTCCCGTGAAACTTTGCATCCCCGACAATGTCACGCGAGAGCGCAAGCGAATTCTCCGAGCGTTTGGTGCCGAGCTCGTACTGACCAATCCACTCGAAGGATCGGATGGCGCCATTCGGATGGCGCGGCAGCTGTATGCGGCCGATCCGGAGCGGTACTTCTACCCGGATCAGTACAACAATGAAGGCAATTGGCGAGCTCATTTCGAGACGACCGGGCCGGAGATCATCGAGCAGACTGGTGCCCGCATCACGCATTTCGTTGCGGGCCTCGGGACAAGCGGCACATTCATGGGTGTCGGCCGGCGTCTCCGTCTCCACAACCCCGCGGTGCGGCTGATCTCGATGCAGCCCTCGGAGGCGCTGCATGGGCTCGAGGGCTTGAAGCACATGGAGTCGGCGATCGTGCCCGGCATCTATGACGCCACACTCGCGGACGCGGACATCCGCGTGGGAACCGAAGAGGCGTACGAGATGACGCGCCGCCTGGCTAGGGAAGAAGGGCTCCTGGTTGGAATCTCGAGCGGCGCGAACATCGCGGCGGCGGTGCGCGTTGGCCGCGATATCTCAGACGCGGTGGTTGTGACGATTTTTTGCGACGGCGGAGACAAGTACCTGTCGGAGCACTTCTGGGACCAGACAGACAAAGACGTCGTGACGAAGGGAGCTCCGTAATGGCGCTCACCCTTCGCGGCGGTACGGCCGACGCGATACGCCGGCACGGTAGCGAGACCTATCCTGATGAGTGCTGCGGTGCACTGATTGGGAGCGACGGCCACGTTGACGAAGTGTTCGCGCTGCCGAACACGACCGAAGAGGGTCCTCGGCGGCGCTTTCTGGTGCGGCCCCAGGATTACCGGCAGGCAGAGCGCCGGGCATCCGAGCTCGGGGGCGGGCTCCTCGGCTTCTATCACTCGCATCCGGATCATCCAGCCCGTCCCTCGCAGTACGACCTCGACCACGCGTGGCCGTTCTTCTCTTACGTGATCGTGGCGGTCCGCGAAGGCGTGCCGGAGGCAATGACATCGTGGCGGCTGCAGGAAGATCGAACCGCCTTCACCGAGGAAGAGCTCCGCGAGAGTTCAACCGTCGAGGCATCCAGCTGATATGAACAAAGTCCTAATTCCCACCCCGCTCCGGCCGTTTACGGACAAGCAGGACTCCGTCGAGGTGGCCGGCGGCACGGTCGGCGAGCTGCTGGCGCAGTTGACCGCGAAGCACGAAGGCCTCAAGAAACATCTCTACACGGAAGAGGGGAAGCTCCGGAGCTTCGTGAATGTGTACTTGAACGACGAGGACATCCGGTACCTGCAGAGGGAGCAGACGCCAGTGAAGCCGGGCGACACGCTCAGCATCATCCCGTCGGTGGCCGGAGGTCTAGCGGATCGCGAATCATCGGGCGCGACAACCCGGGGTGGAACGGAGCGCCCGGTGCTAATGCAGGAAGGACATACCACGACATGATTTCCGTAGCCGAGGAACTGCCGCAGCTCAACGCGGAGGAGATCAAGCGCTACAGCCGCCATCTGATCATGCCGGAGGTGGGCGTGGACGGACAGCGCCGGCTGAAGGCGGGCAGCGTGCTGTGTATCGGTGCGGGCGGCCTTGGCTCGCCGGCGGCCATGTATCTCGCGGCCGCTGGCGTTGGCACCATCGGCGTCGTTGATTTCGACGTGGTGGACTTCAGCAACCTGCAGCGGCAGATCATCCACGGGACACCCGACGTGGGGCGCTCGAAGCTTGCGTCGGCCAAGGACCGCCTCCACGGGCTCAACCCGCACATCCAGATTGACACCTACGAAGTGGCACTCTCGTCCGAGAACGCGATGAAGCTGTTCGAGCCGTACGACGTGATCCTCGACGGCACCGACAATTTCCCCACGCGGTATCTGACCAACGACGCGTGCGTGCTGATGGGCAAGCCGAACGCGTACGGGAGCATCTTCCGCTTCGAAGGGCAGGCGTCCGTGTTTGCGACGAAGGATGGTCCCTGCTACCGCTGCCTGTACCCGGAGCCCCCTCCGCCAGGGCTGGTCCCGAGCTGCGCGGAAGGTGGCGTCCTTGGCGTCCTGCCGGGCGTGATCGGCGTCATTCAGGCCACCGAAGCCATCAAACTGATCGCCGGAATCGGCGAACCGCTCATCGGCCGGTTCCTGATCTACGACGCGCTCCGGATGCGATTCCGGGAGCTGAAGCTCAAGAAAGATCCGGACTGCCCGGTCTGCGGGACGCACCCGACGGTCACGAAGCTCATCGATTACGAGCAGTTCTGCGGCCTGCGGCCCGAACCGGCAGCCGAGCTGGCCGCGGGGGCTGCGGCGGGAGGGACAGCCTTGGAGATCACGCCTGTCGAGCTGAAACGCCGCCTCGACGCGGGAGAAAAACTCGTTATTCTCGACGTTCGGGAGCCCCAGGAGTACCAGATCAACCGCATTTCGGGGTCCACGCTGATTCCCCTCGGAGAGGTGCCGCGCCGGTACCAGGAGCTCGATTCGGAGGCGGAAATCATCACCCAGTGCAAGATGGGGCAGAGGAGCGCCAAGGCGGCCGAGTTCCTCCGAACTGTCGGGTTCAAGAACGTGAAGAACCTGAAGGGCGGCATCCTCGCGTGGATCGACGCGGTCGATCCGTCGCAGCCGAAATACTAGGAAAAGACTGCAGGCTGCAGGCTACGGGCTGCCGGTCGAGTCAGGGCTCATGCCTGTAGTCCGCAGCCGGCAGCCGGTAGCCCAAGCTGAAAGCCGACCAAACTTGACGGGATTCTACCTTCGGCCCTAAACTAGGACTATTGCGGTCGGAGTTCCATGCTGAGACTGTCGAAAAAGGCTGATTACGCGCTCATGGCGATGAAGCACCTCGCCCAGAAGCGGGACGTGCCCTCCACCAGCGCGCGCGAGATCGCCGAGAACTACGACATTCCGATCGAGTTGATGGCCAAGGTGCTTCAGCGCCTGGTACGCACGGGCCTCCTGACGTCACATCAAGGAACCCGCGGCGGGTACTCTCTGAGTCGGCCTTCGACGAGCATCAGCGTGGCCGATGTCATTCAGGCGATCGACGGGCCCGTGGCGGTAACGGCGTGCTCCGCGGACAACAACGGTTGTGAACAGTACGGCAAGTGCAACATTCGCGATCCACTCTGGCGGATCCGCGAGCGGATTGTCGCGGCGCTCGGCACCGTGTCGGTGGCGGAGATGGCCGCGGAGGCGGAGGTGCCCCCGCCGCCGGTCACCCAGGCTGCTGCGCTCCTGAGAACGTAGGCGAGAACGCTATGAAACTACCGATCTACATGGATTACCACGCCACCACGCCGGTCGATCCGCGCGTGCTCGAGACGATGGTGCCGTACTTTACCGAGCATTTCGGCAACGCGGCGAGCCGCAACCATCCGTTCGGCTGGAAGGCTGAGGAAGCGGTCGACGAGGCGCGCAAGCAGGTGGCCGATCTCATCGGCGCGAACGCGAAGGAGATTATCTTCACGAGCGGCGCGACGGAATCGAACAACCTGGCCATCAAGGGCGTCGCGGAGATGTACCGCGAGAAGGGCAACCACGTCATCACGTGCGTGACCGAGCACAAGGCGGTCATCGACACCTGCAAGCGCCTGGAAAAGCAGGGGTATCGCGTCACGTATCTGCCGGTGCAGAAAGATGGGCGGATCAGCCTCGATGAGCTGCGCGCCGCCATTATGGACAAGACGATCCTCATCACGATCATGACCGCCAACAACGAGATTGGCGTGCTCCAGCCGATTGCCGAGATCGGCGCAATCGCGAAGGAGAAGGGGATCATCTTCCACACTGACGCGGTGCAGGCGGCGGGGAAGATTCCCTTCAACGTGAACGAGCTGAAGGTGGATCTGGTGTCGCTGAGCGCCCACAAGATGTACGGCCCGAAGGGTGTCGGGGCGCTTTTCGTCCGGAGGCGAAATCCGCGCGTACTGCTGTCTGAGCAGATTAGCGGCGGCGGACACGAGCGCGGCATGCGGTCGGGGACGCTCAATGTCCCAGGGATTGCGGGATTCGGCAAGGCCGCGGAGATTGCACGCACCGAAATGGCCACTGAATCCGCGCGGCTGCGGACGCTCCGCGATCGTCTGAACGCCGAGCTTCACAAGAATCTGGACGAGATCTATATCAACGGGTCAACGGAGCACCGGTTGCCGCACAACCTGAACATCAGCTTCGCCTACGTGGAAGGCGAATCGCTGCTGATGGGCATCAACGACGTGGCGGTCTCATCGGGATCCGCGTGCACGTCTGCGAGTCTCGAGCCGTCCTACGTCCTGAAGGCCCTTGGTGCCGGCGACGACCTCGCGCATTCGTCGATCCGATTCGGCCTCGGCCGCTGGACGACCGACGAGGAAGTCGATTATGTGGTCAAGAAGCTCACGAACGTGGTGCAGCGTCTGCGCGAGATGTCGCCGCTGTATGAGATGGTGAAGGAAGGCGTCGATCTGTCGAAGATGCAGTGGGTGACGCACTAGGCGGGTCCACAGAACAGGACCCGCCCTACGTACGAGGGATTTCGTAGGCCGGGTCTTGCTTTGTAGACCCGGCGTTTCAGGAGATACAAATGGCTTACTCAGACAAGGTTATCGACCACTACGAAAACCCTCGCAACGTCGGATCGCTGCCGAAGGATGACCTGAACGTCGGCACGGGTCTGGTCGGCGCGCCGGAGGGCGGCGACGTGATGAAGCTACAGGTGAAGATCAACCCCGCCACCGGGGTCATCGACGATGCCAAGTTCAAGACGTTCGGATGCGGCTCGGCGATTGCGAGTTCGAGCCTCGCCACGGAATGGCTCAAGGGCAAGACCGTCGACCAGGCGCTCGCCATCAAGAACACCGACATCGTGAACGAGCTGGCGCTGCCGCCGGTGAAGATTCACTGTTCGGTGCTTGCCGAGGACGCGATCAAGGCCGCGATTGCGGACTACAAGCAGAAGCAGACGGCCACGAGGCCCGAGGCCGTCGCCGAGGCGCAGCCGACGGCCTGAGATACCGGTTGGTAGTTGGCAGTTGGTAGAACGGCGTCCCGGCCACCAACCACCAACCATGACCCACGGACCACGTCATGATCGAGATCACCGAGACCGCCGCCAGGAAGATCCGCTCGCTGATGGCCAAGCAGGGCATCGCCGAGGGAGGACTTCGCGTCGGCGTGAAAGGCGGCGGCTGTTCGGGGCTGAGCTATACCTTCGCCTGGGAACGTGAGGCGCGCCTCGGCGATGAGATTTTCGAAGGCCCCGCCGGCGCCAAGATCTTCGTGGACAGAAAGAGTCACCTGTTTCTGGACGGCACTATTCTCGACTACGACACCGCACTGCTGGGCAAGGGCTTTGTGTTCAACAATCCGAACGCGAAGCAGAACTGCGGCTGCGGCAGCTCGTTCGGCGCGTAGACGGTGTAAATGGGGTCGGGAGTCATTTTCAGAGGACAGAAAAACTCCCGCTGCCGTTAGCCGTTTTTCTGTCCTCTGAAAATGACTCCCGACCCCGTTACAGTTTTGTCGATGATCGAATGTCGCAGCTGTGGCGCCGGTGCGCCACTGGATGCGCATTTCTGTCCCCAGTGCGAGCACATCCTGCCGTTACCGCGGCAAGGCGACTACTACACCTTCTTCGGCTTTCCCCGCCGTCTCGTCCTCAGCCGCGAGGAGCTCGATCAACGATTCCGCGCCCTGAGCCGGCAGTTTCACCCCGACTACTTCTATAACGCTCCGCCCGCGGAACGGCTGGCCAGCCTCGAGCGATCGTCGTACCTGAACGACGCGTACCGTACTCTCCGCGAGCCAGCGGCGCGCATCGAATATCTGATCGGGCTCGAGGGGCTGGCGCCGACCAAGTCGGCAGGGGAAGGCGTCAAAGTGCCTCCCGCGTTGCTCGAGGAAGTGTTCGCCCTCAACGAGGAGCTCGATGAAATCCGCGAGGCTCGCGAGAGCGGAGGGGACTCTGCACGACTTCGGAACCGTCTGGCTGCGGCGCGCGTGCCGGTCGAACGGAAGCGCGATGAGCACGAACGAAAGCTCGAGGCCCTCAGTGCGGAATGGGACACCCATCACGAGCGGCGGACGCTTGATGCGCTGCGGGAACGGATGCTCGAACGCGGGTATCTCCGGAATCTGCTCGCGACGATTGACGCGGAGTTGGTTGCAGTGACCAACACGCAGCCCTGAAGGGCTGCGCCACCGAATTGCGGCGTAGCATTTGTGGCGCAGCGCTTCAGGGCTGCGAGAAAGAGTATGTCGAAAGTCGTCGGCATCGACCTCGGAACCACCAATAGCCTGGTCGCCTACGTCAAGGACGGCATGCCCGTCGTGATCCGCGACGCCTCCGGAGATGCGCTCGTCCCCTCGATCGTGTCATTGGGTGAGGACGGCACGATCTACGTCGGGCGCGAAGCGCAGCGCCGTCTGCTTACGGCCGCCGGACGGACCGTGTATTCGGTGAAGCGGTTCATGGGTCGTGGAATCGAGGATGTGCACCATGAGGCAGAGATGCTGCCGTTCCGTGTCGCTGGAGAACCAGGTGGCGTCGTTCGCATTGGGATCGGCGATCGAGAGTTCACCCCGCCAGAGATCTCGGCCTTCATCCTCCGCGATTTGAAGCGGCGAGCCGAAGAACATTTCCAGCAGCAGGGCGAATTCGATTTCGAAGTCGATCGCGCGGTCATCACCGTGCCCGCGTACTTCAATGACGCGCAGCGGACCGCCACACGCGACGCCGGCCGCATCGCCGGTCTCGAGGTGCTCCGCATCATCAACGAGCCCACGGCTGCATCATTGGCGTACGGCCTCGACAAGCGCAACCGCGGCACAATCGCCGTATACGACTTTGGTGGTGGCACGTTCGATATCTCGATTCTGAAAGTCGAGGACGGCGTGTTCCAGGTGCTTGCCACCAACGGGGATACCCACCTTGGCGGCGACGACATCGACCTGCTCCTGACGCGGCGGGTTCTCGAAGACCTCAAGGGCGGACCTGAAGGTCCGCCCCTACGGGATGGGGATTTACGGGATGGGGGTCGTAGGGGCGGGTCTTCAGACCTGCCCGAACTCGTGCAGGCCGTTCGCAAGGCAGTCATTCAAGCGAAATGGGACCTGTCGGAGCACGAGGCTGCGGAGATTCGCGTCGATCGAGCGCCCAGGCTTCCCAACGGGTATCGCAAAGCGATCACGCGAACGGACTTCGAAGGCGTCATTCAGCCTCTCATCGAGCGCACGCTCGGCCCGTGCCGTCAGGCCCTGGCGGATGCGGGGCTAGACCCGAAGGACATCGACGAAGCGGTGCTTGTAGGAGGGTCGACGCGGATCCCGCTCGTGCGGCACTCGGTGCAGGTCCTCTTCGGCCGGATGCCGCATGTCGAGCTGAACCCGGACGAAGTCGTCGCGCTTGGGGCTGCTATCCAGGCCGACATCCTGGTGAGCGGCCGACGCGAGATGCTGCTGCTCGATGTCACGCCGCTTTCTCTCGGCATCGAGACAATGGGAGGCGTGGTCTCCAAGATCATTCTGCGTAACTCGACGATCCCTGCGTCCGGGAGCGAGATGTTCACGACCTTCATCGACAACCAGACGGCCGTGGATATTCACGTGCTGCAAGGCGAGCGTGAGCTGGCGGTAGACTGCCGCTCGCTGGCTCGGTTCCGGCTGCGCGGGATTCCACCGATGCCCGCGGGCCTTCCGCGGATCCAAGTCCGGTTTCAAATCGATGCCAACGGCATCCTCAGCGCGAGCGCGCGGGAACTGCGTACCGAAATCGAGCAGACCATCGAGGTCAAGCCGTCGTACGGACTGACGGACGAACAGGTTGAGCAGATGCTCATCGACTCGTTCGAACACGCGGAAGCCGACTTCGACGCCCGGCTGCTCATCGAGGCAAGGAACGAGGCGGAGACCGTCATCCAGGCAACCGAGAAGTCGCTGGACCGGGCAGATTTCGTCGAGCTCACGTCGGGGCAGGTCGAGCCGGACGAGACCGTGCGGATTCTTGCTGCACTCTCGGCGCTGAAGGACGCCGTGCGCGCAGATGATCGCGCCGCGATGCAGGAAAAGACCCACGCGCTCAACGAGGCGACACAGCATCTGGCCGAAGTGATCATGAATCGTACGGTCAGCGCGGCCCTGTCGGGAAAGAACGTCAACGATGTTTAACCACGAAGCACACGAAGAACACGAAGCTGCTCATCCTTCGTGAACTTCGTGGCCTTCGTGGTTTGCGAGACACTGAATGCCCAAAGTCACTTTCATCATCGATGGCAAGGAGCGCACCGTGGAGTTTGAGCACGGGAAGCTCGAATACAGCCATCACGGCCTGCCGGAATCGTTTCTCGACATCGCCATGAATCTCGGCGTGCCCCTTGAACACGCGTGCGGCGGCAGCTGCGCGTGCACCACGTGCCACGTGATTATCCGGCAGGGGATGGAACACCTCAGCGAGATGCAGGATGACGAGGCGGACCGGCTGGATACGGCATGGGATCTCACCACGGCATCCCGGCTTGGCTGCCAGGCAGTTATCAAGGGTGATGTCGTCGCCGAGCTGCCGATGTATACGCGCAACTACGTACAGGAGGGCGGTGCGATTCAGCTCGGCAAATCGGACCGTCCGAAACCTGAAGAGGTGAGGCCATGAAGTGGACCAGCTCGGAAGACGTCGGTATTGCGCTGTTCGAGCGGTATCCCGATCTCGACCCACTGACCATTCGTTTCACCGACCTTCGCGAAAAGGTTCTACAGCTCGACGGGTTCGACGACGACCCCAAGAGCTCGAACGAGCCGAAGCTCGAAGCAATCCAGATGGCCTGGTACGAAGAATGGAAGGAGAATAAGGGGTAGTCATGATCCGAACGCTCATTCCGGCGGCGCTGCTGGTGCTGACCCTCACGGGTCCGGTCTCTGCCGAGGATGAGATTGATGTCGATCGGCTCCCGATCGATATCCAGCGCATCGTTCGCGCCCTGCAGCTCTCCACCATTCGCGAAGAGCGCGAAGGGTTGAATCTGCGCTACTACGTGAGCATCTACGGCGAGGCCCCTCAGATCGAAATCTTTACGAGGGAGGACAATCTTCTGACTGGTCCCGTCCCGCGCACCGCTCCCACGCACCAGGAATTTCTAGAGCACGTCACACCGCGGCAATTTCAGACGTCTGTGATGAATATCGGTGCCGCGATGCGATGGCTGTCCGAGCTACTTTCCCGCACGACATCCGAGCGTTCTCGCTGACGCGTATCTCCTCCCACACTGGCATGTCTCTCCTGAAGCCTTACCGGGCGCTCCGTTAGCGCGCCCGACGGCCGCGCGTGGAGGCTGGTTGTGAGTGGTACTCATTCGGTTCGGGCCCTCCATTAAATGGCCGCGGCCTCCGCAATCGACGTCGTCAACCTGGAGAAGGTGTACGCTCGTCGGCGGTGCGATCCTGTTCGAGCAGTCGACGGCCTGAGCTTCTCCGTGGCTACGGGCTCGATCTTCGGCCTTCTCGGCCCGAACGGGGCCGGCAAGAGCACGACCTTACGTATCCTGACAACACTGCTGAGGCCGACATCGGGCACGGCCCGGGTCGCCGGCTACGACGTCGTCCGCGAGGCATTGCAGGTGCGTCGGAACATTGCGGTGGTGATTCAGGAGAACGCGGCGGAGCTGTTCCTCAATGTTCGTGAGAATCTGCTGACGTTCGCGCGCTTTCATGGATTGCGCGGTTCGGAGATGCAGCGACGCGCCGACCGTGTTCTTGCGCAATTCGGCCTCGAACGGGAAGCGGCCAGGAAGGCGATGGATCTGAGCGGCGGGTACCGGCGGCGGGTCCAGGTCGCGAAGATGTTCATGGTCGATACGCCCGTGCTCTTCCTGGACGAGTTCTCGACGGGCATGGATCCCATTCTTAGGCGTGCGGTGATGGCGTTGCTTCGCGAGGCAGCGGGGCAGGGGCGCACGATCGTGCTGACCACCCACATCCTGCACGAGGCCGAAGAGCTCTGCGACGACATCCTGATCGTGGATCGCGGGCGGCAGGTCGCCCGAGGCGACGTGAGCTCGCTCAAGGCACAGTCGGGCGGCGGAACGCTCGAGGACATATTCATCCGGTTGACAGCCGATGAACCGACGGAGGACGCGTGAGCGCGATTGCGGCCGTCCTCTATCGCGAGGGAAGGATCCGCGCAACGAATCTCGCGTTCATTTTTTGGGATGTGTTCTACCCGCTTGCCTACCTGCTGGTATTTGGGGTTGGCATGACCCACGCCGTTGGCGGCACGCTCGCGACGGGTGCGGACTACAACTCCTTCTTTTTGGGCGGTGTGCTCGGGATGGCCAGCTTCGGTATCGCCTCGAACACGGCGTGGTCGTTCTTCATGGACCGGGACAACGGCATCTTCTTCGAGATGCTGACCTATCCTCTCAGCCGCTGGGAGTACCTGCTCGGCAAGGTCCTGTTCAACATGATCGTAGCGGTGGCGCAGGCGGCGACGACTGTCGTGCTGGCGGGTGTCGTACTGGACGTGCCGGTGCGGCTCGATCTGCTGCCGCTGCTCACGGCGGCGGTGCTCGTCGGCACGGCAGCGTGGTTCTTCTTCTACGCGATCTTCGCGCTACTGATCCGTCGGAACGACGCGTTCAACACCGTCACGTCGATCTTCTACTTCGTGTTTCTGTTCGCCAGCTCGATGTTCTATCCATTGGAGCCGCTGCCTCCTCTGTTTCGGCAGATCGCGTATGCCAACCCGATCACGTGGCACGTGGACATCCTGCGGTTTGCAACTGTAGGCATCGGTTCACCGTCGACGCTCTTGCTCGAGGGGGCGGCATTCTGCGCCTTCACGGCCGCAGCGTTCGCTGCTGCCCTGTGGGCGCTGCATCATCAGGAATGACTTGTTCTCGATGGTTCTGAGTTCCTGGTTCTAAGTTCCATGTTCGGTGGTTCCTGGTTCGCGAACCAAGAACTACGGAACTCAGAACCTGGAACCAGGAACCTGGAACTTATGATCCGGCGCGAGTGGGGACGAGATCCGCGGGGATGTAGCGCACGTGGGCGTTCAGCAGGGGTCTGATAGGCTTCATGGGGACCGGCCCTGCCGTTGTGGCCGCCGGCAGTTCGCGTTGGGAGGCCTGTTGTGAGTGGTACTCATTCAGTCGGGACGGCCCATTAGAATGCGTGGCTACTACTTTCCATTGGCCGCCGGTGCGGTGCTGGCGATCAGCGCGTTCTTCCCGATCGTGATGCTCGGCGATGCCGGCTTCGGCGGCGTCCCCGCGATATCGGCGCTGTGGGTGCTGGCACTCGGCGTGGCAGCGATGGTCTTGGCCACGCTCAGCCTGATCACGCGCAAAAACTCGCGGCATCCGCTACTTCTCGTCGGACTCATTGCTGTGGGCATCGAGTTCCTGGGGTGGCAGTGGCTGCAGCGCTCGGTAGCGGAACAGGCGTGGGCGAGCGCCGAGGCGTCGGCGATCGTGGAAGGCGGCCGCGCAGTTCCCCCGCCGAACACCACGCTCGGATGGGGACTGTATCTCGGCTTCGTCGCTTCATGCGTGATCGTCGCCTTCGGCCTGACCATTGTGATCAGAGAAGCCTCGACGCCGTACGCGATGTCTCAGGATGATGACGTTTAATCGAGAAACAGCCTGTCGTGTTCCACGGGAATGACCCCGCTGGCGCCTGCCGACACGGGCGGCGCCACCGGTGATGGAATTCGACGCCAGCGGGAAGTTCCTGCGGTCGGCCGGTCGGCGGGCATGGCGAGCGTTGCCCGCCACGGCCCGATGAGGGCTAGCGCGTACTCCTCCCCTTGATCATGAGCTTCTGCACGCGCCAGTTGAGGAGCTCAGCGACCCAAATCTCGTTCTCGGATGGGCAGGCGATCGCATGGATCCAGCCGAACTCGCCGAGGTTCTTTCCCGGACCGCCGTACACCCCTAGGACTTTGCCTTCGAGCGATACCTTGTAGACACGGCTCGGATAGAGGTCGCCGACGAAGAGCACCGGATTGGGCCCCGGCGTCATGCACAGCGCATCGGGGGCACCCGGCGCTAACGACCCTGTCTTCATGTCCGTGGGCGGTGGGCCGAGCGGCGATCTCGTGTTGGGTGGCACTGGGGCATCGATGGTGAACTGCCGGATGAATTTGCCCGACGTGTCGAACACCTGCACGCGACGATTGCCCCGATCGGCCACATACACCTGGTCCTTGGGATCGACCGCCACACCATGCGGCGTGTCGAACTGGCCGGGGCCGTTACCAAGCGACCCCCAGCTCGCCACCCAGTTCCCGCGGGCGTCCGCCTTCGCGACGCGCGAATTGATGTAACCATCGCTGAAGTACGAGTTGCCCTGAGAGTCCCACGCGACGTCGGTCGGCTGGTTGAAGTAGCCGTCGCGATGCACGGGCACGGGGTTGCGCGGGCTATTGTTCGCTGGGGGATTGAGCGCCAGGCCGGCTCGGCTGAGAAGCCCGGTCAGCGTGGTGGCGGTGTCGGGCGGTACTTGGTAGTGCGACGCCTCGCCTTTGCGCCCGAAGACCCAGACGACTCGGCCCTGGGGATTCAGCTTGAGGATCGTGTCCGATCCTTTGTCCACCACCCAGATGTTGTCGTCTTTGTCGATGCGCACCGCATGGGCGTACGACCAGGCGTACAAGTTCTTGCCGATCTCGCGCACGAACTTGCCGTTGGCATCGAACTCGAGCAATTGCGCCGCGGTCGCCATATAGGACGGTCCGGTCGAATTGCCACGCGAGAATACGAAGACATGACCCTTGGAGTTGACCGCCACGCCGGCGACTTCGCCAAAGTGAATGTCGTCGGGCAGGCTGAGAGGATCGGGCACCGATTCAAACGGCAGCTGCGGCACCGTCTGGGCGAGCGTCGGTGACGCCGCCAGAGCGAGAAGCACGAGCGTAAGCAGTACACGTCTCACGATAGCCTCCAGATGCAGGAGAAACGACGTGCCACACTCTACCCCAAATCCAATGAGGTCTTCTTCGTCAGCAAGCGGCGGACAGTGCCAGATCCCAGGGCGACCTCGATGCCGGCCCGGAACAGTTTTCTGTGCGCTTTCACAAGCGCAACATCAGCGCGCGTGTCTTGGCAGAATGCGTGCGCAAGCATGTAGCGTGAGCGCTCCAGCGCTACCTGTCGTGTGGCCCCGACGAGGCTACCGCGTCACTGCGCGCTGAAGTTCGCGGCGGATGATGCCTACGGTTCGGCGATCGCATCGAGCGCGTTCTGGAGCATAGAATAGACCGGCGCCGGCGACCGCCCGCATCACACGTTCGCGTACGTCTTTGCGAGTTTCGGTACATTTCGCGACGCCTCTGCCCCGCAAGCGTGCTCACGGAGAACGCCGACGGCGCACGACGCGGTCTCGATCTCACGAAAATGAGAATCGCTCGTTGTGCTCTTCGACCCTGGTGACGAATGGTGGTCAAACTGTGCTCGCAACTCCGGAGCTTCATGGCAGGGTTCGCCGGGTTCATGCGGGGTGACCTGTGAACGTCGCGGGGCAAGAGCGTGGGGTTTGATTGGTGCGTCCGATTAGTGGCGCTTGCAGTGTTGATGTCGTCGGTGGGTCCAGTAGCGGTGGCCGCGGCTCAACAGGGTTCTCCCCAGCCGCCCAGTGGTGCCACATCTGCCACAAACAGCGTGAGCGACGACGGGCGGGTCATTTTTGGTCCGCCGCCTCCTGTGGCGCCGCAGGTCATCACACGGGACGAGCAGAATCGGGCGACCGTACGGGCAGTCCGCTTGGAGCAGCCGCTTCAGTTTGATGGTCGATTGGACGAGCCCGTCTATGACTCGGTCAGACCGATGACCGGCTTCGTCCAGAGCCTTCCGGACCTTGGGAAACCCGTCAGCCAGAAGACTGAGGCCTGGGTTTTCTTCGACAGCAACAACCTGTACGTCGCCTGCCGCTGTTGGGACAACGCCCCGCGGTCCCAATGGGTCGTGAATGAGATGCGCCGCGACGCCGCGCAGATTCGCCAGAACGACAGCTTCGGCGTAATGCTCGATACCTTCTATGACCGTCGCAACGGCAACAACTTTGTTGCGAACCTGCTTGGCGGGCGGCTGGACAGCCAATACACCAACGAAGGCAATGCCAACGCGGACTGGAATACGATCTGGGACGTCCGCACGGCCCTCTTTGAAGGCGGCTGGTCGATGGAAATTCAGATTCCGTTCAAGTCCCTGCGGTATCGGCCGGGGAGTTCGCAGATCTGGGGTCTTCAATTCCGCCGCGGCATCCGTCGACGGAACGAGTGGGCATTTCTGACACTACTGCCGCCGGATGGGAGCAGCGCGTGGCAGCGATTTTCTCTGTCGCCGACCCTGGTGGGGTTGGACGCTCCGCCCGGCAGCCGGAACCTCGAGGTCAAGCCTTACGCCATCGCCGGACTGAGAACTGACCGCACCGCCTCGCCGATCGTGTTGAACGATCCCAGCGCCGATCTCGGCATCGACGTCAAATACGGGTTGACGCAGAACATGTCGCTGGATTTGACGTACAACACCGACTTTGCGCAGGCCGAGGTGGACGAACAGCAAGTGAATCTGACGCGCTTCAACCTCGTGTTTCCCGAAAAACGCGAATTCTTCCTGGAGGGCCGCGGACTCTACGAGTTCGGACACGGCAATTCCCGTGCGGGCAATACCAGCACCAGCACAAGACCGGAGCTGTTCTTCAGCCGGCAGATTGGCTTGAATGCAGGACGGATGGTCCCGATTGTGGCCGGTGTGCGCCTGACGGGTAAGGTTGGCCAGTTCAGCGTCGGAGCGCTGAACATGCAAACCGATAGCGAACCGGTATCGAAGACCGCAAGGACCAACTTCACGGTCCTGCGGCTCAGACGTGACGTGTTGCGGCGCAGCAGCGTCGGGGTGATGTTGACGAACCGTTCGGCATCGCTCCTCGCGCCAGGCGCGTCGAACCAGGCCTTCGGCGCCGACGCCGCATTCTCCTTCTACCAAAACGTCAACCTGGTTGGCTTCTATGCGCGCACCAAGACGCCACGGCTCGCTGGTAATGCCACGAGCTACCAGGCGCACTTTGACTACTCGCCGGATCGTTATGGCGCCGTGGCCGAGCACCAGCTCGTCGGCGACGCATTCAATCCAGAGGTTGGGTTCGTGCGCCGAACCAACGTGCGCCGGACGTTCATGTCGGGACGGTTCAGTCCCACGTCGAAGTCCGTTCGGCCCGTCCGCCGCTTCGTGTGGGAAGGCAGCGCAGAGTACATCACCGACACGGCCGGTCGACTGGAAAGCCGCCAGGCCGTCCTCAACTTCAACGTCGAGCTCCGGAACTCAGACATCTTCAGGTCTGAATACGACCGGAATTACGAGCTCCTGCTGCGACCGTTCAGGGTCAGCCAGAACGTCACGATTCCAGCGGGGAGCTATCACTTCAACGCCGTGCAGACGTCATACAACTTCGGCCAGCAGAGGAAGTGGTCAGGGACCCTGTTGCTCACACAAGGCGGTTTCTACGATGGCCGTCAAACGGCGCTAGGTTTTGGGACCGGCCGCGTGGAAATCACGCCGCAGTTCTCCGTCGAGCCGAGTGTGACGGTCAACCGGATCAGGCTCCCGCATGGCGCCTTTACGACGCAGTTGTATCGCACCCGCACGACGTACACGTTTACCCCGCGCATGTTCGTTAGCGGGTTGCTGCAATACAACTCGAGCACTCGGACGATGAGCACGAACGTGCGGTTGCGGTGGGAGTATGTTCCGGGCAGCGAACTCTTCGTCGTCTATACGGAGGACCGCGACACTGCAGTCGGGGCGTTGGCGGGGCCGTTCTCCCAGCTGCTGAATCGCGGCCTTGTGGTTAAGTTGAACCGCCTGCTGCGCTTCTAACCGCGGCGATCTTACAAATCAGGGCGTCATTGGGCGCAAGACGATAGGAATTATTAGCGGCCTCTCCGCCCTGGCTGGGGGCTTAACCGAAGATAGACATCCCTCCTTCTTGTGGGACTGGTTGCCGTGGGCATCAGTTCCTGGCGTGGCAGTTAGTCGAGAAACAGGCTGGTCTGTCCGGCGGGGACGACCCCGCTCGCGGCCGCACGGTCGAACAG
>ORMF011121288.1_pt1 | contig 26959 bp, 24 predicted proteins | sample 1779871 | NCBI WGS metagenome assembly ORMF01 (sample SAMEA104232316, study PRJEB22302) | groundwater metagenome | biome: forest; feature: aquifer; material: groundwater | place: USA | collected 2011-08-07 | depth 5.4 m | reverse complement strand
CTTCTATGACACCCCACATCCCGCTGCGATGCTGTCCGGGATCTGCGCAGTTGATCAAGCATTGTGACTTCCTCTGGCGTCAGCACCAATTTGGAACGAGTCGATTTTCTAGCCATGCCGGCAGCATAACACACGGCATAGCTATAGATATGGTTCAATGAAACGACATACTAGACCTGACCCCTATGCCCTATGCCGCTCTGCTATGCCGCTCTATGCCGGCTTTCGCACCGCCGTGAAGGTCCTGTCCGGATGTGAATGCTGGTCCTTTACTCTTTCCCTCAAAAAAGAAATCAATCCGGCAAAGACCAGCTTCAACTTCGATTTCAATCTGCTCGGGTTGGGCACACAAAAATCGAGCGTGAATTAACGGGACCAAGGGAAACGGCGCCCTCAGGGCTCCGGGCGCGGCTCCCATTAGGTTTTAAGTACTGGGGCTCTCCTGCTACCGCGCTTTTTCGGAGAGGGCTAATTTGAGAAACTTTCCGGTCGGACTCTTGGGTAGTTCGGACATAAGGATGATTTGCCGGGGATATCGATAGCGAGCGAGGTGTTCTTGGCAGAAAGCGAGCAGATCCGCCGAACCGATCCGCAACTTTCTGTCCCAGAGCCTATCGTAGGGCTGCCAGCGCGTCGCCCACGATCACGCCCGAGCCTTCCGGCAGCACAAAGAGAGGATTGATCTCCAGTTCCGCTATTTGATTCTGCAATGCACTCGCGAGTTGCCCGATCACGCAGATCGCGTGGGCCACGGCTTCGAGATCCGCAGCCGGGCGGCCACGAAAGGCGGTCAGGATAGGGTAGCCGCGAATTTTCCGGATCATCTCTCGGGCTTCATCCAACGTCAGCGGCGCCGGCCAGACGGCAAAATCTCTGATCGCCTCGACGAAAATGCCGCCGAGGCCGAAAGTCACCACCGGGCCGAAGCGCAGGTCCTGGCGCGCGCCGACGATGACTTCCCTGATATCGCCGCCGATCATCTCCTCCACCAGCACTCCATCCAAGTGCGCTCGCGGATTCCATTTCTTGGCCTGCTCCAGAATCTCGTCGAAGGCCCGCTCCACCTCTTCCGCGCTCTCAAGGCCCAGGCGAATCACTCCCGCCTCGGTCTTGTGCAGCAGGTCCGGCGAGGATGCCTTCAGGGCGACGGGACCACCAATGCTTCCGGCCAAGGATTTGGCTTCTACCGCATCGCGGGCCAGCCCGCCGCGCGGCACTCCAAGTCCACAAGCCTTGAACATGGCCTTGGCCTCGACCTCGGTCAATGCCTTGCGCGCGCGAGTCTTTGCTTCAGTGATAATCCTCTCGACCGCAGACGCAACAGCCGGCTCTCTTTCGATCGCAACGGAATGGCGCGCCAGAGCTTTCTCTCGCGCTTCCACATATTGAGCCATCTTGCCAAGCGCTCGAATCCCGCGCACCGGCTCGGGAAAAACCGGCACACCGGATCGGGCCAGCCTCATCCAAATATCCGTACGGGGCAGAGGGAACCAAGTCATCACGACGAGTTTGTCAGTGCCTTGAGCCACTTTCGCGATCGCGGCGGCGAGCTTCTCGTGGGCTCCCGGAACAATGCCGAAGAACACCACGAGATTATCCACGTTCGGGTCCCGAAGGATTACCTCAGCGGCCTGACTGAGAAGTTCCGGCCTGGCTACGGCTTCTGCCGTGACGTCCATCGGATTGGTGATCGTGGCGAACGGCGGCATGATTTTTTTTAACTCATCCTTGGTGGCATCGGAGAGATCCGCGAAATCGAGCCCGAGCTCGCTCCCTACGTCCGCCATGAGAATGCCCGCCGCTCCCGAGATCGAGAGAACCTGCACGCGCTTGTCGCGCGGCCTGCGGGGAGCTTGAGCGAGGAGGGCGAGGTCGAATAGCTCATCCAAACTTTCGGCGCGGAGCACGCCGTTCTGCGAGAAAACCGCCTGGTAGACTTCATCCGCGCCAGCGAGTGATCCGGTGTGCGAAACGCTCGCCTTGGCGCCCGCCTCGGAACGGCCCACTTTCATGATGATGAGCGGTTTGTCCAGAGCCAAAGCCCGGCGCGCCGCCGCTTGGAACGCCGCTCCGTCGCGCGCATCCTCAAGGTATCCGAGCACTAGACGGACCTCGGGATCTTCCAAGAGGTATTGAAGATAATCGGTAAAGCTCAGCACGCACTCGTTGCCGGTGGTGATCCAGTAGCGAAATCCCAGGCCGCGCTCGCGCGCCGCCCCGAGGATATAAGAGCTCAACGCGCCGCTCTGGCTCACGAAGGCTGCCGGTCCCGCTGCCGGGAAGCCGTCATTTAGCCCCACGCTGAAGGTTGCCGTCACTCTTTCCGGAAAGTAGACGAACCCGGAGCAATTGGGACCGCACACCGCGATGCCATATTCGGCAGCCACCCGCGCGAGCTCCTCTTGCAGGCGAACTCCTTCGCCGCCCACTTCGGCGAATCCCGAGCTGATGATGGCCGCCGCCTTCACGCCTTTGGCGCCGCACTGCGCCAAAGCGCCGGGAACCGCCGAAGCGGGCAGAGTGATCACAGCCAAATCCACTTCGCTCGGAATATCGGATAGCTTTGCGAAACAGCGCAGCCCGTCCATTTCCTGGTATTTCGGATTGACCGGATAGATTCCGCCCGCGTAGCCGTACTCGCGAAAAAAGCGCAGGGGTCTCCCGCTGAGCTTATTTGGTTCCGTGGAGGCGCCGATCAAAGCGACGGCGCGGGGATGAAACAAGCTGTGGAGGTTCATCGATTCTTTCATTTTGTAAATAAGAGGGGAGAAAAAAGTTCACCGCAGAGGCGCAGAGTTCGCCGAGGGGTTTTTCAAGATGATATCCGCATTCGATTTTCTCCGCGTCCTCAGCGCCTGCCCGCCGCCAGGCAGGCGGGCCTCCGCGGTGAATATTCCGGGGGTTTCCACCACAAAAGCGATGGCAAGTCTTAGCGCTTGCCATCCTTTTGCGCCAGCCAGGAAGCGGGAACGAATTCTTTCAGGTCCAGGCGGTCGAAGACGTCCTTGGCAACCCTGTGGCGCGGTGTGTAGCCGGCAAGCGAGGGTTTGGCCGTGGCATCGACGCCCCACTTGGCGGTATTACCGTCTTCTTTCGTTGAAGGATCCAGATCCGAGCCGCGCGTATTGCTGATGATGAGGATGTCGCGATCCGGCTGGCAGCGCGTCGCAATCGCCCAGCTGACTTGCCGGTCGTTGAAGATATCCACGTCGTGGTCCACGACGACCACGCGCTTCATATAGAGATCGTTGCCCAACACCGCCAGGATGGCGTTTTTCGCCTGGCCGGAGATTCGCTGCTCGATGGACACGTAAACGGTAAACGGCGCTGGCACGCGCACCGCCTTCACTGTCGGCACCATCGCGCGCACCGCGCGATAAAGATTCGCCTCGATGGGAGTGGTGGAGAGCATCAAGTGATCGAGGTGGCCCACCGAGATGTCCTGGAAAATCGCGTCGCGCCGGTGCGTGATCGCGCGATACTTGACCACTTCGCGTTGCCGCTCGCCGAGACTGTAGCCGGTAAATTCGCCGAAGGGACCTTCGGGGGTGCGTTCGTGCGGCAGGATTTCAGCTTCAAGAATCATCTCGGCGTGAGCGGGAACTAACAGATTCGAAGTCTCGCACTTGACCAGCTCCAGCGGTTCGCCCAAAAGCCCCCCCATGATCGCGCGCTCGTCCTCATCGATGGAGCCAATCGCAAGACAGCCTAACGCGATGGCCGGATGAACGCCGATGGCGAAAGCGACCGGCAGCGCTTCGCCTCGCGCCTCGGCGGCGCGCTGGAATTCCCACAGATGCTTCGCCAACGTGAGATGAATCGAAGTCCTATCGCGGCCCTGGATCATTAGCCGGTTGTAGGCGCAGTTCCAAGTGTCGCTGTTTGGGTCTTTGGCGAACGATATAGCTGCGGTAATATACGCGCCAGCATCCTGCTCGTGGTGCAGGATCTGCGGCAAGTTATAAAGATTGATCTGGTCGCCGGTGAGGATCACTTCTTTCACCGGCGCTTTGGAGACGGTCTTCGGCGCAATCGGTTTTTCCATCGCCCGCAGATAAGCCTTTTGCATCTCCTCCGGCTTTGCGTTGATCGCCATGGCCAACCTGGCCCGGCTGGCGTGAAGGTTGGTCAGCACCGGAAACTTCGTTCCCTTTACTTTCTCGAAGAGCAAGATCGGACGCCGTTTGGCTTCCTGCTCCAGCTTCACCGTGATCGCGGTGATTTCAAAGGCCGGATCGACCTCGCGGGAGACGGTAAGGAAATCTTCCGGGTGATTTTGTTTGATCAGATCTAAATAGCTACGAAGGTCTTGTGGCATATGTCTCCCATCATTAAAGTTGGACCGTCAAAGCCTGCTCCAGGAATCGTGCCGCGTTAAACGAACCATCCGTTGGGAGATCAGAGCGTCCTAGTCGCAGTTGGGGAAAATGTTTGGAGAAATTAATGATGGTCATCCCGACTGCCTGGCCGTTCTTGGGATGCAATCTAAGGATGAAGTCTTCTCCCGTTTCAACGGTTTTTGCTTTCTGTGGTTTGCCCGCCGAAAGATACAGCACATCGGCTTCACGATCATAATGAAATTGAACTTCTTTTCGCATCGCCTTTACCTATCCCCTTTCTTCTCGATGCCATAAGCTGTCAAAACAAACTTCCGAGCCGCTATCCTGACAACCACGACGATATGTGTCAAATCGGATTAGGGGTCAGAGTCATTGTCGAGATTGCGTCGAAAAATCACTCTGACCCTTTATTATCCTTCAAAAATCACTCTGACCCTTTATTATCCTCTTTATTATCCTTTATTATCGCTTTATTATCGCGTCCCGCGTCCGAGTCGCCTTACTCCTCACGATTCACTCCTCACCTGATAACTCTATTCGCTCTCACCAGCACATTCGGGGGGATCGTCAGGCCGATCTTCTTAGCTGCTATCAGGCTGATGATAAACTCGAACTTCATCGGCTGCTCGACCGGAAGGTCCTGCGGCGTGCGGCCTTTCAAAATCTTGTCCACATAGGTCGCGGCGCGGCGAAACAAATCGGTAAAGCTCACGCCGTAGGTCATAAGCCCACCAGCTTCCACAAATTCTGAGCTAAAGTATATCGCCGGGAGCCGGTTCTTTACTGCAAGTTCGACAATCTGTTTTCGCTGAGAATTGATGACGACGCTCGTCAGCACGAGGACTGCGCCAGCACGCCCCTTGCTCGCGGCTCCGAATGCCGTCTCAATATCCTTGGAATCTAATACGTCTAGGTATTGAAGCTGTACCTTGACCGCCCCTGCGGCGAGTTCCATCTCTTTTAACGATTGTGCGGTGCCCGGGTGGATCGAACTTCCGAGGACGGCCACGCGGGAGAGTCTAGGAACGATCTCCTTCAGAAGCTCCAGTTGTTTTCCGCTTAACTCCGGGGCAAGGGTTGACAATCCAGTAATGTTGCCGCCAGGCCGCGCAAGACTGGCGACGAACCCCGAGCCAACAGGGTCATCATCAAACGCCATGACAATCGGAATCGTAACAGTTTCTTCCTTGGCGGCACGGGTTACTGTCGGACCAGCCGAGACAATGATGTCGACCTTGAGCCGGACTAGCTCGGCCGCGAGCGCGGGGAGGCGATCGAGTTTTCCCTCTGCATATCGCCACTCAATGACAACGTTTTTCCCCTCCACGTAGCCAAGCTCGCGCAGGCCCTGCCGGAATGCCTCGGCGCGGGCTGAGATGGAGGAAAGGGATTGACCAGTTAGGAATCCTATCCGCGGGATTTTCGTTTGCTGCGCCTGAGCTGGAAAGGGAAGAGCCAAAAGCATCGAGCAAAAAGTTCGCCGAGTGATTTTATTAGTCATGATTTTTTTCTCCTCGCTTTTGCTGACACCTGATCTCTGACCTCTGACTTCTGTCGATTGATCACCCTGTCCGCCCGATAAGGAATCGTAGCCGGTCCTTTTCCCCTTTAGCGGGTGAGGGGCTAGTCAACTCTCTTTGCAGTCTGTGGACGCGAAGGCCACAGAACATTTCATGCCGCCTCTACGCTGACTTTTAGCTTCAGCCCACCCTGATTGACGATGTCCTGGAGCGCAAGAGCTACAAAGCTCTGTTCCGAATGGCCCAGTATCTTGGCGAACTTCGCGGCACGCTCAGGACTCACAAACTTACGACCCTTCTCGATGTCGCACAGGTGCTGCTTGGAAATTCCGAGCTTCTCGGCAAAGTCAACCTGAGACATCTCCTCAGCTTGGCGCATCGCTTCGATCAGTCCGCCGAACGTTAACTCCCCGACCAGGTTTTCTAAGAACTGCATCGCATCACTTTTTTTCTTAGTACTCATGGGGGTGCACCTCTATGACTTTCACGATTTTTATTTCGTCTCCCTCAATCACGTAGACCGCACGCCATCTTTTGTTTAAGTAAATGGCCCTTTGCCCCGCCCGGTCGCCCTTGAGCGTATGGTCATGCCAACCCCGAACCTTTCGAACCTCTTCCAGACCATACTTCTCGATATCATCGACCCATTTCTGAAACTTAATGACTAAAGCTTTAGGCGTCTTCATCAGGTCTTTTTCTACCGCCCGAATATCGACCTGATTAATCATAAATGATGGTACTGCTAATCGGTGTACTCGTCAACTCTCAGGCCCCAGCCAACCACCGGTCTCATCGTTTTCTTAATCGGCAACCCAAAATTGTTTCACCGTATCACCTTATCAGCCCGCCTTACGATTTTGGTCCGCGGGGCCGCTTTTCGATTGCTCGGTCATCGGATTACTCGATCTGCTCTAACCAACACATTCGGCGGAACCGTCAGGCCGATCCGCTTGGCCGCTATGAGATTGATGATGAACTCGAACCTCATAGGTTGCTCGACGGGAAGATCGGCTGGCGTCCTGCCTTTCAAAATCTTGTCCACATACGTAGCGGCACGGCGGTACATATCGGTAAAGCTCGCGCTGTAGGTCATAAGCCCCCCTGCTTCCACATATTCTGCGCTGTTGTATATCGCCGGGAGCCGGCTCTTTACCGCGAGTTCGACAATCTCTGTTCGGTGAGCAGCGGTGACGACGCCCGATACCAGCATAAGGACTGCGCCAGCGCGCCCTTTGCTTGCGGCTTGGAATGCGGGCTCAATATCCTTGGGATCAAGAACGTCTAGATATTGAACCTGCACTCCGAACGCCTTTGCGGCGAGCTCCACCTCTCTTAACATTTGTGCGTTGCCCGGTAGGGTCGAAGTCCCGAAGACGGCCACGCGGGAGAGCCTAGGAAGGACCTCCTTCAAAAGCTCCATTTGTTTTCCGCTTAGCTCCGGGCGAAGAGTTGCCAATCCAGTAATGTTACCGCCAGGTCGCGCAAGGCTGGCGACGAACCCGTTGGCAACAGGATCGGTATCCTGCGACATGACAATGGGAATCGTATTCGTCGCTTCCTTGGCAGCACGGGTTGTTGGCGGACCAGCTGTGATAATGACGTCTACCTTGAGACGCACTAGCTCAGCCGCGAGCGAGGGTAGTCGATCGAGTTTTCCCTCCGCATATCGCCACTCAATGACAATGTTTTTCCCCTCGACGTAGCCAAGCTCGCGCAGGCCCTGGCGGAATGCCTCGATGCGGGCCGCGTTTGCTGGAAGCGAGGTGCCAACTAGGTATCCTATCCGCAGGATCTTCGCTGGTTGCTGCGCCTGAACACGCACGCAAAGCGCAAAGAGCATGGCGCTAAGCGCAAGACCAAAGACTTTTTTTATCATGAGTTTTCTCCCGCGTTTTTCCCGCGCTTTGCTCTTTGCCCTTTGCTCGCTGTCACTGATCACCTCACTCGACGATCTTCGGACTCTCCTCGTCCAAAAACTGTTGATTGCAATAGGGACAGAGGAGCTTGATCTTCTTGTGCCGAAGCTCGTGCCAGTGGCAATAGAACTCGCCTTTGCATTGCTGGCAGGTCGCCCGGAATATTTTCGCCACGGCTGCTCCTGGTACCAGCGGATCAAAATTCGAAATCCGAATATCGAAATTCGAAACAAACCTGAAGTCAACTAAATCTCAAACTCGGAAAATCCAAAACACCGAATCCGAATGAGACCGTTTTGAATTTTATTATTTTTGGTCATTTGAATTTGTTTCGAATTTCGGATTTCGTGCTTCGAATTTTCTCCATCGAGTTTCGAATTTATACCTTCGGCAGGCGGTCAATAACCGCGCGCGGAATAAAATCTTCGAGCCGCGTTTTCTCCATGGCGGTTTTCGGCACCGCGACGCGCGCTTCGTACGGACGCTGCACCGGTTTGGTGGCGTCGATGATCATCTTGGCGGTCATGATGTTGTCGGTCTGCGAAGGGTCGAGCGTATTTCCCTTGACGTTTCTAATAACGTCCACGTCCTGATCCGCTTGCACGCGCGTGGCCACGGCCCACATCACTTCCTCTTCGTTGTAAATATCGATGTCGGCGTCGACGACAACCACATGCTTGACGAAGTCGCAGCCGCCGAGCGCGGCCAGCGCCGCCTGTTTGGTCTCGCCGTCAACTTTCTTGTCGATGGAGATATAGCAGTTGAAGCGGCAGCCGCCCGACATTGGGAAATGCACGGCTTTGACCGTCGGCACGACACCGCGAATGAGATTGAACAGGCTTCCCTCCTTGGGAATGCCGCCGAGCACCCAGGTGTCGCGGTGGCCGGTGAAGATATGTTGAAAAATAGCGTCGCGCCGGTGCGTGATGGCGCTCACTTCGATGACGTTGCGCATCCGTTGCGGGCCGTAGTAGCCGGTGAACTCCCCGAACGGCCCCTCCACTTCTTTCACGTTGGGCAGCACATGGCCCTCGATCACCATCTCGGCATCGGCCGGCACCATGAATTCCGCGCCCAAAGTTTCCGACGGCGTTAGCCGGAGCGGCGCTCCCATGATGGCGCCGACTTTGGCGTAGTCGTCGACGCCGAAGGGTGAAACGTTCAACGAGCCCAAATAGAATGCCGGATGGTGGCTGATCACGATGGCGATGGGCGTGGAGCGGTTCTTTTCCTCGTTCTTGCGGTGGATTTGCCAGTTGTGCCTGGGCGACATGTGGAGACCGAGCTTTCTCGGTCCCTTGACCATGTTGCGCTGGAACGAAATGTTGTAGAACCCGCCGTCGGGATCCTTCATCACCGGCGTCATGTCGATGTAAGGCGCCGGGTCCATGGCGTGATGGCGCACCACGGGCAGCTCGAAAATGTTTGCGTCGTCGCCGCGCTTGACGACCTGTTTGACCGGTGCCTCGTGCGCTGAAACCGTTACGGGCGGGATCAAAAGCTCTTCGCGGCGAGCGTACTCCAGACTCAGCGGCAATTCCCCGTCACCAGGTTTCATTCCGAGAGACAATGCGCAGCGCTGGCGGGTGGCGAAGACATTGCTCAGCAATGGGAAAGCAGATGGTTTGCCGTCCATGGCAAGCGGTTTTTCGAAAAGCAGAACAGGAAATTTTTTCTGATTTTCCAGGTGCTGGAGCAGAGCGGTGACCTCGAACTGATGCGGCGCCACGGGCCGCTCGATGCGCACGAAATCATAGGGGAGCCGCTCTTGAAGGTCGTCGAGGAAGGCCCTCAGATCCATCGCCATATAATGATTCCCCACGCGCTCGAGTCAGGATTGGAGTGTTGGAGTATTGGGTTTTAAAAGCAGGTTCTTCAGGCTTCCGTGTGAAGCAGGACTCGGAGATTGCACCGCGGAGGCACGGAGGGCGCGGAGTAAAGAGTTTTTGATTAAAAAAAGACTCCGAACTCTGCGAACTCTGTGTCTCTGTGGTGAATACTCCATCACAATCAACCCGGAAGAGCCTAAAAGCATTACTCCATCACTCCAGTACTCCAGTTCCCTAACCCTGCCAGTTGTGCCAAAGCGCGGCGCGTATAAACTTTTGCCATGCGCTTGCGATACCAGTAGTCCAAATCCGCGTTGTCCAGCGGGTGGGATATCTTCGCCGCGGCATCGGCGACGGTTTCGATCAACTCCTTGGTGATCTTTTTGCCTTGAAGCAATGTCATCGCTTCGGGGACGACCTTCGGCGCGGAAGCGACCGCCGTCAGTACGACGCGGGCATGCCGGCACTCTCCCTGGCTGTCCATGTCCATCGTCGCCGCCACGCCCAAGATCGGAAAATCGAACGATCCGCGGCGGCGCAGTTTCATATAGACGTTACGGAAACTCAGCGCTTCTTTGGGGATGAGCAATCCTTTAAGCACTTCGTCTTTGCCCTTGGCGCAGTAATCGATCCCATCGTCGCGGTATAACTCTTCGAGCTTGACGCGCCGCTCGCCCTGTTTGCTTACCAGGACAGCCACCGCTCCCAAACTCACCAGCACCGGTGCGGTGTCCGATGACGCGATCGCCAGGCACTTCTCGCTGCCGGGCGCTACCAAACAGATCTGGCCGTCCTTTTTCATGCAAAACCCGACGGCCTGGCGCCAGAAAAAAGTTTGATCGTAATAATTGCAGCGCGTGTCGACGAGGACGTTGCCGCCGATGGTGCCCATGTTGCGCAGTTGCGGCGTGGACACCGATTCCGCGGCATGGGCGAGGGCGGGCAAGCGCTTGGCGATCACGGGATGGCGCGAAACCGCCGTCAGGCTTTCGCCGGCGCCGATCCAAAGGCCGTCTTTAGTTTGACGAATTCCCTTAAGCTCGCGCAAGCCTCTGAGCGACACCAGATGGCGCGGCGCAAACTGACCCCGTTTCATTTTGGCATAAACGTCCGTGCCGCCCGCCACGAGCATCGCGTCGGGACCCAAATCAGCCAACACCTTGGCCGCTTCTCTTAAAGAGCGCGGCTGGAAATATTCAAAGTCTGGTAATCTTAACATAGTTCAACTTAGGCTCGCTTTGCGGTCTCGATCTTCTCTCTAAGCCAAATATTGATAAGCTTTTCGGATGGGACTTTCTTCGATTTTGCGATCTTGTTTAGCTTGGGGATGATTTCTTTGTCAATGGCGACGAGATGTTTTCTGCTCTTGACGTCTACGTCAAATTTAGCTTCCGGCATTTGATCCCAATAATCACCCATATCGTGTGTGTCGAAGAACGCCACAAGCTCATCAAGTGAGCCCAATTTGGGTAAAGGTTTAGACTTACTTGTTGCCATATCTCTTTCTTTCTCTATCCGCCATGTCTCTGGCGCTCAGTATCAAGGCCTCTTTAGTTTTCTTGTGGATGAACAGAGCTGCCAAATATCTCCCGGCATCAGTTTGTCCTAAGGCAAGATAGACATCCTCTCCCTTGCGCTCGCCTTTTTCAACGAAGCGAATTTTGGGCCGATTATCAAGCAGCTCTTCCACCTCGTACGGCTCGACGTGATGTTTGAAGGCAAGTTTGTCGACAACATGTCTGAGCCAAATGATGCCTCCGATCTTCATTCCTGTCCCGCACAGTTTTAATCACACAACTCTCGATGTAGCCTCGATGACGACTGGGCGCAGGATTAAGGGCTAGCTTTTCTGCTCCACTTTCACCCCTTCACCCGGCTGCCACTTGAGCGGCGCGGGAAATTCAAACTGGGGAATCGACACGGCTTTCAGCCGTCCTTCAAGCGCTCTGAGAATTTTGTCCGGGCTGATGGGAATCTCGTGGATCCTCACGCCGATCGCATCATATAGAGCATTCGAAACCGCGGGGACCACGGGTAGCAGCGGTCCCTGTCCCGCTTCTTTTGCCCCGTAGGGTCCTTCCGGGTCGATGGTTTCAACCAGGATCGTTTCGATCTCCGGTGTTTCCAGCGTGGTCGGACTCTTGTATTCCAAGATGGAAGGAATCTTGTGTAGGCCGTTTTTGCGGAAGATCTGCTCTTCCATCAAGGCCTCGCCCAACGCCATGTAGACGCTGCCTTCGGTCTGGCCTTCCACCAGCAACGGATTGAACGCCTTGCCGCAATCATGGGCGATCCAGACCTTGTCGATCTTGATCTCGCCGGTCTCGCTGTCGCAGTGAAGCTCGACGATCGCCGTCGTAAAGGTGTATGCCGGCGTTGGGCCGACGCCGGAACCTTTGAACTCTCGGGGATTCTTGGGCGGCCAGTAACTGCCGGTGGCGCCCAGTGTGCCATGTTTCCCCTCCGCCTTGACCACGCACTCGGCGAAGCTGATGCCGCGCGATGGCAAGCTTGCGCTGCGCACCTGCCCGTCGGCGAACTCGAGATCGTCGACAGGCACCTCTAGCGCTTCGCTCGCCGCTTCGAGCAGCAACGGCTTGAGTTTCCCGCAAGCCTGAATGGTCGCGTTGCCCGTCATGATGGTCACCCGGCTGGAATAACTGCCGAGATCGACCGGAGTGAGATCCGTATCGGCGGTGATGACCCGAACGTCGGCGGGGTCGATGCCGAACTCCTCCGCGATGGCGTAGACGAGAATCGAATCCGATCCCTGGCCGATGTCGGAGGAACCGCAGAATATCGTGACGCCGCCGCTGCGGTCGAGTTTAATTTGCACGCCCGAGTGGGGCATGTTGTTCCAGTAAATCGGCAGCCCCGCGCCGGTGATATAGGCGCTGGCGGCGAAACCGATGCCGTGGCCGAAGGGCAGCTTGCGGAATTTCTTTTTCCACTCTGCCCGCTCGGCAACCTTCTCGATGCATTCGCGCAAACCGCAGCTGCTGATCTGAAGTCCGTTGATGGTGACCGAATTCGGCTCGACGATCTGCTTGAGCCGCAGATCGAGGGGGTCGATGCCGAGCTTCTCGGCAATCTCATCCATCTGAATTTCCTCGGCGAAGCGCGGCTGCGGCGTGCCGTGGCCGCGCTTGGGCCCGCACGCCGGTTTGTTGGTAAAAACGCGCACGCCCTCAAATTTGTACGCCGGCACTTTATACGTCACGGTTTGCAGCGCGCCGGTATAATAAACCGATGCCAATCCGTAGCTGCTGTAGCCGCCGCCGTCGAGAAAAGTCTTATACTGCATCGCCTGGATCGTGCCGTCGTTTTTGACGCCGGTTTTCGCCCACATCTTGACCGGATGTCTGCCGCGATGGACATAGAAGCATTCCTCGCGCGAGAGGGTGAATTTCCCCGGCCTCCTCGTAATCATCGACAGCTTGGCCGCGCAGATCTCGTGCGAGAAAGGATCGCTCTTACCGCCGAAGCCACCGCCGACCGGGGTTGCGATCACCCGGATGCGGCTGGCCGGAAGCTTGAGCACTTTGGCCAGAGCGCGATGCAGATAGTGCGGCGTCTGGGTCGAGGACCAAAGCGTGAGCTTGTCGTCCGGGCCGTAAAAACCGACCGCGCAGTACTGCTCCATCGGCAGATGAGTATTGCCCTGATAAAAAAAGGTTCCCTCGAAAATATGGTCCGAGCGGGCGAAGCCGCCTTCGATGTCGCCGAATTCGAGCGACACGGCTTTTTGCACGTTGGCGCGCCGGTTCCAGGTGTGGATGCGCTGGCTCTCTTCGGTGGACGCCAGCGCCTCTTCGATGGAGAGAATCGGTTTCAGAACTTCGTATTCAACGTCGATAAAGCCGAGCGCCTTTTCCGCCAGGCTTTCGCTGACCGCCGCCCCCGCCGCCACGGGATCGCCGGCATAACGGACCTTATCGACCGCGAGCGCCTCTTCGTCCTCGGTCGAGGGCATGATGCCGAACTTTTGCGGCAAGTCTTCGCCGGTGAGCACGGCGAACACGCCGTCGAGCTTGAGCGCCCGCGCGGTGTTGATACCGAGTATGCGCGCGTGGGGATGGGGGCTGCGCAGGAGCTTGGCGTAAATCGTCCGCGGCAGATTGATATCGTCCGCGTACACCGTTTCGCCGGCGCACTTCGCCATGGCGTCGACTTTGCGCAGCGGTTTGCCGATTACCGATAGTTTTTTCTTGGTCATAATTTCATCCGTACTGCTATGCTGCAAGATTTGCGCAGATCGAGCAAATCCTACTCGGAAATTCCTCTCGCCAAGGCGCAAAGGCGCCAAGTTCGGAAAAGAAGGGTTTTCTTAGAACCTTTGCGTCTTAGCGCCTTTGCGAGAGATATTCAGAGCCTAACCGGTGCGCGAAGCGCACCCTACCAAAACCTTCGTGTCCTTCGTGATCTTCGTGGTGAACAAAGTCATTCCGTAATTTCCTTCGCCGCCAGCTCGACAGCCTGGAGGATCTTCGTGTAGCCCGTGCAGCGGCAGAGATTTCCCGCCAACGCTTCGCGAATTTCATCCCGCGTCGGATGCGGCTTGGCATCCAACAGGGCTTTGGCTGTGAGCAGGACTCCCGGGATACAGTAACCGCATTGCGCTGCGCCGAGGTCGGCGAAGGCTTTCTGCAGCGCATGGGGCTTGCCGTTCTGCGTCATCCCTTCCACTGTGACGATCTCGGTGTTCTCGGCTTCGATGCCGAGCATCAGACAGGAAAGCACTGGCTCGCCGTCGACGAGCACGGCGCAGGTGCCGCACTCGCCCAGCTCGCAGCCATGCTTGGTGCCGGTCAGACCCAAGTCTTCGCGCAACACTTCGAGTAAGGTCTTGCTGACTTCGGTGGCAACCTCTTTGGTTTCTCCGTTGACCCGTAGGCGCAACAGCCTTTTGGTCAGACGATCGTCGGCGCCGTTTTTTTTGCTTTTCTTCATGGTTTCCTACAGCTTAAAAAATCTCCGCGCTTTGAGCTCAAACCTCGGCAGCGTGCCGGGAGCGACATTCTCGACCTCCGGCCGTAGCCCCAAACGCTCGCGAAACCGCAGCGCCACGAGATCCTTGAGGGCGACGGGCGAAGCGCAATCGGTCCTGGGCTCGATGATGAGTTTCAGCTCGCGCAGCTCCTCGCGCACGAAAGTCTCGATTTTGAACTCCTCAATCTCTATAAACTCTCTCATAATATTTTCAATGGCGCTAGGGAAGACGTTGACGCCGCGCACGACGATCATATCGTCGGCCCGGCCCAGGACTCCGCCCCGCAGGAGCATAAAAGAGCGCCCGCAGGCGCAGGGCTGGAAACTCGGTTCGACCAGATCGCCGGTGCGGTAGCGGATCACCGGGCTGCCGTAGCGGCCGAGATTGGTCATGATGAGCTCGCCCCGCTCGCCCTCTCGGATCGGTTCACCGTTTGTCGGATCGATCACCTCGCCGATATACTCATCCTCGTTGATATGGACTCCGCCGGGCCGGGCCTCGCATTCGAACGCATAGGGGCCGATCTCGGTGGCGCCCGGGTGGTCATAGCACTTCGCGCCCCAGATTTCTTCGATGCGCTGTCTGGTGCTGGGGATATTCGCGCCGGGTTCCCCCGCGTGGATGGTAATTCTTATCTGCGATTTATTGGCAAGGTCCAGACCGATTTTTCTCGCTTCATCCCCCATATGAAGGGCGTAGGTGGGGGTGCAGACGAGCACGGTCGCGCCATAGTCCATGATCGCTTTGAGCCGCTGCGCGGTGGACTGGCCTCCTCCGGGGATGGCCAGCGCGCCCAGTTTTCGCGCTCCTTCCCAGCCGGACCAAAAACCGATGAAGGGCCCGAACGAGAACGCAAAGAAAATTCGGTCGTCGGGTCTTACCCCCGCGGCTTCAAAGATCGTTTTCCAACAGCCGGACCACCACTGCCAGGACTCCTCTGTATCCAGCCAATAGATCGGCTTCCCTGTGGTCCCCGAGGTCTGGTGGATGCGCATGTAGCGCTCGACGGGAAACGTCAAAGCGCTGCCGAAAGGAGGATGGGCCGCCTGATCCTCGACCAGCTCGCTTTTTGTCGTAAAGGGAAATTTGCGGAACTCAGACAATGAAGCGGCGCTTGAGAACCCCTGGTCGAAAAGTTTGCGGCGATAAAAAGCGTTGCCCGGCAGTTCCGCCGCGAGCATCCGCGATAGCTTTTCAATCTGGTGCGCCTCGACGGCTTTGCGGCCCGGTGAAACATCCATCTCAGTCGCCAATCGTAACCAATTTTTCGTCAATTCGGGAGAGGGCTTCAAATCCCGATTGGGCTACCAAGTAGGGCCGGGAGATCAACGCGCTGCCGCACTCCTTGCCGGTAAAACAAGTCCTGAGCGTCAACACCATGCCGGGAGTGATAGCGGCGTTTCCTTCTTTACCCAGAACCGGCTCTTCGCAGAGGTCCAAGCCCAACCCGTTTGCCAAACCGTAGGCTTGCAACGACTCTCGCGCCGCGGGCGACGATACTTCGTTCAAGCAAGCCGTCGCCGCCGCCGGAGCAACGCCCGTCTTTATGCCTTCGACCAGGCGGCCAAAAGCGCGCGCGGCCACGTCATAACATTTCACGACATCGTCGGGCGGGCGGCCCAAACAAAAGGTCTGTCCGATTTCGGCCCAGTAGCGCTGGTAGGAAGCGGCCACGAGAACCAGAATCGCCTCACCCTTTTTGAGGGCCGAATCGCCGGCTGGCCGGAGCCCGATTTCCGGTTGGCCGGAGCGCGCCAGCAGCAAACGAGAATCCTCCACTCCTTGGCGCCGCGCCGCGCGCTCGATCTCGGCCGCGATTTCGTATTCTTTCTGCCCGGGGTTGCCGCTTTTTTGAAACACGGCAAGGGCTTCTTCGAGAATGCGAATCGTCTGCTTGATAAGAGTCAATTCCACTTCGGACTTAACTCTACGAAGCATATTGAAATGATCTCCCAGGTCGCGCCACTCGACGCCTTCAAAGAGCTTGCCCAATTCCCGCCACTCCCGGATGTTGAGCTGCTGCTCTACGGAAACCACTCCCAGCCGCTTCGGCTTCAAGCTTCTAACTTTTAACGCCTCGCCAACGCCCTGAGCGAATTTTCCGACCGAGTGGACTTCCTGAATCCAGGTGAGCGTGCTCGAAAACGGATTGTTGCGGCTTGGCTCCTGAATCACCAGGGCGGGTTCTCCTTCCATGGGGATGACCGCCAACGCGCCGCGATTCTTAGGGATAAAGTGACTGACGTAGGCGAGATTGCCGTACTTCCATGAATCGCCGTAGACCAGCAACAGATCGACGCCGTGTTCCTTCATGCCGGCGCGGACGGCGCCCAGGCGGCGGCGAAATTCATCCTCCGGCAATCGGGCGCGATCCCAGACGCTGCGGCCACGGTTCAATACGGTGTGAAGAGTATCCACGGGGCACCTCTAAGAGTCGTTCAAGTCGTTCAAACAGTTCAAAACGTTCAAGCCGTTCAAAGCGTAGATTCTTGCCTGTAAAATGTTAAATAAAACCACTGCAAGAAAATTTATCGCGCCAGGCAACCAGCGAAACAAATCCAAAATCCGAAGCACGAAAGCGGCCCCGCGGACCGAAACAAACCGCAGCCAAATAAACCCAAAATCGAAGAAAATCCAAAACGCCGAATCCAGATTGAAGTTGTTTGAAATTTCCTGTTTTTTTGAACATTTGAATTTGTTTCGAGTTTCGTGCTTCGAATATTTGCCCTTGGCGTCTTTGCGCCTTTGCGGGAGATATAGTTTTTCCGATCTCGTCTTCGTTTCCGAATTTCAAATACTTTTGGCTAGTTCTCGATGGAAAATAGCTTCATCGGCGTTTGCGTCAGGCGCCGGTAGCCGTTCTCTTCTACCCAGACAGTATCGCCGAGCATGAGATAGCCGGTTTCCGGAATATACTGATTGGGATGGACGACGAACATCGTGCCCGCTTCGATCACAGTCTCGTTTTCGTCGACGATCTCGGCGAATGGAATCGACAACAAACCCAAACCGTGGCCGCGTACCCGCATGTAGGGCGGCCGGCAATATTTCTCGTAGCCGTAGGCGGTAAAGACCTGGTTCATCGCCTGGGAAATCTCGCCGACTTTATTGCCCGGACGAACCTTATCTAGGCTTTTGGCGAGGGCCTCTTCCAGGCTGGCGAATTTTTCGCGCAACAGCGGCGATGGCGCGCCGACGACCACCGTACGGCAGAGCTGGATGAAGTGGCCTTCCAGAGACGGCGTGATTTCCGCGATGATAATGTCCCCGGGTTGAATCTTGCGGTCCTGCGGAGGGTGAGCGCAGTGACTATGGTCCGAGGCAGTGAGCATGCCGAAATCATCTTCCGCGCCGCGCGAGCGCATGGCGTATTCCATTTCCGCCGCCAGCTCATACTCGAGCATCCCCACTTTCGCCTTCTCCACGATGGCCGCGAAGCCGGCGTCGGCCATGGCGGCGCAGCGCTCCAGCGCCGGCAAAGCCTCGGCGCCGGGAAAACGCGCCAGCGACGTCAAAAGGGCATCCTCCGGCTTCAATTTTACATTGGGCAGCGCTTCGAGCGCCCGGCAAACAGCGGCAGGCATAAAATTATAGCCGGCAACGCCAATATCCCCGCCGATGCCGTCCTTGACGAGCAGGTTGCCCATCTCGCCCACGAAATTGTCGGCCACCCGGATATCCCCAATCCAAGTTTGCCCCCGCACCCTGCCTTCGTCCCAGGGAAGGCTGATGATCATCGTCGCCTCGCCGGAGGGCCGCAGAAGAACCGCGCTGTTGGGGCCCATGGGCGTCACCCCCGAAAGCCAGAGCACAGCGTTGACTTCGAGCATGCTCAACTGGCCGGAAGAATAGAAAAGCATCGCGGCAAGCTTTTCCCGCGCCATGGTTTCCTTCAGCGTGTCGATTTTTCGTCGCAAAGCATCCATGTTCCGAGCGCCCTTAGTTCTCATGGCGATCCTCCATAGTGAGAAATATCCGGCTTACTTTTTTGCTCAACTCGAAAAGCCGGTCGTCGTCGTAGTCCCTGGGATATCCCACGTCGATGTCCAAAGTCTCGAAGACCCGTGTGGGCCGTTCGGTCACCACCAGCAGCCGGTTGGAAAGAAAGACGGCCTCGCTGATGTCATGGGTAACGAAGATAATGGTTTTTTTGGTTTCTTGCCAGATGCGAATCAACTCCGCTCGCATTTTGCGCGCGTTGATCTCATCGAGGCTGCTGAACGGCTCGTCCATGAGCAAGACGTCGGGGTCCACCGCCAGGGCTCGCGCAATCGCCACCCGCGCCTGCATGCCCCCGGAAAGCTGCAGCGGGAAATAATCTTCGAAACCATTCAATCGGACCAGATCGAGGTAGCGGCTCGAAAGCGTCTGCTGTTCTTCCTTGGAAAGCGCGCTTCGTTCGAGGGGCAATAACACATTGCGCCGCACCGAGCGCCAATTGAGCAGCCGCGGCTGCTGGAAAACGAAGCCGAGCCGGGTCTGGCTGCCGTTCCGCAGCAGCGGGTCGCCGTTGACTAGAATTTCTCCGCCCGAGGGCCGATCGAGCCCCGCCAGGATGCTAAGAAGCGTCGACTTGCCGCAACCCGAGGGACCCAAGATGGAAATAAATTCGCCGTCCCGCACGTCAAAAGTCAGATCGCCGATTACTTGCAGAGTGCCGTGATCGGCGCGCGAAAAATCTTTGACCAGGTGTTGCACCGAAATGTTTGCCACTACGCTCTCCACTACATGCAGGTTGCTCAAGAATCGCCGCTCACCCTTCGACGGGGCTCAGTCTGCCCTGAGTCTATCGAAGGGGCGAGCGGAGGTTCGTTTGGATTTTTTGAGAAATTTCCGTTCATGCTGAGCCTGTCGAAGCATGAAATCCCCTCTTGCAGCGACCCATTACACCTGCACCGCCGGCCGCCAGGCCATTGCCCGCTTTTCGAAAGGATTGATCAAAGCATATTCTATGAACAAAAGGACGAGGACGAAGGTCAACGTCCAGGCGAACACCTGAGTCATCGAGAAAAGGCCGAACCAGTAGTGCAGCATGTAACCCACGCCGCTGCTCATGCCGATAAGCTCCACCGTGGTGGCGATCTTCCACGAAATCCCCAGAGCGTAGCGGGTGGCGGCGAGCACGTAGGGCACGGTTTGGGGCAAGACAATCTTGCGGATCAAGTCGCGGGTGGGAAGCCGGAAGGCTTTTCCCATGGCGATGAGCTGCATGTCGATATCTTTGACGCCCTGCCACATGTTGATCGCCACCGCGGGAAAAGCCGTTATGCCGATGGCGATCACCGCCGCGGAATCGTTCAGGCCGAACCATAAGAGACAGATGATCGCGTAGACCACCGCTGGAATCGTCAGCCCGACCATCACCCAGCTCTCGAAAAACTTCTCGCCCTTGATGGACAGGCCCATGATCAGTCCGAGTCCGGTGCCGAGAAACATGGCGATGGCCAGGCCGAGCACGACTCTGGAGACGGTCTTATAGAGGTGAAAAAGACCATCGCCGGATTGCATATTCTCAACGATCGCTTCGAACACCGGGATCGGCCCCGGAATGATTTGTTCGGAGAAGACCAAAGAGAGACCGACCCAAGCGGCGAGCAGGACAGCGACGGAATAAATCTTAAGGGTTGTATGCATCGGTGATCAGTCCCTTGGGGATTTCTTTGAGCACTTTCGGTCCCAAAATGTCGCGGGCGACTTCGAGGAAGTCATGCTGCGCCTTGATTTGCTCAGCGTCCCACTTTTCGATGATTCTCGGTCCCATGTGGTCTCTCAGGGCGGCGGCCGCTCCCGGCTCCGTCAGCCTGATCTGCTTGGCGTATTCCTCCCAGATTTCCGGGTGGCTGCGCACATACTTCACCGCATCTGCATAGGCGCGCAGGTATCGCTTCAGGATATCCGGATGCGCTTTGGCAAACTCGTCGTTGGTGGCGATCGTGACATGGGCCGGCGCGCGTCCGGCGCGCTTCTCCCATTCCGCGCTGAGATCCATCAGCACGCGGTACTTGCCGGTCAAGGGAAATCTCAAAGACTCCGTCGTTCCCATCAGCGCCGCGGCGAGATCGCCACGGTCCAACAGCCCGGCCAACGCGGGCCCCGGCGCGGTGATCAACTCGAGGTCGCGCCGCAGATCTAATCCATGCCACCTTTTGGCGATGGCCATGATGATGCTCGTCGTGGCGGAGCCCGGCCCGCCGAAGTTGCCGACCCGCTTGCCCCTGAGGTCGGCGAGCGACTTGACCGGAGAGTCTTTGAGGACCAGCACCGCGTTCACCGGCGAAAAAATACCGAAGAACACCAGCGTGCCTTTGCCCTCGGCGCGCGCCCTGGCCATGGCGGTCAGCCCGCCGTAACCGATATCGACGCTCTTCTCCGCGATCATGATGTGCAGCGCCGGCGGGTTGAGAATCCCTATTCTCTCGTAGGGAATGTTGTATTTCTGCAGCAACTTCTGGCGCTCCATCACCGTATGGACAAAATCCTGCGAGCCGGTCTGAAGAATTCCGAGTTTGATTTTTCTAGCTTCCGCGGCGAGTCCGGGCGAAGCCCACGACAGCGCCCAGAGGATCGAGAGGACCGATGTAATCTTAAAAAATGATGCCGGCATATGCAGCTCCTCTATACTACTATCCAAACTACTATCCAAAAACTAAAACTAACATGTTTGTCATAGCGTCCAAAGATCAAGCGGCGATTTTCAGTGTTTGGAGTGTGGCCAGCATCTCGCGTTGAAGCTTTTGGTAATGGTCGTCGAGCGGATGAAGGGTCTTGGGCGGACGACCGCGCTTGGGCCGACAGACTCCAGCCAAAACGGGTTTGATCACCTGCTCGCGCAGGATTTGCAGCGCCACCAGCGTGCGGATGGCGGGTCTGCGCACTCGATAGCGCCGCGTTTTACCGATCCGCTCCACCAGCGACTTGCCCCGCAGCTTGTTCAAATCGTAGGCCGCTTGGCGGGGCACATAGCTCGCCATCGCTCGTCCTTTCTGCGCCCGCACTCGCTCAGCCAGGTTGGCGGCACTGAAACCCCCGGGTTGGGCCGCCAGCGCAATCACCGCTTCGGCCACTGCTCGCATGCGCGCCTTTTGCAGGTCCACCCCTGCCCGTCGTCGCGCTCCCCGCACACTCGGCATGGCCAAAGCATCTAATTGCTGGCCGTCGATAAAGCTCAAGTGTGCCGCCTGCACCACCTCCAAAAAGGCCACCACCATCGCTTCGAGCCGCTCCAACATCCCGGGCAGTTTCTCCAGCCCCTTGCCACAGCGCAGCTCCTCGATGTTGTTGACGATGATCTCCACCCGCAGCACCCGATCCCCTTTGTCATACATCTTCAGGGTGAGTCTGCCGAAGTGAACCTTGAACACCGTCAAGTCGTAGTCCAACCGCTCAATGATTTTCTCCAATCGCCCGTCCCTCGCTTTCGTTTTGCTGGGACGCTGTTTGCGACCGAAGATGGTTTTGAGTCGGGCCACGTCCAACACTCGGCGCGTGCGGTCAATCAGCCCTTGATACACTTCATCCATTTGCCGCCCGCTCTTGAAAACAAGATTGCGGCTGTATTCCAGCTGGTAGCACGAATACTTGTAGCGAAAGCCCGAGCGTTTTTGTTGCTCGAAGTTCAATACAAAACACAGGCAGGCCGAATACACCCAGCGATCCACTACTTGCCCCAATAGCGCCAGGCCCCGGGCGCCGTCCAACTCTTGCGCCAGCCGATCGATGGCGGCCAGGTCGGAACCGCCGACAAAACAGTTGCCCTCCTTGACCCAGGAGATGGCTTGCTTTCGCGCCTGACGCTCCACCCATTCATGCCCATTGAGAGAAATTTGCAAGCCAAACGGCGGATGGCCGCTCATCCTGATCGTCACGTGTCCCCACTGCGGGTCGACAATGTGGAAATGGTAGTGATAGACCAGCGGCCAGCTCTTGGGACGGCGCAACACCACTTTGCCGTCCCGATTGTTTTTGGCTTGCCAGACCAGGGCCGGTGCTTTGGCGACGAATATGGCAAAGATACCTCGAAACTTCGGATCGACGGGGCGAAGTTTTACCGCTTGGGCGTGCTTGTCTTTTTCGCCTGTGGCACAGTACCGCAGCACAATTTTATGCTTGCGCGCATAGCCGTTCACCCGCCGGCCAAAGTCCCCCGCCAGCTTGCGCAGTCGCTCTTCAGTCAACGCTGTGTTGGGAAATAACTGGTTCCACCACGTCAACAGCCCTCCGCTGGTTTGCCCCAACGGATAATACCCGCGCACAGTAATGCGATCAGTACAGTCGTAGGTGCCACTGAGCAAATCCGAAACGTAGGTCGAGAAGTCGTCGGTGGTTTTCATGAACCGATACTACCAAAACCGGCTGTTCGCCGACAGGCGAACCTCTTTTCCCCAGCGCAGTCTGGGGAAAAGCGTGTTCTACTATCCTTGAAAGTTTTGGCAGCTTGCGCAAATTGTCTGCTGGCCCACCAAGGTTCAAAGTTCAACGTTCAACGTTCAAAGTTCAAAGTCCGCCCCCGCCGCCTTGAACCTTGAACCTGGAACTTTGAACCATGCAAAGCACTTCGTGGTGAAGGTGACCTTCTCTTGTTTGATTGTTGCTTCCAATCACGCGACCCGCGGCCGCGAAATCGCTTCCTTCCACGGCCGATGACCATCGGCGTAGACCTCGGGTCCCAGGCGAAAATGGCGGGCCTGATCGTAAGTCTCCACGAACGGCATATTAGGATCATACCAATCTTCAGGGTTGGTCGGACAAGGACCGGCCTTGGATACATGCCCCGGCGTCAGCCGCCCGAGCATCTCTTCGAGCATCCACGCGCAATTAATGACGCGGTTGAGATCGACACCGGTTTCGATGCCCATGCGCTGCAAAAAGTGCATCAGGTCTTCGGTGGCGACCATGCCGGTGGCGCGGCCATTGCCACAGTAGGGGCAGCCGCCAATGCCGCCGATGGTGCCGTCGAAGTAGACCGTATCGGTCGCCTCCAGCACCCGCATCGCAGCATAGGTTGACGCCAACGCCATACCGCGGGCATTGTGAAAATGAAGTTTGAAGTGATGGATGGAGGGCCAGCGTTGTTTGATCACCGCTAACGTTTCTTCCACCTCATGAGGAGCGCTCCAGCTCATCGGGTCGCCAAGGTTGACATGAGTCACCGCTATACCCACATCATCCCACAGCGCATGCTCTCCCTCGAGCATCTCGATCCGCCGCGCGAGCGTGAATGGACCGAGAAAATTCGATCCCCAGGCCGCATGGATCGCTATGCCCGCCGCTTTTAGTTTTCGTTCCTTGGCGCGCCCGATAATCTGCGACCAGCGCTCGATCTCCTGCGCCTGAGAGCGGTTGAAATTTCGCCGCACGAAGACATCGCACAGCGTACAGCTCAGATAGGGCACCGGCTCGCGCTCCAGAGTCAGCGGCGGCGCATAGGCCCGGGCGCGCTCTTCGCCTTGGCGATTCGCCACCAGGGCCGTATAGGTCACGCCGGGCTTGGGCTTGAAGCGGCGAAGAATCTCGTCGATGCAGGCCATCTGCGGCGTATACTTCGGGCTTACGAACGAGCCTACGACGATGTTTTTCAGCCCGGTCTCGGAGATGGCGTCGAGGAGTCTAACCTTTTGTTCCACCGGGATGTTGACGTCTTCGATCTGCATGCCCTCGCGCATGCATTCCTCTTTGTACACTACTTTAGGCCACTGTCTCATGGGCTCCTCCGGTAATACGCTATCAGCGATCAGATTCTTACCTCAGAAATGTTGAACATAACGACTTCAGGAAAATTTATCCCGCCAGGCAACCAGCGAAACAAATCCAAAATCCGAAGCACGAAAGCGGCCCGGCGGACCGAAACAAACCGCAGCCAAATAAACCCAAAACCGAAGAAAATCCAAAACGCCGAATCCTGATGACGTTGTTTGAAATTTTCTGTTTTTTTGAACATTTGAATTTGTTTCGAGTTTCGTGCTTCGGATTTCGTGCTTCGAATATTTGTCCTTTGCGGCTTTGCGCGAGTCACAGTTTTTCCGATGTCCTTGATCCGAAATTCGGCTGAAAATTTCAAATACTTTTGGGTAGCATTTAGCCGATTACAATCCCTACTTCCTGTAAATTCTTTCGACTTGCCCACTTCGATCGATTTCCTTTAGGAAACTCAAGTCGACAAAATCCGCCGGCTTGAAATTTTTAGCTTTCGGATCAGTCTCGAGATCCACCGCGGCCTGAAGCCCTTTTTCTCTCGGCACGGGCAACTCCTCAAAGAGAGGCAGATAGTCGTCATAGAGAAAGCGCGCCTGCTCGACGCCGATCCCGCCCATATACTTTTGCACGATCGGGATGGTCCCCTCGCGGTTCGTCCTTAAGTAATGGAATGCTTCAACAAAGGCGCGCATGAATCTCGTAACCGAATCGCGGCTGCGTTGAACTGCGCGCCCGGTCACAGCGAGGGCAGGACCAAGGGAGACGGTCTGGAGATCAACGGCGGTGGCCAGAACGACGGCGCCGGATTTTTGCGCGGTCAGGAAGGCCAAGCCGCCGATAACCCCGGCCTCGATTTTTCCCGCCACCAAAGCGGCGGCCACTTGCGGGTGGCCGCCGAGCTGGATGATCGCCACATCTTTATCGGGTCTGAGGCCGGCTTTGTTGGCGACGATGCGCGCAAAGGCGTCGGCTTCGGAGCCGTATTGCGACACGCCGACGACTCTGCCCTTCAGATCCTCAAGCCGGCGGATGCCGGATTTTTGGCCTACCAGGAGCTTCTGGCTGGAGACGTTGGTGGTCGCGGCGAGAATCACCACGTCCGCTCCGCGCATGCGCGCCCGTATCGTTGCGGTCGCTCCCACGATCGCGTAATCCACGTCGCCGGCGATGAGCGATTGGACTAGCCGTGGGCTTCCGGTGAGGAGAATAACGTCGGCGTCCAGACCCTGCCTGGCGAACATGCCGGTCTCTTTGGCGATCCAGGCGGGGGCGAAGCCGGGAACCGGCGACACAAAGGCAACTCGGATCTTTTCGGCCGCCGAAGGTCCGCCCGCTAAACAGAGGAAAAGCCATCCGGCAGCGAAAGCGCTGAGTTTTCTCATTTTAGATTCCTCTCCGCTCTATTGGCTCAGCCTACGCTGGGGTTATTCATGGTCCCTGGTAATGCGACAACACAGGACGAGGAGTAAACCCTTCCAGGAGAAGGCAATGCGCCTGTGCCTTGACGTGGATTGCGAACCGCTCGTTTTGAGCAAACGGCTGTGGAAACAAGTAACGGCATGACCAAACTCCGACAAGTTAACGCAACTGAACGTCCGGGTGCCTTCTCCCTCCAGGCTTCACTCCTCGTCCTCCGTCTGCCATGAATGCTGCGGGCTAACCATTCCGCTTCTCCGCGCAACGATTCGTAGCATCGTCCAGCCTTTAAAGCGGAACCAGCCCCTCCCTGACGCAGCGCTCTTTAAGCAAGGTCAGGATTCCTCCCGCTTCAAAGATCTGTTCCATCGACCGAGGATACTTGGGCAGCGGGAGCTCGTTCCCCGAGCGCAGATTGCGGATTGTTCCCTTGGGATAATCAATCTCCAATTCGTCGTGATCTTCCACCAGAGACGAAACCCCCGGAGCCACAAGCGTCGGGTAAGCCAGGTTGATCGAGTTGCGGAGAAATATTCGCGCCACGGACTCCGCCACGATCGCCTTGACCCCGATTTTTTCCAGCACTCGATTCGCCTCTTCGCGGTGGGAGCCGCAGCCGAAATTCGTCCCCGCCACGATGATGTCGCCGGGGCGCACCTGCGCCGGGAACTCAGGCCGGACCGCCGCCATCGTGTGCTGGGCGATCTCCTCAATTTCTCCTTTGCGCATGACGTGGAGCGGCGCAATGATGTTGGTGTCGACGCTGTCGCCGAATTTCCAGACCCTGCCTCTGATGACGAAATTACTTAGATCGAGCATTTAACATCTCCCGCGGGTCCGTGATCACGCCCGCCACCGCCGATGCCGCCACGGTCGCTGGCCCGGCGAGGTAAACTTCGGAGTTGGGGCTGCCCTTGCGGCCGCGGTAATTTCGCGTCGCGCAAGTGATGCTGACTTCGCCGTCGACCATGTAGCCGAGCCGGGCGGTGCACACACCGCAACCCGGTGCGACAAACTGAGCGCCGGCGCTGATCAGCGGCTCGACCAGACCTGCCTCCAGGCACTGACGGTAAACAATATAGGAGGCCGGCGAAATAATCAGACGGACACCTTTGGCGACTTTTCTGCCGCGCAGGATTCGCGCCGCTACTTCAATATCTTCCAACCGGCCGTTGGCGCAGGAGCCGATCAGAGCTTGATCGATCCGCTTCCCCGCCACCTCTTCGACGGGCGCCACGTTGTCGAAGGTATGGGG
>ORMF012163489.1_pt1 | contig 26991 bp, 25 predicted proteins | sample 1779871 | NCBI WGS metagenome assembly ORMF01 (sample SAMEA104232316, study PRJEB22302) | groundwater metagenome | biome: forest; feature: aquifer; material: groundwater | place: USA | collected 2011-08-07 | depth 5.4 m | reverse complement strand
GTTCATGGCAAAAAAGATCAAGCCGAAGAAAATCAGCCAGAAGGATCTGGCGTCGTCGGTGAAGGAGATCGCCGATGGGTTTGAAGCAAAGCTCAAGCATCCGGACATGAAAGCCACAGTGGGGGATTTCATACGGCTGCTGCAACTGTATGAGGAGTTGATGGAACAAGACACCAGGGAGATCACGGTGAAATGGATCGAGTCACAAAACCGCGAAGAGTTGCGCGAAACATAGAATATTCGTGTTTACCGTCGCAGCTACGGTTTCATCGATTGAATGCAAGGTTCAAGGGATTTTCCGGGCCGATCGGATCCGGCAAGAGCCAGGCGTTGTGCCAGGAGGCGATCCGGTTGAGTTACCTGAATCCGGGGCGTGTGGGATTGATTGGAGCGCCGACATACCCGATGTTACGGGATGCGACGCAGGCGTCGTTCCTGGAGGTTCTGCATCTGAATGAACTTCCCTACGAACTGAACAAGGCCAACCAGACGCTGACGATGAAGGACACCGGATCGAAGATCATATTCCGGGCGGTGGGGGATTTTGACCGGCTGCGGGGAACGAACCTGGCCTGGTTTGGGATCGATGAATTGACGTATACGGCCGAGGAAGCATGGCTGCGGCTGGAAGGACGATTGCGGGATCCGAAGGCGAAGCAATTGTGCGGATTCGCGGTGTGGACGCCGAAGGGGAATGACTGGGTCTACCGCCGCTTTTTGGTAAACGCGGTGGAAGGCTATGAAGTGGTGCTTGCGCCGCCCAGTGAGAACCGGCATTTGCTGGAACGGGTTCCGGATTTTTACGAACGGCTCCGGAAGAGCTATGACGACCGGTTTTACCGGCAGGAAGTGTTGGGAGAGTACATCAACAACAACGGGCACCAGGTGTACTCGGCGTTTGAGCGAGGCAAGAACGTAAAGACGCTGGCGGCGCAGGAGGATCTGCCGTTGCTGTGGACGCTGGATTTCAATGTGGATCCGATGTGTTCCCTGGTGGTGCAGATCACGGGATCGGAAATCCGTGTGTTGGACGAGATCGTGTTGAAGCGGGCCAGCACGGCCGATGCGTGCGCGGAGTTCAGCCGGCGTTTCGGAAACCGGCCGCGGCGCGTGATCGTGTATGGAGATGCGACGGGGAACCGCTGGCAAACGGCCGGATCCAGCGACTATCAGGTGATCCGGGATCATTTTTCGCGGCAGAGCACGTTTCAGATGAGCTACCGGGTGCCGCGGAGCAATCCGAGTGTTCGCGACCGGATCGGGTTGATGAACACGAAGTTGTGTGATGCGGCCGGGGTAGTGGGGCTGTGGATAGACGGGAAGTGCCGGGAGCTGATCCGGGACTTGGAGGAAGTGAGCTACCGGGTGGACAGCGGCGAGATCGATAAGCATAAAGATCCGAGCCGGACACATTTGTCGGATGCGTTGGGATACCTGCTGTGGCAGGAGTTCGGGCCCAGGCAGCCGATTGGGGAACAACAGAAAAGATTGATTTGAAAAAACACGGGCCGCCGAGCGCGCCCGATTGAAGGTGGTGACGTGTGCAAGGAATCATTGCAGAGCATCCGGAGTATGTGGCCAGGAAGGCAATGTTGCGGCGATACCGCGACTTGTATGCCGGCGGGGAGCAGCTGAAACGGAACGGGAACGAATATCTGGTGCAGCGGCAAAAGGAGCCGGCCGAGGTGTACGGCGAACGGCTGGACCGGATCTTTTACGAAAACTACATCGGTTCGATCATCGACTGGTATGTGGCGACGATGTTTCGCCGGGAACCGGTGCTCATCGCGGAAGGTGACGATGATCCAGGCAAGAGTTTTCTGAACGAGTTTATTGAGGACTGTGACCGCCGTGGGACGACGATCGCGGAGTTTTTCCGAAAGCTGATTCAGGAGGCGCTGATCACGGGAGCCGGCTATGTGCTGGTGGATTTCCCGCGGACCAGCAAGCCGGCCGATTCGCGGGCCGAGGAGAAGGCGTGCGGGGCGGACCGGGCCTACCTGTTGGACTTCACTTCGGATCAACTGATCAACTGGAACTACGACGAGCTGGGTGCCTACGACTGGGTGGTGCTCAAGAGCAGCTATCTGCGCAAGGATACGGTGCAGGATGCCAATTGGCGGCGCGAGACACGGTGGTTCTACTACGACAAGCAGCGGTTCGAGGTGTACCGGAGCTGGTCTGAGGAAGGGGACAAGGGCGAGGTCGAGCTGATTGACAGCGGGTATCACGGATTGTCGGCGCAGAACCGGGTGCCGCTGTTTGCGGTGAAGGTACCCGAGGGGCTGTGGCTGATGAACAAGGCGGGGCTGTTGCAGCTGGAGCATTTCAACAAGTCCAACGCGCTGGCCTGGGCCTTGACGATGGGGTTGTTCGCCATGCCGGTTGTGTATTCGGACCGGGAGTGGAACCAGATTCTAGGCGAATCCTACTACATACAGTTGGGGCCGCAGGACCGGTTTGGTTGGACGGAGCCGGAAGGGACGGTCTACCAGATCGCGGCGGAGAATCTGGCGCGGCTGCAGGAGGAGATCTACCGGGTCTGTTATCTGCTCACGCAGGCGGGAGGGGCGCTGTCGGGGAAGGCGGCGCAGTCCGGCCTGAGTAAGCAGCGGGATTTTGCGATCACGCAGGAGGTTCTCCGCGCCTACGGCGATGCGATCAAGGACACGATGAAGCGCGTGCTGCGGGCGGTGGTAGAGGCGCGGCAGGACCGGCTGCAAGTGGATGTATCGGGGATGGACGAGTTCGACATCGGGGATTTCAGCAATGAGATCGGAGATGCCGAGCGGCTGCTGGGGTTGGGGTTGAACTCGCCGACGATGCAGAAGCATGTGTACAAGAAGCTGGCGATGAAGTACCTGTGCGACGTACGGCAGGAAGTGAAGGATCAGATAGCGCGGGAGATCGACGAAGGAATTAGCGGCGAATAGATAGAGGAGATCAGGAATGGACACGAACGAAAAAGAGACAAAGAAAGCCGGTGAACCGGAACAGGCGGACATGCGGACGGTAATCCGGAACGTGGTTCAGGAGTTCATGGATCTACAGAAGACGCGATCGGAACCGGCCTACAAGGCGGAACTTCTGGAAGAGCGCAAGAGGCGGGAGCAGCTGGAGAGCCGCCTGAACCATTTGGCGGAGGAAAACCAGCGGAGCCGCCAACGCGCCGAGGAAGCGGAGAGAAGCACGATGATACGGACCGAGCTGCAAAAACTAGGCGTATCGAAAGTGGATCTTGCCTTCAAGGCGGTGAAGGATGACATCGTCCGGACCGAAGACGGGAGCCTGCTGGCGCGCGGCGTCTACGGGGAGATGCCGGTGAAGGAATATCTGTCGCAGTTTGTGAGCGAGAATCCGGAACTGCTGCCGGCGCGAATGGCGGGAGGATCGGGAGCCGCCACCGGACAACGGGCGACGCCTCCGCCGAGTCCGAGCGTGGACCTGGACCGGATCAAGCCTGGCATGGACCCCGAGGAATTGGAACGAGTGCGCCAAGAGATTTCCCGTGTTGCCTTGCAATCGTTGCGCGGCAACTGAGGTTGGGAATGCGGGCACGCAGCGAGTGCCCGGAAGTAAAAAAGCTAGGAGGAATAGTAAAGAATGCCTGCTATTACGTCTGCAAATGTGGCTCAGGCGATTGTGAAGCTGGTGGCGGCCGATGCGCTGCCTTCACTGATGGGTAACCTTGTCATGGGTAACCTGGTCAATCGCGATTTCGAGCCGACTTTGGCCCAGGCCGGCGATACGGTAAATGTGCCGATCCCGCCGACCCTGGTGGCTAACAATATTGCGGAGGGTGGAACGGTGGTGACGCAGAACCCGAGTTTGGGCAATGCGCAAATCGTGTTGAACACCCACGCGGAAGCGACCTTCCAGATTCCGGATGTTACCAAGGTGTTGGCGTCTCCGGATCTTCTCCGGATGTACATGCAACCGGCGGTGACGGCGCTGGCCGAGAAGATCGAGACGGACCTTTTGGGGCTGTATTCGCAGTTTACCGCGAACGCTCCGATCGGTTCGGCCGGGACGGCGCTGACGGAAGCCAGCATCGATACGGCGGAGACGAAGCTGTTTGATGCGAAGGTTCCGGCGAGCGCTTCGAAGTTTCTGGTGGTGAGCGGCGAAGGTTACTCGCAGCTCCGTCAGATCACGCGCTTCAGTGAATACCGTACGGCCGGTGAAGCCGGTCTGCGCGCGCTGGTGGACGGCTCGGTTGGGAAGATCAAGGACTTCTTTGTGTTCCGGTCTCAATTTGTGGCCAAGACCGGCAGCGGTCCGGTCACGACCAACAACGTTGCCTTTTCCAAAAACGCGTTGGGCCTGGTGGTGCGCCGCCTGCCCCAGCCGTTGATGGGCACCGGTGCGATTGCCGAATATGCCGAACTCGGCAACTTCGGCATGCGGGTTGTGATGAGCTATCAGCCGGACACGCTGGCTCAGCAATTCACCGTGGACATTCTGTACGGAACCGGGGTTCTGCGGAATAACCATGGCGTGCAAGTGAGGAGCTAGCAACCAGGTGAAGCTGCCGGGCCCAACCAGGTCCGGCGGGTGAACTGGCCGCGTTGCCGTAAATAGGTACGCGGGTGAGGAATATTTGGCAAACGAAGCGTCGGGATGCCGGGGCCAACCAGCTCCGGATCCTGACGCTTTTCTTTATTTGGGGAGGCAGACGATGGATTTGAGACAGTACTACCGGAAGATTCGCGAAATCGAGCAATCGATCCCGGAACAATATGCGGTTGTGGTGAGCATGGAAACGACGGATGGAGGCAAGGCCGGCATCCGGACGGAAGTGTTGCGTTTGACCGCCGCCAGGATGGTTGCCGAAGGAAAGGCGACGCTGGCGAGCGAAGAGGATGCGGCTGCCTACCACGAGGAGATTCGCGAGGCGAGGCGGATAGCGGAGGAGGATGCGGCGCGCGAGAGAGTCCATGTGACGCTTGTGCCGGAGTCTGAACTGCGGTCCTGGAAAGGACGCGGCAAGAATCCGAAGGGATAAGTTGCGCGTAAGACGAGGGCATCCCAATGGCATTATTCACAGATTCCGATATCTCCGGCCTGAACGAACTGCAGGCCTATGACAGCGCGATCCTGGAGGTTTCCCGGATCGAAGGCGTTGACCTTACAAAAAAGCTGTCCCTAGCGGAGCAGGAAATCGGTTTGGAACTGCAAGCGTTTCTCCTGCGCCACACCCATGGAACTTCGTCGAGCTCGAATGGCGGCGGTTACTCGCTGAACAATGTGGTGGTTACCACAGGGCTGCAGCAATGGCACTCGCTGCGGGCGCTGGGGCTTGTGTACGGAGACGTCTACAACAGCCAGCTGAACGACCGGTACCTGGGCAAGTGGAAACAATTTGTGCAACTGGCGCGGAACACGTCCGAGCTGCTGTTCAAGACAGGAGTGGGCGTGGTTTCCCGGCCGATTGACCGGGCGGCGCCGCCGGTGCTTTCGGTGACGGGCGGAGGGGGAGCCGGGGCAAGTTTTGTAGTGAGTGTTGCCTGGCGGAACATGATCGGGGAGCGCGGCGCGCCGAGTGAAGCGTTGGTCAAGGTCGCCGCCGATGGAGAAGCGTTGGTGGTTACGGCGGTGCAACCGCCGGCCGGCGCTCTCGCCTACGACGTCTACGTTGGACTCTCTGAATTCGACATGGCGCTCCAGAACAACATCCCGGTGAGTTCGGACGCAAGCTGGACGATGACCCCGGGGGGCTTGGTGGAAGGCGATCCACCGGGAGCCGGACAGACGCCGGACCGGTATCTAAGACTCAACCGGACGTTACAGAGAGGATAAGCGCATGGCACAAGTAGGAAGCGTCTCAACGTCCGCGTTGGCGGAAATTCTGAGATCCGATAATGGCCTTGCGGCGAGTCTGGCGCAATTGGAACTGCCGGAGCAGTTGGAGCTGGGCTCCATTACGGCGGAGCAGATCTTAAGCCAGAACGTGGCCAACGAACTGGCCGAGCGCGGCAGCGGGATCAAGTATCCGGTCGTTTATGTGTATTGCGAGCGGATCCGCAATCTACAAACGGAAAAGTTCCGAAGGTTTTCGGGCAAGGCGCACATGGTGATGGAGGTCCGGGTTTCGCAAGATCGGCTGGAGAATTTGGAGCGGACGCTCCAGGCCTATGTGGACGCGGTCACGAATGTGCTGGAGCGGAGCCTGGGGGAATGGTCCGAGGGAATGTGTTACGGCGGCGGATACGAAGTCGCCTTTGGCGGCATCAAGCACGGGGGAAAGAACTATTTGCAAGTGGCGAAAGTGACTCTCGAGCTGAATGTGAGCCTGAGATAAGAAGAGGGTGGAACCAGAATCATGGCTTGTTATATCTCATCGAACGACAATCGATTTTACGCGGCATTGGAGTCGAATTTCGGCCTAGCGGCTCTCGTTACAGAGCAGAACCGGATTCCCGCCGTGAAACTGGCGGTACGGCATGAAACGCAACTGCCGGACCGCCGCGACAAGACCGGGGGGCGCACGTTTGTGGGACTCCCGAGCGGGTTCCGGAAGCGAACCACGTTTGAATTGGAGACGTTTCTGACCGGGTGGTCGGGTCCGAATCCGGAACCGAGCTACGGCCCGTTGTTTCAAGCGGCGCTGGGCAGCACGCCGATCGCCTTTGCCGGAAGAACGTTGCAAGGCATCACCGGCGGCACGCACGTGGCCTTTACGGCGGCTCATGGATTGGTGGCCGACCAGGCGGTGGAATGCGGAGGAGAGATCCGGTTTGTTTCGGCGATCGTGGACGCGCAAACGGTAATCCTGAATTCGCCTTTCGCCAAGACTCCGATTGCCGGCGCGCAGTTCGGGCCAACGGTGACCTACCTGCCGGCGACGGAATTGCCGAGCGTGAGCATTCACGACTACTGGGACCCGCGGGAGACAGTGCAGCGGATCCTGGCCGGTTGCGGGGTGGACCAGTTGCGAATCGGCGTGAATGGCGACTTCCACCAGTTCCGGTTTCAGGGCATCGCCCGCGACTTAGTGGACAGCGCGACGCATACAACCGGGCAGGCGGGGCTGAGCACGTTTCCGGTGGAACCGGCCATCGGCGCATGGAACTACGCCATTGTACCCGGCAACCTGGGGCAGGCATGGTTCGGCAACGGCACGACGCAGTTCTATTCGGTGCTCGACGCCGAGGTGATCCTGGACAATGATCTGGAGTCGCGCAGCCGCGAGTTCGGCCTGGAAGGCGCGCAATGTCTGGTGGCCGGGCGGCGTAAAGTGACGATGAATTTCCGGCTGTTCACAAACACTGATCCGGAAACCACGGCGCTGTACCAGGCGGCGCGGCAGCGTTCGCCTGTACCGATGATGCTGCAGCTCGGCCAGCAAGGCGGGCAATTGTGCGGCGTCTACGTAAAGGGACTTGTCCCCACCGTCCCGGAGTTTGATGACGGCGACAAGAGACTGCAATGGCGCTTCAGCGGCAGTCAGGCGCAGGGCGTTTCCAACGATGAACTGATCGTCGCGTTCGGGTAGAGCCATGAATCATCACAGCATCGTGGAACATGCCTCCGAGACGAGGCCGGGAGTATCGTACGCGATTACGCGAATGTCGCTGGGCAAGCGGATCGATCTTACCAGGCGGGTCCGTGAATTGGGGTTGCGGTACGAGTGTCTGGCGGCCGGCGACAAGGTTTCCGATCAAATCGAGGCGGCTCTGCTGACTCAGGAGATTGACCGGTTGTATCTGGAGTGGGGACTGGTTTCGATTGCGGGATTGACGATCGACGGCGCTCCGGCGACACCGGCCGGTGTGGTGGAAGCCGGACCGGAAAACCTGTGCAAAGAGATTCTGACGGCGATTCGCGCCGAATGCCAGTTGAGCGAGGAAGAGCGAAAAAACTAACCGTCGCATTCCATTTTCAGTTCTCCAATCCAGCCGCTTGGAGATGCGACGAGTGCCGGAGAAGCGGTTTGGAGAAAAAACGCAGGTGTGGTTTTGTGGCCGGGGCGCAAGAGGGTCCGGCGGTGATTGTCTGGGCGAGGAAAGAAGTGACGGCTTCCTCGTGCCCGAAGTCATTGATCACACCGCAAAGCCTGGCGTGGTTGGAGCAATTTTTCGCCTGGAAGACTTTGGGTGGATCGGAAGGATTGGATGGTTCCGCGCGGCAGGCGGAGGCCTTCTGTTTGTTGGAGGCAGAAATGACAAAGGAGAAAAACCGTGAGCAAAGATGAGATCCGAAAGCGGTTGTTGGGGCTGGTGGGCTCCGTGGCGAGCGAGGCCGGCCCCGCCGGGGCGGGGTTGCGCGACTATCTGAGCGCTTCCATTCCCACGCGTAGCGGCGGCAGCGGATCGAACCCGCTGGCCGAGGTTGTGTTTGCGGACGGGGGCAACCCATCCTCGCCTGCCGGCCCCGAGTCCGACAGCGTGCGGCTGCTGCGGGAACAGATCGCGACCCTCAGCCGCAACATCGGGGACTTGCGTCAAACCAACCAGCGGCAAGTGGAGAGTGTGGACGAGAACACGCGCGCGACACTCGCGAACACAGGAAAGAGCATCGCATCCGCTTTGTCGACCGCGGAGCAGACGGCTCGCGCTCTCTCGGGCTTGGGAAGCGGATTAACACTTTCGCCGCTGGTCGGCGGATTGCTCAAGCTGTTCGGCGGTAAGAAGCAGGAAGAACCGCCGCCGCTGAACTTGTACATGCCGCCATCCCCGATTCGTCTGGATGCGGCGGTGAGCGGGCCGGGAGCGCAAGGATTGAACGAGGTGAGTTACGGGCAGGACGGATTGCCGCGGCGGATCGGCGCTTCGAGCGGCGCGCCTCCCATCACGATTCAAGTGCAGGCCATCGACAGCCGCTCCTTCATGGACCACAGCGAAAGCATCGCACGGGCCGTTCGCGAGGCGATGCTGAACATGCATTCCCTCAACGACGTGATTACGGACCTATAAAGCCATGGCCGAATTTCCAAAGCTGAAAACAGGGGCTGTGATGCAATATCCAGCGTGGAAAACCTCCGGGTATTCCACACACGTTCAGAAGTTTCTGGACGGGAGCGAGCAGCGTTTTCGCGAACGCAATCGAGACAGGAAGAAGTGGACCATCGCCTTGTCGCTGCTGAACGAAGCCGAGGTGTCGGAGCTGGTTCGATTCTTCGAGTCAGCGCAAGGCCAGACCGGTTCCTTTGAGTTCTTTGATCCTTGGGAGGAAATCGTGTACGCGGATTGCAGCTTCGAGAATGCGGAAGTGGTGGCTGAATTTAGTGAAACGGGAGATTGCCGTTTAGTGTTGAAGGTCGCGGAGAACTGGAGTTGACATGAGGTACTACCCACAACTGACAACGGGAGCCCTCGCGCAGTACCCGTTCGTGAAACGCCGTCGGGACCGGTCGATTGTAAATCAGGCCATGGACGGGAGCAACACGAAGTTGCACGACCTCAATGGCGGCGAGATCGAATGGGAGTTGAACTACCGCGGCTTGTCCCAGAGCGAGATGGAAGGTTTGCAAACCTTCTTTGCCGATGTGGAAGGACGGCTGGAGTCGTTCACTTTCGCCGATCCGTGCGACAACCTGCTGGCCTGGAGTGAAAGTCTTGGCCAGGCGGTGTGGGTCCGGGATGGGCTGCTGCAGATTGCCGCCGGGATCGTCGATCCCGCGGGCACCACGCGAGCCACGCGATTGACCAACGGCGCACAGACGGAACAGACAATCCGGCAAGCCGTGACGGTGAACGGAACCCATTACTATTGCCTCAGTCTGTATCTGAAAAGTGCAAGCCCGACACCGGTGTCGCTGACCGCCTTCACTGACCAGGCAAGCCAAAGCGCCGTCGTGAGCGCCGGAAATCAATGGCGGCGCGTGGAGAGCACATTCACGTTGAACTCCAATCTGTCGCCGGTTCGGTTCGGGATCAGTCTGCCGGCAGCCGCGATTGTGGACGTGTTCGGCCTGCAGGTGGAAGCGCAGATCAACGCTTCGCCGTACAAGAAGACCACCGTTCACGGCGGCGTCTATCCGGAATCCAGATTCAACCAGGACGAGTTGGTTGTGGGCGCACAAGGGCCGGACGATTATCAGACCAGAGTGCTGGTCATCACGGGAATCAAAGGATGAGAAACGATGCCGACCATTGCTGAACTAAAAGAACAAGCCGTCACGCAAACACCGCTCATTCTGTTTGATTGCGTGTTGCCTTCCGGGTCGTCGGAGCATTGGAGCACGCATGCCGTGGTGGCCAATGGCAACACTTACGCGGCTCGTGTCCTGCGGCACAACCTGTTCGAACTGAGGGCCGCCTCCGATGACGGGATCGATTCCATCGGACGCGTTTCCATCACGCTCGCCAATGCCGATTCCTACTTTTCCCAAATCGCACAGGAGCCCGGTTGGAAAGGCGCGCGGCTTACAGCGTCCTTTCTATTTTTCGATCTAAAGCTGGGTGTGGCGGCATCGGAAAACATGGTGCTGTTCCGCGGCGTGGGCAACCCGCCGGAGGAGATCACCGAAGCAGCCATCCGGCTGGGTTTTACGAACCGGCTGAATTTGCAGCGCATGCTGCTGCCGGAGATCCGTATCCAAAGGCGGTGTCCGTGGACTTTTCCAAAAACTCTGGATCAGCGCCAAGAGGCTTTGGATGGAGGCGAACGCGGAAAGTACTCACCGCTGTTTCGTTGCGGATATTCGGCCGATCTAACCGGCGGACTAGGCAATCTGGACGGCGGCTCCTCTCCCTACACCAGTTGCGACTATACTCGCGCCAGCTGTGAACAACGGGGGATGTTCAAACAGGACAGCCAGGCCAGGCCAACGCGTCGGTTTGGAGGAATTGAGTTTGTGCCCGCCAGCGTGTTGGTGCGGGGCTACGGCGACAAATCCAGTACCACCTCGCCCGTGGCCGAAAATCTGGCACGATTCAATGACTTTGTTCCGCTCAACTACGGCAAGGTGTGGGCGCAGCCCCCCATCGTATTCTCGCGCAATGATGGGAACCTGACGCGAATCGAAATCCTGCTGGGCGCGGGTGAAATCAACAGTGTTGTCAAAGTGGTGGTTAACGATGTGGAAATCCCCCAGGGCGTCGCCGGTAAGAACATGACGGCGACCGGGTGGTTCAACCTGGTCAGCAGCGGCGGCGTGACAGGTGGATTCAACCTGGACTTTACCGATGCCGCCGGCAACCCGATCGGTGATCCTTACGGAAGCATGGCCTACCTTTCCGTCGTGGTTCCAAATCGTGTGAACGACGGGAAGTCCTTGCCTCGTGTGAACGTGCTTCTGGAAGGCAACAAACTGGCTCAGTATCTGCCCGACGGCAGCGCGAACGGAGAAGCGTTCTCCAATAATCCGGCATGGATCATTTTGGATTTGCTGCGAAGAAGCGGATGGACGACTCAGGAAATTGACCTGGGCAGTTTCGCCAGGGCCGCCGCCTATTGTTCGGTTTCGATTCCGGCGCTGGACCTGTACGGAAACGAGACCACCATTGCGAGATACCAATGCAACGTGACGGTGCGCAGACGCAAGAGCGCCGCGGATCTGATTCGAGGTATTCGAAACTCCGCGGGACTATACGTCGTGTATGGCGATACGGGTCTGTTGAAATTGCGGGTGGAGGGAACGATGGCGGATCAGCAGCCCGTCAAGCCATCGGGAAGCAATAGCGCCACCATGTTGAACGGCGGCTGGCCCGCCTATGAATTTGGCGATGGCACCGATGGCACATCGGGAATTCTGCGCCGGGAGAATGGCGAGTCGAGCCTGAAGCTCTGGTCCCGCGGCACGCCGGAATCACCGAATCGGGGGAGCATCGAGTTTCAAGACGAGTTCAATGAGTTTCAGCAGGACAGCCTTTCCTTGGTGGACGTGGAGGACGCGTCCGCCATTGGGCAGGAGGTGAGCGTGGGGGCCAACGCGATCGGGGTCGCCAATTTCCATCAGGCGACACGGATCCTGCAGCGGCAACTGGAAAAATCCATTCGGGGAAACACCTGGGTGCAATTTGAAACCAGCGTGAAATCGTTGGGTCTGAAGCCCGGAGACCTCATCACCATCACTTATCTGAAAGAAGGCTTGCAACGGCAGCCATTTCGGATCGTCCGGATCGCGCCCGGGTTGAACCATCGCAACGCGGTGATTGAAGGGCAGATTCACAATGACGATTGGTACACGGACGTGGCTGGGACCGGCGGCGGTGTGTCACGCCGTCAACCCAATGCCGACGTCACCTTGCCCAGACCGCTGGTCGGTACCGCGCTCGATCAGAATCTGGAACAGCAATTCGGAGTTATCGAGTCCAATAAGGAGAACGCTGACGGTGGCGTCACCACGGTCTTGAGTGTGTCCTTCGGCGTGCCTAGACAGCCTTCCCAGAGCAGCGTGGGAATTCCGTACGTGTCGCTGTCGGCTGGAGTCAATACAACGGGCGGAACCATTGCCGGCAACCAGATTCTCTACTACGCCGTGACGGCGCTCGATGCCGATAACCGTGAAAGCCACTTGTCTTTTGTGATTCGCGCGTCCATTCCACCGGGCACCAATACAAACCGGGTGAGCTTGCAGGGTCTGCGGTTTTCGCCGGGAGCCACGGGGTTCCAAGTCTATCGCGGCCGGAACCCGCAGCAGATGCTGCAAATCGCCGTCAGTCAACCACTGTCGGCCACGTTTGTGGATACCGGGCTCGCTTCGATTCTGATGGGTCCGCCGGACGAGAATTTTGATCACGCCAGGTTCGATTGGCGGTTGGAGCAACACCCGGCCACGGTGTCAACTATTTTTGGTATCGACACCATCGGCAGCTCCACCATGCAAATGGGTGTGGGTGAGTTCACCGGCATGACGGTCCGGATTGTGGAAGGTACGGGCCGTGGCCAGGAGCGAACCGTGTTGTCGCATACCGCCACCACGCTCACTCTCAGGCAGAAGTGGGACACCATTCCCGACGGTACCAGCCAATTTGTGATCGCGGAATCGAGCTGGCGGCTCGGGGCCGCCGGCAAGGCCAGCCCGGTTCAGTTTGATGTGCCGAACCGCGAAGGCGCGACGGTCCAAATCGTGGGGCAGGCGGTGAACGTACATGGCCGCGGGTCCGGTTACGAACTTTCTCCGCTGACGCGGTGGAGGATTCTGGGAGCGGGCGGATCGCAACTGGATCACGACGTTCCTCCGGCGCCGTTGTACGGACTCTATCCGACGGGGCAGGGAACCGTGGAGCTGCTGGGGATTGCATTCCCGAACCTGAACAACACAAGAACGATTAGTGCCGGGAGTCTGACTCTGCATTATTGGAATGAATTGTTGAGTCCTACCTCGTCCGCCTTGGCCTCTGGCGTCGATGCCGTCAGCACAACGGTGGTTCTGGCGGCAGGCGGAGGGGCGCAGCCCGGCGACTTGATCCAGGTGGATGCCGAAGTGATGGAAGTGGTAGGCGCCGCCGGCGCTACATACACAGTCCGGCGCGGCTCTCATGGAAGCGCCGCCGCTGCTCATACCGGCGGGGCTGCGGTCTATCATCTGCAGCGTAAAGTACATGTCATGCCGTTTAGCCGCGACTTCTTCGGTAGTCCGGCCAGCGGCAACTATAGCTATCCGATCTTTCTGCCCGATGTCCGGATCGCCGCGGCCGACATGATGATGCACAATGTGCGCGGCAGCAGTGAAACAGCCAAGGCCTTCTTCACAAGTACGGTGGACAAAGGTCTCCGGACTCTCTCCGGCGGACAGTTCACCATACAGGTGGAGGGCTTCCTGGCGATTGAAACCGGCGCCGCGCCGCCCTTGATCATGGAGGACCCGCACTCCGTACGGGATGTTTTCGCTACCGTGGCGCAAGTTCCCACCGGAGCTCCCCTCGTGCTGCAGCTTCGTGTGGACAGCGGTTTGTATACGACGCTGACCATACCTGTGAATGCCACCATCTCAAACGTCGTGGATGGGTTCGCGCTGCCGCCGCTGGCGGCGATGTCCAGGATGACACTGGATATCGTTTCCGCCGGACAGACGTACGATTCCACAGCCGGTCGCGATCTTACCGTGACCATTCGACTGTAGGTGCTCACATGCCAGAAAATCTTGAAAAACTGAGGCCGGACCGCGACCTCCAATGCTACTTTGAGCGGCCGTCGGCGATCGCCTCGCTGCACCAATCCTCGGCGACCGGGTTCCGTGTCAGCGGCAGTTGGCGCCAGCAATTCGACTGGAGCGTGGTGGAATGGAATCGCGAAAATGTCTTCGAGCATCCTCATTTCCGGAGCCTTCCGGACAGTCATTTGAGCGGTCTGCAACTCGTCTATGACGAGGAGCGCATCAACTGCATCGCGATGGATTCCGACTTGTATCCAACCGTGGACTGGCCCTCGCTTCGAATCTGGACGCGAGGCGGCGGAGTGGATGATTTCTTCAAAGTAAGGTTGAAGGATCACGCTGTGCCGATCGAAGGCTCCTATGTGCCGGCCACCGCGGAGATGGAGTTGCAGGGTGGTCTGACGGCAGGCGACTATGCCGGCATCTCCTTTTTCAACGAACATTACACCTACCAGGTCACCGGATCGGACACTTTGGAATCAGTGGTACAGGCGATTGTCGACAGCGTGAACACCTTCTCTCCAGTTCTCGATGCCGTGAGGATTGGAACGGCCATCCGCCTGATCAACGTCGGCGCGGGACAGACGATTGAGAACAGCACAACAGGCGCGAATGGCAATCGCCTCGCCGCCTACGGGTTTGTGGCGGGAACTGGGAATGAAAGTTGGAGCCCGCAGTTTGTCCAATTTTCCAGTGGACAATCGCCCACCAAATGGCGCGTGAGCCTGAATTTCGCCTCGCTGGTGGCCGACGACAGCCGCACGGTGCCAATGGACCAGGTGCGCAAGATGCGGTGGACCTATTCGGCGGACTTGCAGGCGGCATCCTATGTGCGCAGCGAGTTCGAGGTACGTTTGTCGAATTGGTCCGTGACGGGATCGGGCCGGCTCTATCAAGTGGCAGGCCCCGGCTCAAGGCGCTTGGAAGACGATGATGCCAGCGTCCAATACACCGGAACATGGATCTCAGGAAAGGGAAATTTTTCCGGCGGCACCATCCATAGCAGCACCAGCCCGGGATCGACGATCACCTGCCAATACCAGTGCCCGCAAAGCCACACCCTGTTGCTCGGAAGCCGTTATGCGTTCAATGCCGGAGTAGTGCAAGTGCAGGTGGACAATCTACCTTTGCAGACGCTTAATCTGCTTATCGCCGGGGAAGATGTGCTGGCTCGCATTCCGCTCGGCGTCCTGGGGGCCGGCTCTCACACCGTGACGATCACCCATACTGGCGACGCCGGTTCTTATCTGTACTTCGATTTTCTGGAATTCGCGATTCCAACTACGTCCCTGCCGGTCATTGAAGCGAACCCGTTGGTCACATTGGCCACCGACTGGGACACCGATCATTCCATCGCCATCTCTCCGGAACGCACCGCCTGGATGATCCATTCGCTTGGGTTCCACGGACGCGCAAACCATTATGTCGGGGCGCTGTGGTTCTACGAACTGGTTCGGAATGGCCATGTGTATGCCTCGGCGACGGTCGACTTCACCGGAACTCCTGTGTTCAGCGAGATCACGGAACTGCGGATTGGCCGCGTTGGGCAGCCCACCTCCAGCGATGCGGTGATTCAGCACTTAAACCGGATTGGCGACACCGCTGCCACCATCACCCAGGCTTTTGCCCAGGAATTAAATCGTGGCTACACGGCGGTGTGGGCTTCGGCGTCCGGAACACGTCTGACGATCTACTCCCGTTCAATGGGGGCCGATGGAAACAACGTGACTCTTTCCGCATCCCCCAGCTCAGGCGATTTCCACGCGGTGGTCAGCGGAACTCCTCTCGCCGGCGGTGTGGATGGCGATTGGCGCACGGATTTGACCGCAACTCCGAGGATCAACCGCGCGGCGCGCGATTGGAGCAGCAGTTTTTACCGGGTGTTGAAACTATACAACATCGATGTGGCTGCTGCGTTCAGTATGGAATTGCAGCATGGGGATCCGTCCGTGGAAGCCGGCATCGCGCAGCGATACCCGGATGGCTCGCCCGCCATTTTGACCACGCCTGCCCTCCAGACCAATTTTTCCCCGGCGAGCACGGCTTTCTGGCAACAGGTTTATCGCGACATGGCGGACTTGCAAGCGGCCGAAGGCATTCAACCCTACTTGCAGTTTGGTGAAGTGCAGTGGTGGTACTTTCCCAAGGGAGGCTCCGGGATGCCATTCTACGATGCCTATACGCTGGCAACTTTTGCCTCCACCTACAGCCACTCCATGGCGGTGATCACCAGCAATACCGTCGAGCCGAGTCTGTATCCGGAGGAGGTGGCCTTTCTTCCGCAATTGATCGGGAACTTTACCACCGCCGTCATGAACCACGTTCGGGCCACGCATGCGGATTGCCGGTTTGAAGTCCTGTATCCCCCGGATGTGAATCACTATCCATTTACGGGGGCCATCAACTACCCGGCCAGTTGGACACCGGCGGCGCTCGATTGTCTCAAGACAGAGAGCTTCACATTTACGCTCGAAAAAAACCTTGATCTTGCCCGCATGTCGATTCAGTTCGGGGAGGCGAAGGGCTTCCCTCGCCACAAAAGGAGCTTTCTCGTAGGCATTGGCGACTCCTACACAGCATGGGAAAAAGAGGTTCGCCATGCCCGGAGCCAGTCCGCCGAATCCGTGGTTCTCTTTGCGCTCGATCAATTCTGCTTGATCGGCTACCCGGCTCCCATGGAGCGCGGTATGCGCCGCTGCGCTTTTCTTGGATAGCCCGCCAACGGCTATCATGGAAAGGTACGGATGCAAATCGAGAATGGGATGGGCTCCAATACCGCCCATGAAGTCGCGGAACAGATTCGCACCCGAATCAAGCCGTTCCTGACCGAGTTATCGGCCAGCCAGTCCAGCGCGGCTCTCCTCCAAAATCCAACCTACCGCCAGATCCAACCCGTTCTCGAACAGGTCCTGCATACCGTGCAAACCGCGCCGCCGCCCTCGATTTCGGAAACCTCAAAGTCCACAATTCGAGTTCTTGCCTGGAATATCGAAAGAGGAAAGCAGTTCGCCGGACAATTGGAGGCCTTTCGCCATCATCCTTATCTAGCCGAATGCGACGTACTCTTGCTGACCGAAACTGATGTCGGCATGGCCCGCAGCGCGAATCTGGATGTGGCGCAAACGCTGGCCTCCGAACTTGGCTTTCACTATGCGTTTGCCCCTTGTTATTTAAGCCTCGTGAAGGGATCCGGGGTCGAGAGAGATGTGGAGGGAGACAATGACGTAGGGCTGCACGGCAATGCGATTCTCAGCCGCTATCCGCTCCACAACCAGCGCGTCATTCCACTCCACAATGGCATCGATAAGATGGCCAGCAAGGAACAACGGATCGGGCGGCAGGCGGCCTTGTCGGCCGAGATTGTGGTGCAGGGCCGGAAGGTGAGCTTGGTGTGCGTTCACCTCGACGCGAACTCAAGCCAGCAACACCGCGCCGATCAAATGCAGACCGTCCTCGGCGCCCTCCCCGATCACAGCCAGGCCATCGTCGGCGGCGACTGGAACACCACGACCTTTAATTCCTCCTCCGCCTTCCGCGCGATCACGGGGTTTTGGTTGCGCGTGTTCATGGGACCGGGTAACGTGATTCGCAATCACTACCTCCATCCATATCGCTGGTTCGAGCGGCGCCTGTTTCAGCTTCTCGAGGCGGCCGGATTCGAATACCGGGAATCGAACGTCCTTGGCGAACACACCATTTATTATCATGTCGAGGATTTTCGAACTCACAAAGGACTGGCCGAATGGGTGCCCGCCTGGTGCTTTCCCTTTATCCGATGGTCGTTGCGCGACCACGGCGGAGGGTGTCCGCTCAAAATCGATTGGTTTGCCACCCGCGGTCTGTCCGTGCGCAATCCACGCGTGATCCATGATCTGCGGGAGCGGCCAACTCCGCTGTCCGATCATGATGCCATTGGCGTGGATGTAGTGCTCGACTAACTGCTGCGGTTATCATAATGAAATGACTACCGAGACGGCCCCCGCCGAAGAACTATCCCTGGCCCAAGGCATTATGGATCGCGAGAAGAAGTATCTCGTGCAGAATTACGGACGCTACCCGCTGGCTGTGAAGCGCGGCAAGGGCTCTTACATGTTCGGCGTGGATGGCCGTAAATACCTTGACCTGATTACCGGAATCGGCGTCAATGCGCTGGGCCACGCCCATCCGCGATTGTTGAAAGTGATTCGGGAACAGGCCGGTCAATTGATCCACTGCTCCAATCTCTACTATCACGAATATCAAGGGCTGCTCGCGGAAAAAATGGCGCGGGCGAGCGGATTGGACCGGAGCTTCTTTTGCAACTCCGGCACCGAGGCCATGGAGGGCGCGCTCAAGATGGTGCACTCGCACGGCCGGCGGATCAGTCCGGACAAGTACGAGATTGTGGCCCTGGACAACTCGTTTCACGGACGCACCATGGGAGCCTTGTCCGTTACCGGGCAGCAGAAGTACCGCAAGGATTTTGAACCGTTGATCCCGGGCGCCCGCTTTGTTCCCATCAATGACCTGGAGGCGTTGGAAGCGGCGGTCAACCCCAATACGGCCGGCATCGTGCTCGAGATCGTGCAGGGCGAAGGTGGTATCTATGCGGTGTCGGAAGCGATGGTCCGCAAGGCGAAGGAGCTGTGCTCGCGCTACGACGCGTTGCTGATCTTCGATGAGATCCAGTGCGGCGTTGGCCGCGTGGGAACCTATTTCGGCTACCAGATGTACCAACCCGTCGTGCTGCCGGACGTGATAGTGGTGGCCAAGCCGTTGGCCGCCGGACTTCCGTTGGGTGTCATTTGCGCCAATGAGCGCGCCGCCTCCACCATCCAAGCTGGCATGCATGGATCGACATTCGGTGGCGGGGCATTGGCCTGCCGGGTCGCCGTCGAGTTCTTCGAAATGTTGGATGAGCTGCTTCCGCAGATCCGTGGTAGGGGTGAATACTTCCGGGCGAAGCTGTCAGATCTGGCCGCAAAGCATGACTTCGTCAAGGAAGTGCGCGTCCACGGATTGATGATCGGCGTGGAACTCAAGATGCCCGGCAAGCAACTGGTCTCGGACGCGATGGAGCAAGGCCTGCTCATCAATTGCACGCACGACACCGTGCTGCGCTTCCTTCCGCCCTACAACATCAGCGAAGCGGAGATCGACAAGGCGGTTCGCATCCTGGCGAAGATCTTCAAGAAGGGCAAGAAATACTACAAAGAGTTCCGCTCACAGGCGGGTTAGAACGTGATTCCAACCAGAAACACAGCCTGATTGAGATTCGATTTGAGCAGCGCGTTCACCGGGTGTGAAAAGTTCTCCGAGCCCCAATGCGTAAATCGCAGCTCGGGTGTGATGCGGATCACCGGCGCCTTCAATTCAACCCCGCCGGCAAAGACAATTCCCGCCGCCGAGTTCTTCACAAACTCCACCGGGTTGTCGATCGCGAGCCCGGTGATGCGGTTGAACGTCGGCCCGGCGGCCACAAACGGCCTCACTTTGCCATCACCGAACCGGTACTTGAGCAGCAGCGGAAACTCCCACTGGCTGGAGGACCGGTTCGTGGTGACGCTGCCGGCAGTGGATTGATATTCCAGCTTTCGGTACAGTGCATCGATGCTCACGGCCAGCTTCAAGGGAAGACGCACCTCCAACGTCGGACCGATGGTGAAGTGCTTTGGAATCGATCGAAAACCGATCGGGGAGCCGCTGGTCGCAATCTGATAGGCGTCATTAAGCGGGGTTCCCGCGCGCAGCCCCCAACTGATCGACTGACCCCACAAGCAGTGCGAGGCCCCCAGAAGCAGCACAAGCCATTTTGTCATTACAGGTCCTCCGTTACGATTTCAGGAATTGCTTGATGGAGCGCACCGCCTGGCGCGTCCGGTGCTCGTTCTCGATAAAGGCGAAACGAACGTGGCCTTCTCCCATCGGTCCAAACCCGATGCCGGGCGAAACCGCCACCAGCGATTTTTCCAGCAGGAGCTTGGAGAACTCCAGCGATCCGATCGCGCGGTATCGCTCCGGAATCTGCGCCCAAAGGAACATCGAACCGCGAGGCGCCACCACCGGCCAGCCGGCGCGATTCAGGCCGTCCACCAGTACGTCACGGCGCTCCTTGTAGACAGCGCAGATCTGCCTGGTCTCCTCCTCACAATCGCGCAGAGCGATGATGCCGGCGATCTGCACAGGCTGGAAGATTCCGTAGTCAAGATAGCTCTTGATCCGCGCCAGCGCCGCGATCATCTTGCGATTGCCAAGGCAAAAGCCCATGCGCCAGCCCGCCATGTTGTAGCTCTTCGACATGGAGAAAATCTCTACCGCCACTTCCTTGGCGCCGTCCACCTGCAGAATGCTGGGCGGTACGTAGCCGTCAAAGGCGATATCGGCGTAGGCGAAATCGTGCACCACCATCGTCCCGTGACGTGCGGCCAGGGAAATGATCGTCTTGAAGAACTCCAGATCCACGCACTCCGTCGTAGGGTTGTGCGGGAAGGAGATGAGAATCATCTTCGGCTTCCTGGTCGAGGTGCGGTAGAGATCCTCCAGACGATTGAGGAACGTGGCCGAATCCGGCATCGGCAGCATGCAGGCATGGCCCTCGGCCATGATCACGCCGTATTGATGAATCGGATAGGCGGGGTTCGGAGAGACCACCGCATCGCCGGGTCCGATCACGGCAAACAGAAGGTGCGCGAGCGCATCCTTGGCCCCGATGGCGGTGATGGTTTCTTTGTCCGGATCGAGATCCACGCCATAGTTGCGCTTGTAGCGCCGCGCGATTTCCAGCCGCAGTTTCGGCAATCCCTTGGACAGGGAATAGCGGTGGTTTCTCTTGTCGCGCACCGCCTCGATCATCTTGTCGACGATCGGTTTCGGGGTTGCGCCGTCCGGATTGCCCATGCCGAAATCGATGACATCGTGCTGATCGGCGCGCAGCCGCGCCTTCATCTCATTGACGACCGCAAAGACATAAGGAGGTAATTTCTGAATGCGATAAAATTCGCCTTCTGGAAGCGACATACTTTTCTATTCTAACGGTTTATTGGGCGCGGCCCCAGGCCCCGCCGCCGGGGCTTTCGATCACCAGCCGATCGCCGGCCCGCAGATTCATCCGTGTTTTGGCGGGAATGGATTTCCCGCGCAGACGATTCCGCCCTGGTTTGCCCGCCTCGCCCCCTTGCAGACCATACGGGCCGCGGCTGCGGCGGTCCGAAAGAAGCGTCGTCTCGGCGGAGGCAAGGAATTCGAACTCCTTCACAATTCCGTCTCCGCCCTTGTGCAGACCTTTGCCGCCGCTGCCCGCGCGAACTCGGTAGGCGGTCAACCGCACGGGGTACTGATGCTCGAAGGCTTCCACCGGCGTGTTGAGGCTGTTGGTCATGTGGGTGTGCACGGCGTCCTGCCCCGGTCCCGCCGCGGAAGCGCCCATGCCGCCGGCGATGGTTTCGTAGTAGGCGAACGGTTGCCTCCGGATCGGATCATAGCCGCCGAAACTGAGATTGTTCATCGTGCCGGAACTCGCCGCGGGGATGCGCTCGGGTGCGGCCTGTGCCAGCGCCCCCAACAGGACATCCGTGATCCGTTGCGACGTCTCCACATTGCCCGCGGCCATGGCGGCCGGAGGCAGCGCGTTGGTTATGGCGCCCGCCGGATTGATGATCGTGATGGGCCGCGTGAGACCGGCGGTGAAGGGAACGTCCTCCGCAATCAGGCACCGGAAGACATAAGTTGTGGCCGCGACCGTGATGGCATGGTTGGCATTCATCGGGCCGGCGGCCTGCGGCGCGGTGCCGGTGAAATCGACTGTGGCCGAGTCGCCGTGAATGCGAACCATGGCCGCAATGCGAAGCGGTCCCGAGCCGGCGCCATCCTCATCGAGGAAGTCTTCGAACGAATAGTTGCCATCGGGCAGCGATCGTAAAGTGGCCCGCATCATGCGCTCGCTGTAGCCGCATAGCGCGTTCGTGTTAGCCGCGATTCGGGCGAATGAGTAGCGGCGCACCATGTCGAGCAGACGCTCCCGCCCCCGCTCCATCGACATCATTTGAGCCAGCAAATCACCTTCCCGCTCCGCCGGTGTGCGCACGTTGGCCAGGATCAGATTCAACAGATCGCGGTCCAATTTGCCGTTGCGGACCAGCAGAATCGGCGGAATGCGAATGCCCTCCTGGTAGATTTCGCTGGCCAGCGGCATCGAGCCTGGACTCATGCCGCCGACGTCGGAATGGTGCGCGCGATTGGCGAGGAAGAATCCGGGGTTTTTTTGGCCGGGCAAAAAGACAGCCGAGACCGCGGTGATATCGGGCAGGTGTGTGCCGCCGCGAAACGGATCATTGACCAGCGCCACGTCGCCCGGGCCGAGTTGGATCGACTGCCTAACCTGCCGGACCGACTCCGGCATCGCGCCCAGATGAACAGGCATGTGGTCGCCCATCGCGACGGCGGCCCCGCGATGATCGTAGACGGCGCAAGAGTAGTCGCGGCGCTCCTTGATGTTGGTGGAAAAAGCGGTCTTGCGCAGAACGATGCCCATCTCCTCGCACACGCTGGCCAGCAGATGGCGAAACAACTCCAGTTCAATGGGATCGTGTTTCACGGCTTGCGGGGGGCGGCCGGCCGCGCGGGAATCCGTGGTGGCGGAGGCGTGGCCGGAGCCGTTTCAGCCTCCGGCGGACCAGGAGGTTGGGTCAACAACTGGAAATTCGGTTTGCACTCGCCCACATCAACCGAGAAGGCCGTCACCTTGCGCCATCGTCCGGCTTCGCGGTTTTCGATGGTGTGCGCATGGGAAGCTGAGTCGGCGCGCAAGCGCCAGTCGGGGTTCGCCACCACCTCACGGGCGCCTTTCAACTGCAGTGGCTTGGAACTCACTTCGCGGATCGTCCAGGATTCTCCGCCGGTCATTGTCTCGTAACGCTCGTACCGCCCTCCGGCTCCGGCGCCTTGCACCCGGTCCATGAGCATGGAGCCGCTCTTGCGGGATTCAAACCAGAATCTCTCAATCGCGCCGATCCGCGGTTCGCTAAACACCGGGCGATTCCGCCACGTCTTTCCGCCGTCCGTAGTGACCATGTAGAAGGGGTCGCGCGGGATTGCCTGCAAGGTGTGGCCGCTGATCCAGCCTGCTTCCAGATCAAAGAAGTAGACGCGGTCCAGCCCGGCCGACTTGATTCGCTCCACCGGTTCGGTCCAGGTGCGCCCGCGATCCGAGGATGCCAGCAGCAAGGAGAACATCGTGCTTGCTCCGTCGTGAATATTGCCGGTGAGAAACAGCTTGTCGCCCAAGGGCTGAAACCCGGAGATCTCGGAAAAGATGCGGCACGGCTGCTCGTCAGTGCAGCTCATCCCGAACGCGCTCATCATCTCTTCCGTGCACGCAAACGGGATCTGTATGGGTTTGCCGAGATACTCCATCACCGGCTTTTTGGGCTCCTCCACTTTGGGCGCGGGCTCGGCCTCCGGGGGCAAGGGGTTGGCCGGCGGCAAGCGGAACACGCCGCCGGGGGCCACATCGACGGGCGCGGCCGGAGGCGGATTCTGCGCGCCTAACTGCGCCAGCAGCGCCAGCATGAGGGAGAAGCGCAGAAACATGGTTGCTGACTCATTGTAGCTCGATCCGCGGAGCCGGACCGCCGCGTTCGCGCCAAGCCACCGTGTCCTGGTAGAGACGCCCGGTGGCGATGCCTTCGCAATGCGGAAGGAATCCGGCCAGTTTCTTGAGCCCTTTTTCAAATTGGCGATCAGCCCCGTCCGGGTTTCCCTGCCCATGATGATGAAAGGCGACCGCCAGGTGAATGATGGATTGCAGGAACAACCGGCGCGGGCCCTGCTCCGGCGTCCAGGCGATCTCCAGTTCCTCGTGGCAGTCAAAATACTCGGCTTTGTTGAACAGTTCAATTCCACGGACCAGTTCCGGCTGCATGCTAGAATCCATTATTGTTTGGCTGGTTCAAAAAGAAAACTCCCGCTCCGCTGACTGGCGCTCCGCCGGTGCGGCGTCAGAAGACACATTCCGCCTTGAGCGGCTACGTGTATCAATATTTCTACCAGGGTCATCGCACGGATGCGGCAACCACGGAGTTCGTTTTCGAAGTGAGCGCGGACCGGGTGTCCTCATTTCCCGTTTCCATTTTCTTGACAAAGGCCGCTGTCACGGCATGGGAGAAGACTCACGGCCGCGATCTGAATGGCACCGAGCAGTACGCCATTGCCAAGATGGCGCTCTTTGCGGCATTCGATGATCGCTCCGCGCCGCCGGAAATGCGGCAGCCGGTTCACGTCGGCACAGATCAGGTGGAGTCCATCATTGAGGGGCTGGGGCTGGAATCAATAGACTAACCCCCTGAGATACCGAAGCTCGACCCGGCCGATCCTAAGTCGCGATATACTCTTTGGGCTGGTACAAAATACCGGTCAAGCAAGAGGGCGTGCCAAACGCCCCGTAGCGGTAATGGAGAGTGGCAACTGGATTCCAGAGGGACGAGGAAGTGGATATGGGGGATTTGTCTGTTGCCGGGAGCCCTGATGGGGCAGCATTTGGCGTTTCCGGACGCCGGTGTTTCCGCGGACATCGATCTCACCACGGGCCGATACGAAGTCAGGCAGGATCAATTCGCCTGGAAGTTCGCCGGGCAATTGGACTCAGAGTTGCGAAACCCTGGCCATGCCTACAACGAGGACACGTTGGGACTTTGCGATGAGTACTCGTTCGACTACGGCGGCGGAACGCGGCGTGCTTCCATCCGGTTCTACTATCGGCGGCCCATCGTGCTGTTCACCGATGAGTACTTGATTCAGGCGGAGAATCGTGGCGGGTTCCCGAGTTTCCGCGAGTATCCCAGGCTGGCTCACCACCTGGCCTACGCCGGCTTTTTTGCCAGTGCTACGTTCACCGAACTTCCCCCGGACAGTCCCTGGCAGTTTTTCGACGATCTAAAGAGGACGTGGATTCTATCGCCGGTGCTCCGCCCCAATGTCGAACGCCAATGGATCAGCCCAGCCGGGGAACTGATTTGCGGAGTCGACAAGGAAATTCAAACCATCCGCGCGGGCAGCAAATTTTACACTCTGTTGGCACTCGGGAGCGGGATGAACGCCACGATGAATTCATGGGGAGAAGCCCTGGCTGCCGTAGCAGAAAAAAAACCGCTGCCAGCCGATGCCGATGTCGTACTGCGGAAAATTGGCTATTGGACCGACAACGGTGGGGCGTATTACTATCGGAGCGATCCGGGAAAATCCTACACGGAAACCTTTCTGGCTCTCCAAGACGAGTTCACCAGCAAAGGCGCGCGCCTTGGCTACGTTCAACTGGATAGCTGGCACTATCCGAAGGGCGCTCGGGCAGATTGGACAGACCACGCCGGTGGTATCTGGGAGTATCGCGCTGCTCCCGAATTGTTCCCCGGAGGACTCAAGGATTTACACGAACGCCTGCAACTACCCTTAGTCGTGCACGCCCGCTGGATTGATCCGGCGAGTCCGTACCGGACCCGGTACAAGATGTCGCGCAACGTGGTGATCGACTTGTCCTATTACCAGCGGTTGGCGGAGGAGTTTCGGCAGCAGGGCGTCGCCGTCTATGAACAGGACTGGCTCGGAACCGAGGCCAAGCCCGAGACCGGCCTGGATGCTCCGAACCAGTTCTTTTCCAACATGGCCTCGCAATTGAAGGATTTCGGTATTCAGTACTGCATGGCACTACCCCGCCAAATCCTCAAGAGTGTGGAATTCCCGAACGTGACATCGGTTCGCGGCAGCCGGGACCGTTTGCAGCCGGCGACGTGGCAGGAATTTCATTACGCTTCACGGCTGATTCGCTCAGCAGGGAAGTGGCCCTTTGCCGACGTATTCCAAAGCTCTGAGACCGGCAACCTGCTCGTCTCGCTGCTTTCGGCTGGACCGGTAGGGATAGGCGACGCCATCGGCCGGTTGGACTCGCGGAATCTTCGCCGCGCGGCTCGCGCGGACGGCGTCCTGGTGAAGCCCGATGTGCCCGCTGTGCCAACCGATGAGAGCGTCCTGGCGGATGCAAACGGCAGAAACCAACCGATGATCGTCAGCTCCCACACTCAGTTCAAGGGTTACAAGGCATGGTATGTGTTCGCCTACTCTCGTGGCGGAGCCGGGGAGGCCAGCCTGACCCCAGCGAGCCTCGGCGCAAAAGGACCGGTGTTTGTTCTCGACTACCTGAGCGGCAGCGGTTCCATCCGGGACGCATCCGATCGTGTAGAGTTGCGGCTGAAGGATGACATGGCTTACTTGGTGGTGTACCCGATCCTGGAATCGGGCCTTGCGTTGTTTGGCGATCTGGAACACTCCGTTCCTTTGGGACGAACCCGGGTAACAGAAGTTCAACTCAATGGCGAGGGCGATCGACCGGGTTCCCTCACCTTCGATGTGGACTTTGCCGCCGGAGAATCCGAGCGTACGGTGCTTGGCTATGCGGCGGCAGAGCCGGCAGCGCGGGCGATTCGTGGATCGATTCGCGAGTTCTCCTATGATCCGGTGGCCCACATTTTCTTTGCCGCCTTGTCTCCGGACACAGACGGAAAGGCCCGGGTCGATATCGCTGCCGGCCACTGAAGTTTCTGGACGCTCGCATCCCGGCATTGCGGCTGACCGGTGGCACGTCAAGGGAGAGTGCGGTTGCCGGCACAATACCATCCGGAAGGTCTGGAACTTGGTTGCGGTCAACTAGCGCGATAGACGTATCCCGCCATCGGTCATGACGACATGCTTGCCCTGCCTCGCCACGTGAAAGCCAATGGTGAGAAATCCCTGTATTTTCGGCAAGGGCTAAGCCGGGATCTCCACTTCCCGCAAATTCTGCTTGCCAGCCAATTGTTTAGCTCTATCTCCAGGTCTAAGCCCACCGCCTTTCAGGCGGTGAGCTTTCAGCAGGTCGCACATTTGGTTGACCAGCGGACGTAGCGTACGCACTCATGCGTGCCGCGTCGAGACTCATCTCG
>ORMF010579589.1_pt1 | contig 27006 bp, 17 predicted proteins | sample 1779871 | NCBI WGS metagenome assembly ORMF01 (sample SAMEA104232316, study PRJEB22302) | groundwater metagenome | biome: forest; feature: aquifer; material: groundwater | place: USA | collected 2011-08-07 | depth 5.4 m | reverse complement strand
GAGGACGGATACTTCTACTTCCAGGGGACCTCCATGGCCTCGCCCCACGTCGCGGGCGTAGCGGCCCTCGTGGTGTCGCGCGGGGTCAAAGACCCGGCGGAGGTGAAGGCGATTCTGCAGAAGTCCGCGCAGAAGCGTGGAGACCGGAAAAAGTACGGCGCGGGAGAGCTGGACGCCGCCGCCGCCGTGAAGCTCGCCGGCGCCACGAATTCCGAATACTACGGCCGATTTTGGGTGGTAGGCGCGCTTTGGGCAGGCTGCATGATGATGGGATTGGTCCGCAAGGGACGCCTTCCGGTCGCCTCTACTCTCGCGCTGACCCTGGGCATCCTCATTCCGGACGCGATCACGTCCCTGGCGGGATTTGACTCCATGTGGAACCTGGCCGGCCACAGCGTTCTGATCCCCGGGTATCTACTGATTTCGGAGGCGGAGTCGCGGTCGGAACGGTGCTTCCTCGGTCTGTTGGCTCTGGGACTCGTCGCCCACCTCGGATGGGACCTCTGGATGGGGACCGCGCCCTTCACTGGGGTGATCTCCGACGCCGTTCTGCCCTGGCTCTGGGCAAACGTGGTAGTCGGCGCGGGGGCTTTTGTCGCCGGTCTGCGCCGATAATCTGGACGATCGCCGACCAAACGAAGGGGCGACCGTGTGTGGTCGCCCTGTTCAAGTTCGTGCGAACCCTACCGTCCAGAGCGAATTAACGTAGGGCGACCCTACGCGTCGTCTTTTGTATCCTTACTGAGGTCGGGAAGCGTGACCACGGGCAACGGCGCCCGCACTTTCGGCGGTTCATGTCTCAACGGGACGTATCCACGTGGCGGAGCGCCAGTCCGGCCAGCTTCCGCTCCCTGTGGTTGGTGCGCCAACGGTTGCTGCGCCGAGTAGATCAGCGCCTGAAGGAGGCCGAAGTCTCGCGCCCCCTGGACGTCCGATTCCAGGATCTCCTTGCCCGCTGGGATCACGATCTCGGCCTTCGACGTCGTTATGTCCACACCGGCCGTCCATCCGATGTAACCACGAGCCTGCACGAAATCGTCTACCTGGTCGAGGGCACGTGCCTCCCGACCGTCTTCGGTCGTATGGTAAGCCTGGCGCGCTTTCTCGCGCAGGTCTTGCGCCCCGGCTTTGGCGACCGCCGCCGCCAGGGCGTGGAGTTTGCCTACGGCCTTCGCATGTTCGATGACGCGTTCGTCAATGCGGTGCCCGGCCTCCACGATCACGCTGCCGTCGTCGTCCTTGACCGCCGCCGCGGCCACTTTGCCCAACGCGTAATTCGCCTCGGTATTCGAGACCGTTTCCGCCGCTTTGCGCCGGAAACCGCCCCACAGGTCGGTGAGCTGCTTCTTTAAGTCGTCTGCCATTTCCGTACTTTCATTGCGTTCAGTCTATTTGCCTCGTCGTTTCTTGGGAGCGGGCGCGGTTGGATTGTTTGTAGGCGGATTCGCGCCTGCCGGCCGCACGCCGGGAGGTGGGACGAATGTGAAATCCGCTGGCGTGAACACAGGAGCCGCTTCTATGATCGGATATGTCATCTGGAATTTGAACGTCAAATCTTTGCTGGTGATGGGATCCTTGCCTCCGCCCTCGAATGTCAGTTCCCGAATAAGACGGTCTTTCTGACCGATCCGAAGGCGAAACAGTCCTTGAAAAGGCGATCCTTCGCCCACCATTTTGGCCTCGATACTGTCGGTGTCGATATCGCCAACCTTGGCCGCCGCACCAAGCGTCAGCGGCACTTCGGCGGCCCCCATCTTGAAATCCTTGAATGGATCCTTTCCGCGAAATAAGACGTCCATCTCGGGTGAATCGTCCGGCAGCTGTTTTGTGATCTCCAATAGGCCTGCGAGCGCCTTCGATTTGTTATACGTCTTTTCACCCTCCTGCCATCGCCAGAGACTGATTCCGTCGCAGACCAGCATGTTGTGCCGCGACTTGCCCGCAGCGACGCCCCGATAGTCGACCCAGACTTTGTTGGGTTTCTGGAATTTGATCTCCACGGAGGTAGGACCGGCCCACGTCTTAAGCACATCCGGCGAGGTGGACGTGGAGACGAGCACGAGCTTCTCGTGAAACGTCGTCAGCCCCTTGTACGCCGCGATCATCTGGTCGATGACCGCCTGCACTTTCGGATCGCGCTTAGTCTCCTGCGAACGGCTTCGCCCCGCCACGACCGCCGAGATTATGACAACGACTGCAAATAGCCGGATATTTCGGTTCAACTAATTCTCCTTCGATCATCCATTCCACACGACCTCGGCCACGCCGCCCCGGGCGTTTGCCGCGCGGGCCATGACGAAAAGCAGGTCTGAGAGCCGGTTCAAGTAGGTTATCACCGCGGGATTGATCGATTCTTCGGCGGCGAGCGCCACGCATCGCCTTTCGGCCCGCCGGCACACGGTTCTGGCGTGATGAAGATGAGACGCGCCGGGCGATCCTCCCGGTAGGATGAACCGAGTGAGCGGTGCAAGCTCAGACTCCAGCCGGTCGATCTCCGGCTCCAGAGCGGAAGCGCTCGTGGCGGTCACGCGGACGACCGTCGCCCGTCCATGAGTCTCGCCGGATTCCATGGGTGTCGCGAGGTCCGCCCCAACGGTCAACAGGTCCGATTGAATTCTACCGACCAGCTCGTCGAGATCCTTATCCAACAAGTTGGATCGCGCCATTCCAAGAACGCTGTTCAGCTCATCCACCGCGCCGTAGGCTTCGACTCGGATATTATCCTTCCGGACTCGCTGACCGCCGAACAGGCCGGTATCGCCTGCATCTCCGGTGCGCGTGTAGATTCTAGTCGCCATAACAAATGTTAAAGCCGCCCACGGCGTGGGTGGACCGTTCCACTCTCGCGCATGCGCGGCTCTCCGTACGCCAATCTGCCCCGGACTACTTCTTGTTACGGAAAAAGTCGGCGTTGATCTGAATGAAGTGCTGCTGGTCTTTAGGAACATCGCTGTCGGCGAAAATGGCGGTTACCGGGCACTCCGGCTCGCAAAGGCCGCAGTCGATGCACTCATCCGGATCAATGTACAGCATATCATAAGGCTCGGTCCCCTCGTGGATGCAGTCCACCGGGCACACGGCCACGCAGGCTTTATCTTTTACTCCAATGCAGGGTTCGATAATTATGTAGGCCACGTCCGCAATCCCCCTCGTAAACATTCACACGTTTCCATTATGACACAAGGGAACAATCGTTCGACCCGAGGCGTCCAGGTCAGGTACAATCCGGGATACGAAATCCACCTTCGGAGCTTGTCAATGTCCCTCGATCAGCTTTGCATCAACACCATCCGTTTCCTCTCCGTGGATGCCGTTCAGAAAGCCAATTCGGGACACCCGGGCCTGCCGATGGGCGCGGCGCCGATGGCATATACGCTCTGGACACGGCACATGAAGCACAATCCCCGCGATCCCAAATGGCCGGATCGCGACCGATTCGTCCTCTCTGGCGGGCATGGCTCCATGCTCCTCTACAGCCTCCTCCATTTGACGGGATATGACCTTCCGGTGGAAGAGCTAATGAACTTCCGGCAGTGGGGGAGCAAGACACCCGGACACCCCGAGTACGGCCACACGCCGGGGGTTGAGACCACAACCGGACCGCTCGGCCAGGGGTTTGCCACGGCGATCGGAATGGCGATGGCGGAAGCCCATCTGATGGCGCGCTACAACCGACCTGGGCATGAGATCGTCGACCACAGTACTTATGTCCTGGCATCGGACGGCGACATGATGGAAGGAGTCGCGGGCGAGGCGGCGTCGCTGGCGGGTCACCTGCGTCTGGGCAAGCTCCTCTGCCTTTACGACGCAAATAACATTTCTCTCGCGGGCGGCACTTCGCTCTGCTTTTCGGAGGATGTCAACAAACGCTTCGAGGCTTACGGCTGGCACGTTCAGACGGTCACTGACGGCAACGACGTTGAAGCCATCGACGCCGCGATCCGTGCCGCAAAGGCGGAAATAGGGCGGCCTTCACTCATTACCATCCACACGATCATCGGGTACGGCGCTCCGCACAAACAGGGGACCTCCGAAGCACATGGAAATCCATTGGGTCCGGAAGAGGTGACCGCGGCCAAACGCAATCTGGGCTGGCCTGAGGACAAGTTCTTCTACGTTCCGGACGAGGCCCTCTCGCATTTCCGCCGGGTCGTGGACGACGGTGCGAAGAGACAGACGGAGTGGCAGTCACGATTCAACGCCTGGTCAATGCAGTACGCGGCATTAGCCAAAGAGTGGGCGGATGGATTCGGACTGACGCTGCCGGCCGGCTGGGATCGCGAGCTGCCCACGTTCGGCCCCGAAGGGGCGCTTGCCACCCGGGCGTCCGCCGGTAAAGCGCTAAGCGCAATTGCGAAAAACTACCCCGCGATTATCGGCGGATCGGCGGACCTGAATCCGTCGACAAATACGGCCCAGAAGGGAATGGGCGATTTCGAGAATCCAAATGTGTCGCACGAACATGTCGACGGCGCGACCGGCGGCGACTGGAGCTACGCGGGACGTAATCTGCACTACGGAGTGCGTGAGCATGCAATGGCCGCGGCTTCGAACGGAATCGCGGTCCATGGCGGGCTTCGGCCCTACTGCGCGACATTCTTCAATTTCCTGGACTACCTGAAACCCTCACTCAGGCTGTCATCCTTGATGAAGCAGCCCGTCGTTTACGTTTTCACACACGACAGTGTTGGCCTAGGCGAAGACGGACCCACCCACCAGCCCATCGAGCAGCTCGCCACGCTCCGCGCCACGCCTCACTTCACTGTGATCCGGCCGGGGGACGCAAACGAGGCCGTCGAAGCCTGGCGGGCGGCCGCGCAGCACGTCGTCGGACCGGTGGCGCTGATCCTTACCCGGCAAAAAGTTCCCACGCTGGACCGGTCGGTGTATTCTCCGGCCGCCGGACTCCATAAGGGTGCGTATGTATTGAAAGAGGCCGACGGCGGCAACCCGGACGTCGTGTTGATCGCGACCGGGTCCGAAGTGTCGCTCATCGTCGAGGCGCAGAAGCTGCTCGCCCAGCGCGGTGTGCGCGCCAGGATTGTCAGTATGCCCTCGTTGGAGCTGTTCGATGCCCAGACGTCTGATTATCGAGACTCCGTTCTTCCGGCAGGTATCAAAAAGCTTGCCGTGGAAGCCGGGGCATCTCTGGGTTGGCACAAGTACGTCGGAACAGACGGCGACGTTCTCGCCATCGACCACTTCGGCGCTTCCGCCCCCGCCGAGCGCATCTTCCAGGAGTTCGGGTTTACGGCGGAGAACGTCGCCAATCGGGCACTGACGCTGATAGGCCGCGAACCAGACCGACCCCGCTGAGGAGCATTCCTAGTTGCTCGACTTAGCAGCCTTATCCTCGTGGCATTCGTCCTAGCATCGGGCTGTAGGAGGCTGGCGCCATCTGGACAGGGTGCGTCCAGCAAGCCGGAAATGGATACGGCAAAGATGAACGGAGAGTACTTGGTGTCTACTGCCACGGAGAGTTACGCGAGAGTCTCCGCCATCCTCCCGACGCGGCCAAGCGAAGACGTGCGTAAGCTGCTCCAAAGGCCACCATTACCAGCCAGGAGCGCTCGAGATTATGAGCGAGATGAATACCTGCCAAGCGAAGCAATCGAGTGGGTGGTCGATGTTGACCTTTCAGCGATTGGAGCGGTGGGGCTGGCAATTGTAAAGTGTCTATTTATCGATGGTTGGGAAAAAGGCCTCGGCAACTTCAACGTATTTGGCCGCGACGCAGGTTCAAGGAAGTGGACTTACGCGTTTGCTGCTGGCGGCCCGAGTTCCGCAGATGGCCTCAAACTCGCTTGGGACTACGTCAACCCACTCTACCCGGATACTAAACTCGCCACTCATAAGGTGTATCGCGAACGATTATTGCAGGTACGTTCAAGACTTGAACGGCTCGGCGATGTTCGCGTCACCACCGGCGTGAGCCCTGAGGACGCTGAGGATCGAGCTAAGTATCTGAAGAGGCTGATCGGGAGCATATACGAAACGAGCTGTCTGATATTGAAGGCGCCACCGGGTAAGCGATTCGACGGAAAGCATATGTGGGATGTGATGCTGTGCCTCGGCCTCCACTGGGGCGACATGGATCTCTTCCACTGGGAGAACGAATCTGCCGTCGGAGATGACCCCCTCTTTAGCGTGGAGACATCAACCAATCCCGGCTACTTTTTCCCGGAAGAGATCGCAGCCGGACGCGTTCAAGTCGAGGATTTGGTTTTCACCTTCTCGATCCCCCGGAGCCCGGCGCCAACACTAGTATTTGACGCAATGTCGAATGCGGTGACCTATTGCCAGAAGCGGCTCGGCGGCAGCATTCAAACCGGAGATGGACGTCCCGCTGGTCTTGCTATGGAAAGATCCAAAATCGAAAGTACTGTCGGCCTTCTTCACAGTGCTGGATTCCTTCCCGGTGCCGATGAAGCCATGACGATCTTTTAAAGTCAGCTCATCCAACGAATAACAGGAGCAACCATGAGAAAACAGATCGGCGCACGACTTTGCATCCTCGCTTGTCTGATGTTAGGCCCCGTACCGTCCTTTGCTCAGTTCCACCTCCGCGACGGGGACCGGGTCGTCTTTTATGGCGACAGCATCACCGACCAGCGTCTGTACACCGTTTTCACGGAGACGTTTGTCGTCACCAGGTTCCCAAAGCAGAATGTTACGTTCATACACTCCGGCTGGGGCGGCGACCGGGTCGGTGGCGGTGGAGGCGGACCGATCGATCTGCGGCTCAAGCGCGACGTGATCGCGTACAAACCTACCGTCATGACGATAATGCTGGGAATGAACGATGCCAGCTATCGCGCATTCGACCAGGGGATATTCGACACCTACTCGCGAGGATATGAGCACATCGTATCGTCGATGAAACAGGCCGTGCCCGGCATTCGGTTCACTCTCATCCAGCCATCGCCTTACGATGACGTTACTCGCGCTCCGGGATTTGCCGGTGGATACAATGCAGTTCTCGTGAAGTACGGGGAATTCGTTAAGACATTGGGACAGCGGGAAGGCACGAGCGTGGCGGACCTGAACACATCCGTCGTCGCCGCCCTGCAGACTGCAAACGCTTCGGATGCGCCGACCGCTCAGAAGATTATTCAGGACCGTGTTCACCCCGGACCGGGCGGACAGCTGCTCATGGCAGAAGCCTTGTTGAAGGCGTGGAACGCACCGGCCCGGGTTACGTCTGTAGAGCTCGATGCCGCGAAGAAGCGAATCGTGCGCGCAGAGGGAACGAAGGCTAAGCTGGTCCCAGCTGCGAGCGGGCTCAGTTGGACGCAGATGGATGATGCGCTCCCGATGCCGATCGACATGTCCGACCCTGTCGTGGCGCTGGCGGTCCAGTCTTCTGATTTCGTCGATGCATTAAACCGTCAGCCGCTCAAAGTAACCGGTTTGAAAGCTGGCCGCTACGCGCTTAAGATCGACGGACGGGAAGTCGCTTCCCTTACCGCGGACAAGCTCGCCCAGGGCGTCAATCTCGCAGTATTGGCGACCCCGATGGTCCAACAGGCTGCTGCCGTCCATATCTTAGCCAAACTCCACAACGACATCCACTTCCAGCGATGGCGCGTGGTGCAGGTGCCGCACCAGAACGACTTGACTCCCTACCAATCGACAATCAATGCCCTGGATGCAGCCGAAGCCGCAGTCATTAAGGAGCAGCGGGCCGCCGCCCAACCGCGACTCCGGAAATACGAGGTCGTCCCGGCAAACTAGCCGCGAGGCCGCTCCGGGCGGGCTCGGTCCTTGCGACGGTCGTTGTCAAGCGGCGATTCTGCGATTAGGTCCGAGAATCTGCTTGCGAAGCGTCATGAGTCCATGGCGCAGGAGAGATCGGGCCGTGGATTCCTGCACATTTAGAAGACCGGCGATCTCGGCAAATGAACGCTGCTCCATGTATCGCCAGATGACCACTTTGCGCTGCCGTGGCGACAGCCGGCTGATCGCAGCCGGCAGCGCCTTTGCCGTCTGATCGATGACCAATTTGTCGTCCCACTCACGGCACGAATCGTCGGTGAGATCGCGCTCGAAACGTGCGATGCCCGTTTCGAGGCTTACCTCACGTTTTCTCAGGTTCCAGCCGGTTCGGGCATATGAGTATATCGAAGCAGTCAATTGCCGTACGAGATATGGGCGCAGGGGGATTCCGCGGCCGGGGTCGTAGGCGTCCAGGAGCGCGCAAAAGCGCCAGTAGATTTCGCCCGTCAATTCCTGCCGCAGCTCCGGCGTATCGCCGTACTGACGAACCAGTCGGCGTACGAGCGGCCGGAATTCAGCATACAGTGACTCGCGGTCGAACTTGACTTCTGCGGCGCGGGTCCTATCGATTTTCGCGTATCTCCCTAGTAGGGAGAGAGGCGTCGCGGTTTCTTGCACACTAGTCATCATGACGATCTCCTCGAGTTGCATAATAGGCGTTTGCCGGCTCGTGTAATGCAAATCTCTGCCGGCGATAGCACAGATTATCGCTGCTTGGTCTTGCGCGCCGCCCGTGTCCTGATTAGCAATGCGAGCGGGGGTGCGCCCGCGATGAGGAGGGTAAGGGAGTCGGGCTCCCAGGCAACAGTCACTCCGTTAGAGCCGTTTCCGCCTTGATTCGACGGTCCGCGTCGCTGGGAATCGCTTCCGCCAGATTCCTGCGAGGAGCTGACGGGTTGGTTATTGGGCACCATAACAAAAGGCAGTCCGTCGCGGCCATCGGACGATCTGTCCACGTTGGACTCTCCCCAGCCAAAGCCGACCACTCGGTTGTGTGCTCCGCGATCGTTACCTCCACCATTCGTCAGCAAAGGCATCATCGCGTAAGGATTAAAGCCGATCATATCGCCCGCTCGGTCACCATAATCACTAGCGGCAGCCGAAGGGAAAAGCTCGAACAACAGGGGCGCGGGCGCGCCATTCAGACTATCCGTCGCCTGCTCCGATACGTGAGAATCTCCCATTGAGCCGGCGACGCGAGGAAAGTCCAGCAAATCCGGATCCATAACGTTCATCCCCACGCCGCCCGATGCGAGATCCAATTGGTCGGCGGGATGGCGGGAGTTCTCTCGTTTCGTGCTTGATTGACTCCCAATGTTCGATCGCATGAAGGGCCTGATCGGGCTGCCAACTCCGGAAGTCGATGGACCAATTGGCGCGAAGCTGGTGGGCGAGGACGCCGCGAGATCGGTCTTTGGGCGGGAGTACGACCGCATTCGGGTCGAGTTCTCCGTAAGTTGTGGGGGTGCGGCTAGATTCGTGGCCGGTCGAGGCGCTGCATCCTTCTGCTTCGAGCGGTCGTGCTGAGAGGAGCTATTGGGTGAGGCCGCAGGACCACCGTTCGTCGGCAGCTTTGAGGTAAGCCGCGTGGAATCATCGCGGTTCCCTGAATGGCCTAGACTTAGAAAAACAAAAACTGCTGCGAGGACTGCAACAATCAGGGTGATGAGGACGTCGAAGGGCCTCCAATGATACTGCTTCGGCGGGTAACTTTGGGCGTTCATGTTACCGTTTTCCTTCTCGGGATTACGGACAGGCTTACTAGCCCCTGTCTGGAGTTTGTAATGGTGATCCCGCGAGCAGCGCAAATCGAGGATCAGATTGTTGCTGAATGTCCTCCGGGTTTAACCGTGTAGCCGGTCTTTATGCGAACATGGACGACAAATACCGGGCAACCTGTTCCCGAATTGGCTGTCTGGAGTTACATCTGGCCAGAATTGGAAAGCAAGTGTCGGTTCCATTAACGTGCCAGGAGGCTTTTGTCGAACGCCCGTTGAACCTTGTCTGCATGCTCGCCACCGCGCAACGTTCGCAGGAACTCCAAACGCATGACTATTCATAAGTTCTTGGTCGGCGTCTGCCTGTTTTTCGCATTCAATGTGCTTGTTCGAAGTGCCATAAACGCGCACTCCGAACTAAGCCCGGTCAGCCCGGAAATCACCTGGAAGAAGACGGTCTTGGATTCGCAGTTTCGATCCGAAGGAGTTGCCGTGGCTGACGTGAACCACGACGGCAAACCGGACATCCTCGCCGGAAACCTTTGGTACGAAGCTCCGACCTGGACCCCGCACGAAATCGCGCCGGTGAAACCCTTCGATGGCGAACATGGTTACAGCGAGTGTTTCCTGAGCTGGGCGGCGGACATCAACCGCGACGGCTGGCCGGACCAGGTCGTGGTCGGATTCCCCGGCGCTCCGGCGGTTTGGCGGGAGAATCCCAGGAACCAGCCCGGTCACTGGAAAGAACACGTCATAACCACCAGCGCGTGCAACGAAAGCCCGGCGTTCGCGGACCTGCTCGGCAATGGGAAGCCCGTATTGATCTCGCCGTTCAATGAGACTCAAATGGCGTGGTACGAGCCAGGTCCTGATCCGACCAAGCCATGGATTCAGCACCTCGTCGGCGAGCCAAAGCAGCCTGGCGTGGCCCGGTTCGCCCACGGATTGGGCGTGGGTGACGTGAATGGCGACGGCAGAGCCGATATCATCTGCAAGGACGGTTACTACGAAGCGCCTGAGGACCGAAGAAACGGGATCTGGCGATTCGTCCCTGCCAAGCTCGGGCCGGACTGCGCCCAAATGGCGGTATTCGACGTGAACCACGATGGCCGGCCTGATGTAATCACCAGCTCAGCTCACAACATTGGCGTTTGGTGGTGGGAGCAGGCCCCCCCCGCCTCCACTGTCGAATTCGTCCAGCACGTCATTGACGACTCCTTCTCCCAGTCCCACTCGCTCGTTCTCGCCGACATCAACGGCGACCGCCTTCCCGACATCGTCACGGGCAAGCGGTTCTGGGCCCATGGCCCAACCGGCGACGTGCGCCCGGGCGACCCCGCCGTGATCTACTGGTTCGAGATGAAACGAAACCAAGGGACAGTCGAGTGGATTCGGCACGAAGTCGACCACGACTCCGGCGTAGGCACGCAGTTCACGGTTACCGACGTCAACAAGGACGGCCTCCCGGACATCGTCACCTCGAACAAAAAAGGCGTCCACCTCTTCATCCAGCAGCGGAAGCGGAAATGAAGAGGCGTGTGCCCCTTTTCATTCTCCTCGCTTCTGCATTGATTGCCGGCGCGATTGTCCTCTTACGGTCAAAACCCGAAGACACAACGACCCTGCCAACGAAGAACCCGGACCTCTACCGTAGGATGGTCTCGGCCTTTACGGTCGCCGTGGTCCGTCTGAAGGTTGGCGATAACCTCAGCAGGAAGAAACTGGGCGCATCGCTGACCGAAGAAGATCGTAAGGCTCTCGTCGAACCCTATGTCCAGCCGACACGACTGGTACCCGGCGAGCCGGCCGCCTGGGCCAATCTGGCTCTCTACTATCTCCGAACTCCTACGCCGGCTGATGCCGAGTCGCCGCTCAAGAGAGCGAAAGATCTAGCGCCGGAAGATAGCCGAATAGAAATGCTGCTTGGTGCGCTGGCGAAATCGCTGAGCAAGCCCGATGAGGCGCTCGCCCATTTTCGTCGTGCGGTTAATATGAAACCGAGCGACCCTCGAATCCGATTTGCACTGATCAGCCAGCTAAGTTCGACTCAGTCAGGACCAACAGACCAAGAGCTTCTTGCGAACTGGAAGGAGATTGCTGTTATCCAACCGGACAATGTGAGGGCGCAATTAGAAACCGCCGTTGCAGCAGCCCGAATCCAAAAACCGGATGATGCGCGTATTGCCCTCGATCGGATCAAACGGATCGCTTCTACATGGCCGCCTGATACCAGAAAATACTTCGATGACTCAGTCGCGGCTGCAGCTGGATCAGACACGTCAGCACTATTGCCGAAAGTGATGGTTGCGCTTAACGTCGCCAAGGCTACACTCGCCTTCCGACAGGGGTCTCTGGCGCTGCTGCCGACCGTTGCGCAGTCCGGGGATTCGAGCGGGGTGGCGGACCCAATCGAGGAGTTTATCAGGCTTCCAAACCCATCGCGTCTACCGGCAGCTTCCGATATGGGAATGACGCTGACGGCGCGCCCGTCGGAATTGACGAATTCGGGGGCGTGGTCCTTTGCCCGCAGCCTTATTATTGTGCCGGAACTGGTTCCGAATCGCGCACAGGCGGATCACCTTCCCCCAACGCCCGAGGGTTCAGCGATTGCCATAACGGCAAATTCCAACACCGTGCAGCTTTCAAATCCCGGCAAATCAATTACACTTCCCTTTCCTGGCCGTGCGTCGCAGGCCGGCCCGACACCGGATGGGCTCCTGTTCACGGACTGGAGTTACCACTTCCGGGAAGATATCGTGATGGCAGGAGCGGGCGGCCTTCGGTTTTACGTCCAGCAGCAAGATTCGACGTTCAAGGACGTTACGGGACAAACGCAGCTTCCCGCGGAAATCTTGTCCGCCGCGTGGACCGGTGCGTGGCCGATCGATGTGGAGTGCGACGGGGACCTGGACATCGTGCTCGGATCCGGGTCCGGCGAACCAACTGTCCTCCGCAACAATGGGAACAAGACCTTTCAGGTAACTCATCCCTTCAAGGGTGTGTCTGGCTTGCGTGATTTCGCATGGGGAGACCTCGACGGTGACGGCGATGGCGACGTGGCAATTATCGATGGTCATGGCAAACTGCAGCTTTTCGAGAACCAGCGCGGGGGCGTTTTCACGGAGTGGCTGGCGCCCTCCGGCATCAAGGATGCGGTTGCCGTCGCCATCGCCGACGTCGATCACGATGGAATCCTGGACATTGCAGTATTTCAGGCGGATGGAATCATCAGCCGTGTCTCACGCAATAAGAACGGGAATGGCTGGGACATAGCAGAGATTCTTAGAACGACCCCGCCGCCATCGGATGGAACGGCACGGTTGTTATGGGCGGATCTCGACAATAATGGAGGCGCCGATCTAATCGCCACCAGCTCGAAGGGAACCGAGGTTTGGCTGAGCGATCCCGTGGGCGCGCTCAAGCCACTTACCACGCTGCCAGACCTCCGAAACGCCTCACTTTCAGAACCCACAAAAGAAGGCCGGATCGATCTGGTTGGCGTCACCCCGACTGGAGGTCCGGTCCGTTATATCAACGCTTGGAAGGTGGACTACCACTGGCACATTATCCGACCGCGGTCGCAGCCTCTTGCCAACGACACGAGTAATAAGGAAGGCGATAAGCGAATAAACTCGTTCGGAATCGGCGGCACCGCGGATATGAGATCGGGTCTCCTCGCTCAGACGGTTCCCATTTGCGGACCGAGCGTCCATTTCGGTCTCGGCGAGAACACGAGCGGCGACGCCCTTCGCATCAATTGGCCCAATGGTAAGATGAACGGATATTTCGCTCTGCCATCGGGATCCTTTTCGACCGCCGACCAGAACCTAGGCGGGTCCTGTCCCTGGCTCTTCGCGTGGAACGGGAGGAAGATGGAGTTCGTCACGGACATCCTGTGGAGCTCTCCCTTAGGTCTCCGGATCAACGCGCAGGGCACGGCCCCTGTGGGACGTACAGTCGATTGGGTCAATGTTCTTGGCCGGCAGCTTGTCCCACGTAATGGGACATACGATTTGAGCATCACCGCTGAGCTCTGGGAGACCCATTTCTTCGACATGGTGAAACTCATGACCGTCGACCATCCCGAAGGGACGGAGGTCTTTGTCGACGAGCGGTTCTCGGTTCCGCTGCAGCAGCCGATCCTGCGCGTCCTGAAACCGGTCCAGCGGATCCTCCATGCCATGGATGAACGCGGCAACGACGTCACGTCAATCGTCCGAGATAAAGACGGCAATTACCTCGACACCTTCGGATTGGGGGAATACCAGGGCATTACCCAAGACCACTACGTTGAGGTCGATCTAGGAAACGAACCCGCGGACTTATTGCCGAAACGACCCCGTACTTTCGTAGTCGCATATGGCTGGACCCATCCCACGGACAGCTCAATCAATGTCGCGATTTCCCAAGGCAGCCACGACCTGCCGCGCGACATCTCCATTGAGATTCCGGACGGCGTGGGCGGGTGGAACGTGGCCCTTCCGCACGAGGGATTTCCGGCCGGGAAGAACAAGACGATACTGTTCGATATTACCGGCCTGTTCAGCTCCGGAATGCACAGAAAACTGCGATTGCGGACCAATCTGGAGGTCTATTGGGACTTCATCGGGTACGCCGAGTCCATCCCGGACTTGCAGCCGGCGACGCAAGTGATCGACGCGGATGTTGCCGTGCTACGCTACCGCGGCTACTCCCAGGTCTCCGATGCCCACACCAGCTCGCCGGAGATACCCGACTACAACAATGTCGTCGCGACGGGACCGAAGTGGCTCGATCTTGTCGGATACTATACGCGGTTCGGCGATGTGCGGGAGCTCTTGGGCAAAGTGGACGACCGGTACGTCATCCTGAACGCGGGAGACGAGATCGCCCTCCGGTTCAAAGCCCCGCCCGATCCGCCCAAAGGCTGGAAGCGGGACTTCGTCTTCGTGAGCGACGGCTGGGAGAAGGACGGGAACTTCAACACGGGCTTCGGTCAGACCGTGCTGCCGCTTCCCTCCCACGACAATCCGACCTACGCCGGCAAGGCTGGCCGGCTCGAGGACGACCCGGTCTATCGCCGCCATCCCGACGACTGGAGGGTATACCATACGAGGTATGTCCAACCAACGGCGATCCGGACGGGATTAAGGCCGTCGCCAAGTCACTAATTCTTAATCCTAATCCTGATCCTGATCAAAAAAAGTCGTCGGAGCAGGAGCTGGAGCAGGAGTAGGAGTAGGAGTAGGAGTAGGAGTAGGAGCAGGACTTAAGATTGGAGTCAGTCATGAACCTCGCGTTGGCCGGTCTCGGCCTTCTTGCCGTTGCCGGTGCAGCCGTGCCCTTGTACGATCGACCGGAGTCGAAGATGCTTAATGCCACGAAGGCGTTCCTCGCCACGCTCAAGTCCGACCAGCTTGCCAAAGCCGAGCTGCCGTTTAATTCCGAGGAACGGCTTAACTGGTTTTATGTGCCCCACGAACGCAAAGGCATCCCGTTCAAGGACCTGGAGGGACCGCAGCGGAATGCGGCGCTGGATGTGCTCCGCGCGAGCTTGAGCATTCGCGGATATCAGAAGGTCGAGACAATCCGGCAGCTCGAAAACGTCCTTCGCATCCTGGAGGCGGGCAAAGGGCCCACTCGTGACCCGGAGCTCTACTACTTCACCGTGTTCGGCGGGCCGGCCGAACACGGGACATGGGGGCTCCGGTTCGAGGGCCACCACCTTTCGTTCAACTGGACCATTATCAGGGGCAAGATCATCGCCAGCAGTCCCCAGTTCCTGGGCTCCAATCCCGGAGAGGTACGCGACGGAGCAATGAAGGGGACGCGCGTGCTCGCCGCGGAGGAGGACCTCGCGCGAAGCCTGGTGAAGTCGCTTTCGCCGAATCAGCGAAGGGAGAGCGTCGTCAGCGATAAGGCCCCGGGAGACATCCTTACCAACAACCAGCGTGTCGCCGCGATCCAGGAAGACCGCGGCGTATCGTTCGACAAACTGAACAAAACGCAGCAAGGACTGCTGCTACAGCTCATCAGCGAGTATGCAGGCACGCAGCCTGCGGAACTCGCCAAGATGAGGCTGGAAAAGATCCGCAAAGCCGGAATGGACCACGTGAAGTTCGCCTGGATGGGCGGCCTGGAACGGGGCGAGCCGCACTACTATCGTGTCCAGGGCGAGACCTTCCTGATCGAGTACGACAATACCCAGAATAACGCGAACCACGTCCACAGCGTCTGGCGCGATTTCAAGGGAGATTGGGGGCACGATCTCCTGGCCGAGCACTACAAGGAATTCGCCCATGGCCCCGCGGGCCACACGCACCGAGATCAACCGCACGATCAGTGATCCAATGAGATAACACCGGAACTGAGTCGGAAACGTAGGGGCGAAGCGATTGCACGCTCATGCCTCGGTCAGGATCGATTCAGTTCCGGGCAATCGCTTCGCCCCTACTCGCCCAATGCTTATTCACAAATCCAAATAGATCGAAGAGGAAACATGTCAAACCGACCACATCGAACTACGCCGACCGCAGTCGCGCTTGCGACAGCTTTATTCCTCATCGCCGGCTGGTTCCTAGTTTCGTCGAGCTCCGGGCTCGCCGCTAAGTCGATTCCGGCTGCCGAAATGCAGGGACAACTCCTTCGCGGGACCGGTGCAAACGGCGACATCACGGCCGACGCCCCCGGTGTCCGTCACCTCATTACTCCGGCCGACATTCCCCCACCCTACGCCACACCAGCAACGGGAAACGGCCCAAAGATCGTGCCGCGTCCTGAAGGGTTCGCGGCAAAGGTTCCCGCCGGTTTCAAGGTCGATCTCTATGCGGCCGGCTTAAGCAACCCCAGGCTCATTCGCGCCGCCCCGAACGGTGATCTGTTCCTCGCGGAGAGCGGGCCGGGCCGGATTAAGATATTTCGCGGGGTGAGCGCGAGCGGCCAGGCCGAGACGACTTCGGTATTCGCGGAAAGTCTGCGGCAGCCGTTCGGCATCAACTTCTATCCGCCGGGCAAGAACCCGCAGTATGTCTACGTTACCGCGCCCGATTCGATCATGCGGTTTCCCTACAAGAACGGCGATCTGACCGCGACCGGCCCGCCGGAAGTCATCATCTCCGATCTCCCCGGCGGCAAGAACGGCGGCGGCGGCCACTGGACCCGCGACCTCTGCTTCACCGCGGACGGCAAGAAGATGTACGTAACCGTCGGCTCCCGGAACAACGCACTGGAGGACTCAAAGCCAGAGCTGGACGCCCGCCGCGCGGTCATACTGGCGTTCACCCCGGACGGCAAAGAGGAGCGGACCGTCGCCTCGGGCATTCGCAACGCGGTCTCCATAGCCCTCCATCCGGCCACGGGAGAGCTCTGGGCGTCGATCCAGGAGCGCGACGGCCTCGGCGACGACACCCCAGCGGACTACATCACGCGGATCAAAGAGGGCGGCTTCTATGGCTGGCCCTGGTACTACGTAGGCCCGAACGAGCAGCCGACGCTCAAGGGAGCGCACCCTGAGCTTAAAGACAAAACGATCGTCCCGGAAGTGCTGCTTCAGGCGCATTCCGCTTCCATGCAGTTGTGCTTCTATACCGGCAAGCAGTTCCCCAGGGAGTACCAAAACGACGCCTTCGCCGCGCTCAGAGGATCATCCAACCGCAAGGTTCGAACCGGATATAAGGTTGTCCGCGCGATCCTCAAAAACGGCAAGCCGACCGGCGAATACGAGGACTTCCTTACCGGCTTCGTTGCTGCGGACGACAAAGTGTACGCCAGACCGGTGGGGGTTACGGTAGGCGGCGACGGCGCGCTCTACGTGACCGAGGACGGAAACGGCACGGTCTGGCGGGTGTCCTATGCGGGCCATTCCTGATTTCGTACCATCAGGGTCGACGTTGCAACGTGCTCTCCGCGGGCGAGCAGCCGTCAAATTCTGATGGGCGCGATCTCCATCCGCGACGGGTGGCGACCTGTCCGAGGCATCGTCTATTCGAGATAAACAATGGGTAGTCGTAGATTGCGCTCTATTTGATACCGATCACCGATTCTGGCGCCGCGAGTACGCAGCGCTGTGCCGGGTCTTTCGTGCTGTCTCGTCGAGCCCTTCCACCATCTGATCGGCTAGCGCATCATGTTGCGCGCTCACTTGTGGGGCGAGACAGAATTGGTAAAATGCGACCGACTCCCTCAGCCGCTGCCTCGCGCCAGCTCCAGATCGCGCACTGCGCGAGTCACTGATTCGCTATCCGCAAACGATAAAACGGCCTTCGCGCGCGCCGTTTTGGCCGTCGATGTAAGGTCTGCAAAGGTAAGTTCGGCGCGGAATTCGATTCGTGGTTCGGCAGTTCTGCCCTGTGAGCGCACGCGCAGGTAGATCTCTCGGCGCTGGCCGGCGAAAAGGTCAGCTAGAGGAACCCGCAGAGCTCCTTCGCGACGCTCGTGCGGGAGATGGCCGAGTAGCTGGGCAGAGATTCCTTCCGGCAAGTATACGTTCAGGATGGCCTCGCGGGCGATCACGGTGAGGAGCTCTCCCAACTCGCGGCGGAAAATTGCGGGGATCTCGATAGGATTCGCGATGAAGTAATAGTGCCCGCCACCTCGCTCGGCCATGTGCTGAAGGAGGACTTCGTTATAATCCAGGCCGATTCCGAATGTAGAGGTCGATACACCGCGTTGGTTGAGCTCGTATGCATGGTGAGCGATGATTTCGGGGTCGGTTATGCCGACATTGGCCAGCCCGTCCGTGAGAAGAAGGGCACGGTTGACCCCGTGGGGAAGGATATGCTCGGCGACGTCGCCGGATCCGCGCAGCCAGCCGCCGCAGAGGTCGGTCGAGTTTCCAGGTCTCAGCGCATTGATATCGCGTTTGAGATCGTTCGAGACAATGGATGAAACGGGCCGGCTTGGAGCGACAACCCCGATTTCGTCGTCGTAAGCGACGACAGATGCGCGGTCCCGCTCATCCAGGTGGTCTAGGACGAAGCAGGCCGCATTCTGAGCATAGCGGAGCTTGTCGCCGCCCATAGAGCCGCTTCGGTCAATTACCAAGGCGATATTGAGCGGCGCTCGGTCCTCTCCAGGCGGAAGATTGTCTGAAATAATGCGCACCTCGACGTACCGCTCGGAGGGAGTCGATTCGTCGATCAGGGCGCAATCGGTGTGCATGGAAAGTTCGATGTTGTTGCGGTTCATGGCGAACTCCTTTCAGGACGGGGCGCGCGACGAGCGTGCGAATGCGATCAGACGATCTATGTACTCGCGCCGATCCGGCGAAACCGGAAGGCGGATGTGTATTTCGACGCCAGGGTCAATCTCTAACCGGTCCCACGTCTGGACCGGCGACGACTCCTTGACGGTAATTGCATCCAACCTGTTAGCGGCTCGCAGTCGGGGAGCCGCCTGGCGGCTTAACATGCTGGAGGGCGCCATGGGCCGATCCTGTATGGTGGGTGATCTCGAAACAGGTGGCGCATTGGCTGCAGCGAGGACGCGAGAGATATACTCCGCGGCGCTTCCCCTTGGCGCGGATAGGCCCTTCATTGGGTCTTCGCCGGAGACGCCTGGCTGGGCGGGCGAGGGCGGAACCGTGTTCGCCAGAAGTCCGCGAATTTCGTTGGAACCGAGATAGTTCAGATGCTCGCGGATGGCATTCAAGGGCCAGAACGCCTCTTTCAGCCGGCCAATCAGGAGCAGCCGGTCACGATGTTCATTCGTATACAAAGCGTATTTGCCGCGGGCGTCCGGAGACGGGAGGAGTCCTTCCGCCGTATAAAACCGTATCGTCCGAGACGTAGTTCCGGCCTGCTCGGCGAGCTCGCGGATAGTATAAACGTCTTTCTCCATGGTATTAGTATCCAGACAGCGAAACTGTAATTCCACTGTCAGTATAACAGGATTACGTAATAGTGTCAATACCCGGGTCAGAAAACACGTGCAATCGGAGGCTCTCGATCAGACTCAGCCGGATTCCGGGAAAAAGGACGTGACAAGATCGCCTGATTCAATAGGCGCATTAGCCGGTTTCGCGCGGACACTTCAATCCGCCCAGGCGACGCGATCGCGTCTCGAAAAGCGTCGCATCCTGTCCGAGTACCTCCGCGAGCTCTCGGATGAAGACCTGCCGCGCGCTGTTACTTTCCTCTGCGGCCGGCCATTCCCGCGTGGAGACAACCGAACGCTGTTCGCCGGCGGCGCGGTCTTCAGCGCCGCGGTCCTACAGGCCAACCCCAACATTACTCCGCAGGATCTGAATCACGCGTGGCTCCAGCACTCAGATGCCGGTGACACCGCGGCCGATCTGTGGCAACGGTTCGAGACGGAGGGCCAGCAATTTACGCTTGCCGTAATGTCCGCATTTTTCGATGCGCTCTTTGAGGCGAAAGGTCCAACCGAGAAGATCCCCCTACTTGCGGACGCCTTCCGGCGAATGAACTCGTCCGAGATCCGGGCATTCAGCAAGGTCCTCCTCAATGAAACCCGCGCCGGGGTTCAGGAAGGAACGGTAGAAGATGCCGTAGCGGCGGCCTTCGACATCCCCCTCGAGCAGAGCCGCGCGGGAAACCGGTCCCGCGCCGACCTCGGGGCGGTCGCGCTGGACGCCCGAAAGGGAGCTCTCTCAGAACACACTTTTCGCTATTTCACTCCGGTCGATCCGATGCTCTCCCACCCCGCCGCCAATGAAGCGGAAGTCATTCGCCGGCTGGGTACACCAGTCTGGGTGGAGGACAAGTACGACGGCGTGCGATGTCAGCTGCACAAGGTCGGTTCGGACATACGCCTCTATTCACGTGACCGCAAAGACATCACGCGCCAGTTTCCCGACGTCTCGATGGCTTTTACCGCAACGCCCGGAAGGTACGCCCTCGATGGGGAGATCATGGCCCTGGAGGACGGCAGATCACTCCCGTTCGCGCGGCTGCAGCAGCGGCTGGGCCGGGTCGCGCCATCGGCCGCCGTGATCGCGGCGCATCCGGCTGCATTGGTCGCTTTCGATATCTTGGCGCTGGAAGAGGAGAGTCTGCTCGATACGCCCCTCGCGGAACGCAGGCCCAAGCTGGAAGTCTTGGCCCTGCCGCCCGGACAGCTACTAGCTCCTCAGTTCTTCGCCCACAGTGAAAAGGATCTGGATCGACTGTTCGGCGAGGCTCAAGCCCGCGGAAACGAGGGACTGATGTGCAAGAACCCCGCCTCGCCCTATTCATCCGGCCGCCGTGGATTCCACTGGCTGAAGCTGAAGAGACCGTTGGACACGCTGGACGTGGTGATCGTCGGCGCTGAGTGGGGACATGGAAAACGAAAGAACGTACTGTCCGACTACACATTCGCAGTATGGGATGACGCAACCGACAAACTCCTGACCATCGGGAAAGCCTACGGCGGTTTGACGGACGCGGAGATCTCACGGATGACGGAGCGGCTTCAGGAAATCACGCTTCAAGAGTTCGGCCGCTACCGCGCGGTCAAGCCGGAGATCGTGCTGGAAGTCGAGTTCAACAACATCATGAAGTCCCCGCGACACAAGTCCGGCTTCGCGCTCCGCTTCCCCCGAATCGTCCGCATCCGCGACGACAAACTCCCGACCGAGATCAACACGCTGAACGATGTGAAGACGATGTATGCCGCCCTGACCGGGGAAGTCCTTTGACAGGACTAACTAGATCGGCAATATGGAAATCTCCAGGTAGACGGCGGTATACTGTTATGTACTAAAAACGAATCCCTTGAATTCCGTTAATCCTGTCCAAGAGAATTCTCCGAAAGACGGTCTTTCTGGCTTCCATCAGCCGGTCCGTAACTGGTTTTATGCGTCCTTCCAAGCGCCCACGCGGGCGCAGGAGTTGGGCTGGCCGGCTATCCAGAGCGGCCAGTCCACCCTGATCCTTGCCCCGACCGGCTCCGGCAAGACCCTGGCGGCATTCCTGGTCGCCATCAATCGGCTCATGTTCGAACCGGTTCCGTCAAAGAACGAAAGATGCCGCGTCCTCTATATTTCTCCCCTGAAGGCTCTGGCGGTCGACGTGGAGCGGAATCTGCGCGCCCCATTAGTCGGTGTCTCGCGCTATGCGGAACGGATGGGCGTGCCGGTCTATGAGCCGGAGGTCGCGTTGCGGACGGGCGATACCCCCAGCCGCGATCGCGCAGCCTTTCAGCGCAATCCCGCCGACATCTTTATTACCACTCCGGAATCGCTGTATCTCGTCCTCACAAGCAATGCCCGGGATGCCCTTCGATCTGTCCGAACGGTCATCGTCGACGAGATCCACGCCCTGGTCAACACCAAGCGCGGGGCGCATCTTGCCCTCTCGTTGGAGCGCCTGGAAGAGCTAACGGGGACTCCACTCCAGCGTATCGGCCTCTCAGCCACACAACGCCCACTCGAGGAAGTCGCCCGGTTCCTAGGAGGGTTTGATTTCGGAAAGGACCAACAGGATTCACGGGATGGGGAATTAGTGCCGAAAGACACTGATGGCAATGTGATCGAGGAGTTTCTTGGGGGGTTAGAGCATGATAATGCTCATGTCGATTACCAAACCGACACTTTGGAAGACCCCGAATCCACATCCTCAAAACCCTGTAAATCCTGTCCAAGAAAAGTACACATCATAGATGCCGGCAGTGCGAAGGAGCTGGACCTTCGGGTGCACGTGCCGGTAGAGGACATGGCGAAGGTCGTGGAGATCCAGGAAATTCCAAGCGGGAACGCCGCGCAGGGAGAGGCAAGGACCAGCATCTGGCCGGCAATGCATCCGCTGATTCTGGACCTTATCAAGCAGCACCGCAGCACACTCATTTTCGTAAACAGCCGGCGGTTGGCTGAGCGGATGGCCCAGTCCCTAAATGAGCTGGCCGGCGAGGAGATCGCCCACGCCCACCATGGCTCCATCGCACGAGAGCAGCGGCTTCAGATTGAGAACGAGCTTAAGTCGGGAAAACTCCCTGCCATGGTAGCTACCAGCTCGCTGGAGCTCGGTATCGACATGGGCGCCATTGACCTCGTTATCCAGGTGGAGTCGCCGCCCAGCGTTGCAAGCGGTATGCAGCGGATCGGCCGTGCAGGGCATCATATCGGAGTTCCCAGCAAGGGCATTATCATCCCGAAATACCGCGGCGATCTCCTCGCGTGCGCCACGCTTACCGAACGGATGCTGGCCGGCGCAGTCGAGCACATGCGGTATCTCCGCAACCCATTGGACGTTTTAGCCCAGCACATCGTCTCGATGGTTGCCATGGACGATTGGAAGGTTACCGATATCGAGCGGCTCATCCGAAGATCCGCACCGTTCGCCGAGCTGCCCCAGTCCATGATGGTAGAAGTGCTAGACATGCTGTCCGGCAGATACCCCTCCGACGAATTCGCGGAGCTGCGCCCACGCATAACATGGGACCGTCTCAACGGCATGCTCCATGCGCGCGAGGGCGCAAAACGTGTGTCGATCTCGAACGGTGGGACGATCCCGGACCGAGGACTGTATGGCGTATTTCTCGTGGGCGCGGAGAAAGGCCACGGGCGGGTCGGAGAGCTTGACGAAGAGATGGTCCTTGAAACGCACGTCGGGGAAACATTCCTGTTGGGCGCAAGCTCCTGGCGCGTGGAGGAGGTGACTCACGACCGCGTGATGGTCTCTCCCGCCCCAGGAGAACCGGCCAAAATGCCCTTCTGGCACGGCGAGCAGGCGGGCAGGCCGCTGGAGTTCGGCCGTGCAATCGGCAGGTTGACGCGGGAGCTGCGATCGCTCGCGCGCGCGGGGGCAGTTGGCGTCCTGCGGGAAAGACACGCGCTCGATGAGCTCGCGGCAGATAATCTGCTCAACTATCTTGACACCCAGGCGAACGCCGGAGAGCTCCCGGACGATCGCACGATTGTCGTCGAAAGCTATATGGACGAGATGGGAGACTGGCGGGTCTGCATCCTCAGCCCCTTCGGCAGTAAGGTTCACGCACCCTGGGCAATGGCGATAGGCGCAATGGTGCGGGAGCGGACCGACTTCGATGTGGATATCCTGTGGACCGACGACGGGATCGTAATCCGATTTCCGGAGGCTGACGAGCCGCCCCCATTGGACGCCGTCCTGCCGGATCCGGACGAGGTCGAGGACCTGGTCATACGGCAGCTCGGCGCGGGTGGATCGGCAAGACCGGCAGGGCAGAGCGCTGTCCCGAACGCTCTATTCGCTTCGCGCTTTCGCGAAGCCGCGGCCCGCGCGCTATTGCTCCCGCGGCGGCACCCGGGCCAACGCGCGCCGTTGTGGCAGCAGCGAAAACGGGCAGCCGATCTCCTTAAAGCGACGGCCGGATACGGATCCTTCCCGATCATTCTGGAGACTTATCGCGAGTGTCTCAAGGATGTCTTCGACATGCCCGCCCTGATCGGCCTGCTGCGCGAGATCAGAAGCCGCGAGATCCGTGCCGTTCCGATTACGACCCGCGTGCCGTCGCCCTTTGCGGCATCGCTCATGTTCAACTATGTGGCGAACTTCATGTATGAAGGCGATTCCCCGTTGGCCGAACGCCGGGCGATGGCGCTGACGGTCGATCCCGCGCAGCTTCGCGAGCTGCTGGGCGAGGCTGAGCTGCGGGAGCTGATCGACGCCGACGCTCTGGAAGCGCTGGAGCTCTATCTTCAGCACCTCACGCCTGAACGGGCCGTGAAGCACGCAGATGGGCTGCACGATCTCCTGATCCGTTTGGGGGACCTGACAGGTGAGGAGATCGCCGCTCGTTCGGCGACACCCGAAACGGTCCAATCATGGATCGAGAATCTGGACTATCAGCGGCGAATTATTTCGCTGACGATAGGGGGCGAAAAGCGTTTTGTAGCTGCCGAAGATGCCGGCAGATATCGGGATGCGCTGGGAATTCCCCCGCCCCCAGGCCTGCCGGATGCATTCTTGGAGTATGTCCGCGATCCATTGGGCGATCTGGTCGCCAGGTATTCTCGCAGCCACGGACCGTATCAGGCGGAAGATATTGCCCGACGGCTGGGGCTCGGGATCGCGCCGATCCTATCCATCCTCCAGCGGATGGAATCATCTGGTCGCGTTGTCGAAGGCGAATTCCGGCCCGGCGGAACGACGCGCGAGTGGTGCAACTCCGATGTGCTCCGCGCGCTCCGGCAGAAGTCCCTCGCCCGACTTCGGAGAGAGGTGGAACCGGTCGATCAGGCCGCGCTTGGCCGCCTGTATCTCGCGTGGCAGGGGATTCGGATGACGGACGACGGAAGCCGAACGGGGTTCGGGCAATCAGCCGGATCATCGGCTCTTCGTCCGTCGTCCGGACGTCGTTCTCTCCTCGACATTGTCGAACAGCTCCAGGGAGCGGCCATTCCGGCGTCGGTTTTGGAGAGTCAGGTCCTCGCGGCGCGTCTTCCGAATTATGATCCGCGCGAGATCGATGCTCTGACAGCATCGGGCGCAGTGATATGGACGGGTCGGGAATCCCTCGGCCAGCACGACGGTAGGATCGCCCTCTACACATCCGAGCACGCGGCCCTATTGATGAGTGACCGCAGCGCTTCGGCCGAAACGCCGGACGGCGTGGTCCATCAGGCAATACGGGATCACCTTACATCGAGGGGCGCATCATTCTTCGCGCAGATCCTTCAAGCTACCCAGGGGTTTCCGTCGGAAACGCTGGATGCTCTCTGGGATCTCGTATGGAGCGGCGAAGTGACCAATGATACGCTCCAGCCGCTGAGGGCGTTCATGCATCCGCGCCGCGGCGGGCATGGGCGCAGAGACACGGCAATTCGCCGGCGCGGCGACATCGGAACGCGGCGACCGGGGCACTTTGCCATACGAGGTTCGCACGTTGCCACACAGATTTCCCGGATCGGCGTAACACGCACCGCGCCGCATGAGGCGGCGGGGCGCTGGTCGCTGATTTCCAGTCTGGTAATTGACGATCCCACGGCAACCGAAAAGCTTTCGGCGCGGACGACCCAGCTCCTCGATCGTTACGGAGTGCTTACAAGGGAGGCGGTCCAAGCTGAGGGTATTGAAGGCGGGTTTAGCGCCATCTATGGAATCCTGAAGGCAATGGAGGAGGCCGGACGGGTGAGGCGCGGCTACTTCGTGGCCGGTCTTGGCGCAACCCAGTTCGCCGTGCCGGGGGCGGTTGACCGCCTGCGCACGCTGCGTGAACTCGGCGAGCGGATGGAATCTGTGCTGCTTGCCGCGACCGACCCCGCGAATCCGTACGGTGCGGCCATCTCATGGCCGGACCGAGGTGACGGTCGCCGGCCGATGCGACAAGCAGGCGCAATCGTAATCCTCATCGACGGCGCGTTGGCAGCCTGGATGGGGCGCGGGGAGCGGCATCTCCTGACGTTCTTTGAACAGATACCGGAGCGCGACCCTGAAGAGGTTGCATATCACGTTGCCTGCACCCTCGCCGCCGAAGTCCGGCCCGGCGGCCGACGGGCGGTCTGGATCGAGGAAGTGGACGGCCGGCCGACAGTCGAAACACCGATGGCGCAAGCCTTGATCGATGCAGGTTTCGTCCGAACAAGCAAGGGATATCTGAAGAGAATCTGAAAGGAAGGAGTGTTGGAGCATTGGAGTAATGGGGGACCGGGCAAATCCCACTACTCCAGGACTCCATTACTCCACCCCTCATGCCCGAAGGCGATACCATTTTCAAGACCGCGACGACCTTGCGGAAAGCGATCCTCGGGAAACGAATTACCGGTTTCGAAGCGCGAGTCGACCAGATCACCGAGCGCTATCGTCCTTCGTTCATCGTCCATCGTAGGATCCACGCTGTCGAGCCGCGCGGCAAGCACCTGCTGGTCGTGATGCGCCCCGATCCCGATGATTCCGAACCTATTACGGTGCCCGAGCGGCTGGAACTCGAACTGAACAGGAACGACCTGGTCCTCCACACCCACCTTCGGATGACCGGATCGTGGCACATCTACCGTCACGGCGAGCCCTGGCAGAAGCCCAGGCACTATCGCAAGGTCGTGATCGAGACCGAAGGTTTTGTCGTTCCCTGCTTCTCCGCTCCGGTGGTCGAGCTGTTGACCGCGCGAGAAACCGCACGGCACGAACAGCTCGTTTCCTTGGGCCCGGACGCGATCATAGAGGAATTCGACGGCGCGGACGCACTCCAAAGGCTTCGGGCGCGTCCGGACGTCGAGATCGGAGTTGCGATCATGATCCAGAGGATCATGGCGGGGGTCGGCAACGTCTACAAATCGGAAGTACTGTTTATCAAGCGTGTGAACCCGTTCAGCAAAGTTGGCGACCTCAACGATGACACGTTGAAACGTCTCATCTCCGAAAGCCATAAGCTTCTCCGGCTCAATGGAGATAACGGACACCGCCGGACACATTTTGGGCTGGACGAACGTCAGCGTCTATGGGTATATCAGCGCTCCGGACGCCCCTGCCGAGTCTGCGGGACGACGATAAAGGTGCGACGTCAGGGGCTGGATGCGCGCGTGACTTTCTGGTGTCCGAACTGCCAGCCGATTGACGCGGAGTTATGTATTGATTTGCCTAAGGCGTGATATCGGAATGCTGTTGCGATCTTCCGGCTG
>ORMF011503850.1_pt1 | contig 27022 bp, 18 predicted proteins | sample 1779871 | NCBI WGS metagenome assembly ORMF01 (sample SAMEA104232316, study PRJEB22302) | groundwater metagenome | biome: forest; feature: aquifer; material: groundwater | place: USA | collected 2011-08-07 | depth 5.4 m | reverse complement strand
GATGTTCATCAGCGGTACCGGCAGCGGGTTCGCGCTCGATCCGCTTAGTCCGCCGAGATAACGACACAGAGGCAGCTGCTGATAATTTGCACCCGCGCGGGCGGTGGCCATTGAGACCGCGAGCAGAGCATTCGCGCCCAGGTTGGATTTGTTCGGTGTACCATCGAGTTCGATTAGCCGGCGATCAAGCTCGGCCTGATCGAGAGCACTGGTTCCTTCCAGTTTGGGCGCGATTACGTCATTAACATTGTGGACGGCTTTCAGGACGCCTTTACCGCCAAAGCGTTTCGGATTTTCGTCCCGCAACTCGACCGCTTCGTGTTCGCCGGTGGATGCTCCGGAAGGCACGGCCGCGCGGCCCGTTACGCCGTTAACTAAAGTCACGTCAGCTTCAACTGTAGGATTGCCGCGCGAGTCAAGAATCTCGCGGGCATGAATGTGATCGATTTGGCTCATACATGGGCTCCGAATTGAGGTGTAACTCTAGCATCGCCGCGGCCCCGCAGGCGAGTCTCCTGTGTGTGATCTCTGTGTCCCTGTGGTCGAATCAGTCGCGAATGGGACTCACCACAGAGACACAGAGAACACAGAGGCGGCCCAGAGAGTTTTTTGATAGACTCGCGGGACTCAGATGTTCAATCAGGACAATCAGAGATCGTTGGTCGAATTCCGCGAGGTCAGTTTCGCCGTCAACGGCGGCCGGCCGATCATTGATCGTTTGAGTCTGTGCGTTGAGCAGGGTGAGACGTTAGTGTTGCTGGGAGAATCCGGCTGTGGCAAGACGACGACCCTTCGGCTGGTGAACCGCTTGCTGACGCCCACGTCGGGCAAGGTCCTGGTAGAAGGAAAGGCCACAACTGAATGGGATGTAATCCGTTTGCGACGCCGCACCGGCTACGTGATTCAGGAAGCCGGCCTTTTTCCCCATTTCACGGTTAAGCAGAACGTGGCGTTGGTTCCGCATCTGGAAGATTGGGACGAACTAAGAGTGGACGCACGAGTGGGCGAATTACTTTCCCTGGTTGGTCTGGACGCGAGAAAATTCGCGGACCGTTATCCGCGCGAATTGTCCGGCGGACAACGCCAGCGTGTCGGCGTAGCACGCGCCCTGGCTGCCGATCCTCCTCTGCTGCTGATGGATGAACCGTTTGGTGCGCTCGATCCTTTGACGCGGTCTTCTCTACAGAAAGAGTTTGCGGAATTAAAGTCCAGCCTGGGCAAGACAGTGATCTTCGTGACTCACGACGTGCGCGAAGCGTTACTGCTCGGGTCACGAATTGCGCTGATGGATGCGGGGCGGATTGTGTTGCTGGAGACGCCCGCCGGATTTCTCAGTTCCAAGAATGAACTGGCGCAGTCATATTTGGAAACGTTGAAGAATGATTTTGTTGTTTAGGCCAGAGAAGATGCTACGGGAGAACAGCCATTCAACGAGCCCGCATGAGCGGGCGGCAGAATGTAGCCCCGGGCGTGAGCCCGGGGCTCAAGTAGGAAAAGATAATCGGAGCCCCGTAGGGGCGAAAGAGATTTCGGCGGCGCCTCTCTTATTCATTGTCGTTCTGTCGCCCTCTTCGAGGGCTCACTAGTGTCCTTTTCTGCTTTTACCCCGGGCTGGCGCCCGGGGCTACATTCTGCCGCCATCTGCGATGGCTCGTTGAGCGTTCTTTCCCCGATCAACGGCCTCCAAACCAGCGGACCGAAATTGAATTGAGCATGCTCGAATTTCTTAAAGCCAACTGGTCCGACATTCTCGGGCATATCGCGCAGCATCTTTGGCTGGTGACCATCTCGATTGCCATTGCGATCGCGATCGGGCTGCCATTGGGAATTTTGATTACGCGACGAAAGAGTCTGCGCGGGCCGGTGCTGGGGATCGCAAATGTAATGCAGACGATTCCCAGTCTGGCGCTGTTCGGCTTTCTCATTCCATTGCCCTTTATCGGCGGCATTGGACCGCGGACGGCGATCGTCGCGCTGGTCTTTTACGCCCTGCTCCCGATCATTCGCAACACCGTCACGGGAATTCTGGGTGTCGATCGCAACGTGCGCGAAGCGGCGGTGGCGATGGGGATGACCGACCGCCAGGTCTTATTTCAGGTCGAACTGCCCCTGGCGATGAGCGTGATCCTCACAGGCGTGCGCGTCGCCGTGGTGATCACGATCGGCGTGGCCATCATCGCGGCTGAAGTGGGCGCGGGCGGATTAGGCGAATACATCTTCCGCGGTCTGAGATTGGATGACAATCGCCTGCTGTTGGCCGGTTCTGTTCCCTCCGCGTTAATGGCGTTGATTGCCGACTTTGGCTTTGGAGTGATTGAAAAACATTTCGATCCGACAGCTCGGCAAGGTGGGCGGAAGCATTTGCGAATTCTCTTTGGGACGGTGCTGCTGGTTGCGCTGGCGCTGATGGGCCTGGCCACCTGGCGCGGAATGAGAGCCCGTTCGAGCTTGTCTTCGAATCAAGGACAGGTAACCGTCGGTTCGAAAGATTTTACTGAGTCAGAGTTACTCGCGGAAATCGTGGCGCAGATTTTGGAAAGCAGGAACATCGCAGTCGATCGCCAATTCGATCTCGGCGGGAACCTGTGCCACAGCTCGCTGGTGGCCGGCAAGATCGATCTCTACCCTGAATACTCGGGCACCGCTTTCACCGAGATCCTGCACCACCCTCCGATTAGCGATCCGCGCGCCGTCTACGATCAAGTGAAGCGTGAGTATGCGGCCGCATTCAACGTCGAAGTAAGCGCCCCGCTCGGTTTCGAGAACACGTTTGCAATTCTTGTGCGTGGCGACGATGCTCGCCGCCTGAAACTGAAAACGATCTCGGATGCCGCAAAGTATGCGCCGCAATGGCGCGCGGGTTTTGGCCATGACTTCGTTTCGCGCGCCGACGGTTATCCCGGATTTTCGCGCACCTATGGGTTGCGTTTTGCCGAGGCGCCGCGAGAAATGGCGCTGGATCTGACTTATACTGCGCTGGCCTCGAATAGAGTCGACCTGATCGCCGGCAACTCGACTGATGGCCGCATCGCCGCACTCGATCTCGTCCAGCTCGAGGACGATCGGCATTACTTTCCACCTTACGAAGCGGTCTTTCTTACTCGCAAAGATGCTTTGGCGCGATTGCCGGCGCTGGCCGAAGTCCTGCAAAAACTCGGCGGCGCGATCTCAACGGACGAAATGCGAAAGTTGAACTATGAAGTTGACGGCCTCAAGCGCGACAAGAAAACTGTCGTACATGGATGGCTGGTGAAGAAAGGGCTAATCAACTGAATGAGAATACTGGTCACCGGTGGCGCCGGTTACATCGGCAGCGTGGTCACCGAAGAACTTATTAAAGCAGGCCACGAGGCCGTGGTATACGACAATTTGAGCTACGGACATCGCCGTGCCGTTCGGTCTCCGGCCGAGCTGGTCGAAGCAGATCTCCTGGATGGCGAAACTTTGCGCAGTGTGCTCCGCACGCACGAGATCGAAGCCGTCATGCACATGGCCGCGTATGCGTTGGTCGGTGAATCAGTGACCCACCCGGCCAGGTACTATCAAAATAATCTGGTTGCCGGGCTGTCACTGCTAAACGCCATGAACGAATGCGGAGTAAAGCGTCTGGTGTTTTCGTCAACGTGCGCCACTTACGGCGAACCGGAAAAAGTCCCAATCGAAGAAGGCTCTCCTAATCACCCTACCAATCCTTACGGCGAGTCCAAACTGGCTTTTGAGCGCGCGCTGCGCTGGTACGAAGGCGCTTATGGTTTGCGGTACGCGAGCCTGCGCTATTTCAACGCCGCCGGCGCGACTGAGCGTTGCGGAGAGTGGCATAGTCCCGAAACGCATCTGACTCCGCTGGTGCTCCAAGCCGCAATCGGCACGCGCGAACACGTTCAAATTTTTGGCGATGACTATCCGACCCGCGATGGAACGTGCGTGCGCGATTACATTCACATTGTCGACCTGGCGCGCGCGCATATTCTCGCGCTGGGCATCCTCAGTGAACGCAGTGCGATTTACAATCTGGGTTGCGGCGGGGACGGGTACACCGTGCGCGAAGTGATTGATACGGCGCGAGCGGTTACCGGCCGCGAGGTCCCTACAAAAGTCGCTCCGCGCCGGGCCGGTGATCCTGCCGTGCTGATAGCCAGTTCAGAGAAAATCAGGAGCGAACTGGGTTGGCAACCCGAGTTCCAGGATCTGCGTGTCATTATCCAAAGCGCTTGGAACTGGCTAATCGCGCATCCGCAGGGTTACGAGGAATGAATTTGGTCATGAGCCGCATAGAGGCGAGATGTCTATAGCCTCGCAGGGCAGCGAATGAGATGAGTCTCAAGTAGGAGCGAAATGTATTCTTCATCACCTAAATCGTGCGTGAGAATCAATTGATATCTGACTTTAGTTGTGTCCTATCATTTTTTGAGAAATTGCGTCTGACGGTAAAACGATCCACGAAATCACACGAAGCGGAACTGACTCTGTGGTTTCGTGGATCGTTTTTGTCTGAGCGGAAAGAAGACTACTCTGACCCACATGATAACCCACCTGCGGCATTTGAGAGCCCTTTAACGACGTACGACTGAATGTCGGCCTCTACAAATACTCGCATCCGCGGCACAAGAGAATCCCCCGCTTCAGTCTCACGTTAATAGATCGCCCGCCGGCGCGTCTTGGTAATGGAACTTCGCGCGGATTTTTTGGTCTAATCTGCAAACTTTTATTGCCGGCCCGTCGTAATTGAACTGACCGGCGAACAGACATGCGTTATCTCTTCTCCTTCTATTCCGACGCCGCCCGGATCGCGCTTCAGTCCATCCTGGCGCACAAACTGCGTGCTTTCCTGACGCTGATCGGCATCATCATCGGGGTGGCCGCGGTGGTGGTGGTGGGCGCGTCGGTGAGCGGTCTGAACACCTATGTCACCGATAAGGTAGCGAAGTTGCTCGGCGCAAACCATTTCATGATTGCGCGCATTGCCTCGTCAAAACGCCTTTCCGACGACGAGTTCGAGCGCATGAATCGCCGTAACAAACGGCTGAATTGGGACGACTATGAGTGGATGAAAGAGCACTGTAGCGGATGTTCTGAAGTCGGCGCAGAGGTCGGCAGCCAGGTCGATCTAAAGCAGGACGGGATCGAGTTTCCCGGCGCGATTGTTTTCGGTGTTACTTCGAACATGGCGGACATTGAAGACAAGGTAATGGTCGCAGGCCGCTTTATCTCGAACGATGAAGTGCAACGCTCGGCGTTGGTCTGTGTGCTGGGCGGCGACATCAAAGACAAGTATTTTCCTAACACTGATGCGATCGGACAGACGCTGAAGGTCCGCGGTTTACCGATGCGCGTGGTCGGCATTGAAGAGAAACGCGGCGCTTTTTTTGGTGATTCACTCGACCGCCACATTTACATTCCGGCCACGACGCACTTGCAGATCTTTGGCCGCAACGGTCTGCAGATCCACGGCAAGGCGCCGACGCGCGAAAACTTTCAGCCGACGATCGAAGACGCACGAGTCACGATGCGGAATAAGCATCGACTGAAGGGCAGCGAAGAAGACGATTTTGGGCTGGTCAACGTCGAGGAACTCAACAACCAGATCGATCAGTTCACCGCGAGCATTGCCGCCGTAGTTGTTCCCATCACGCTGATCACTTTGATCGCCGGCGGCATCGCCGTTATGAACATCATGCTGGTGAGCGTGACGGAAAGAACCTTTGAAATCGGTCTGCGCAAAGCTGTGGGCGCCACCCGCAAACAGATCCTGATGCAGTTTCTGATCGAGTCGGGCATGCTCTGCGCTTTCGGTGGTGTGATTGGATTATTGATGGCATGGGGAGTTGTCACATTGATCACGGCCCTGGCCGGCATCACGATGACAATTACCATCGGCTACATTCTTTTGGCGATTATTGTTTCGAGCGTCATCGGCATGATCGCGGGGGCCTATCCGGCGTTCAAAGCCGCGCGCCTGGATCCAATCATAGCGTTGACGAAGACGACGTGAGCGATGCTGATTTCTCCCTCTCCCTTTGGGAGAGGGTCGGGGAGAGGGTTTAAATGCCGGCCCAGTCCCTCACCCGAGCCCACTCCCAAGGGGAGAGGGGGCAAAAAAGAATTAGAGATCTGAAATTATCTGAAATTCAAAATTTGAGATGAAAATTAAACTTCCAAAAATCCTGATCCGCGAAACTCTTTCAATGGCGCTCGATAACGTGCGCTCAAATAAATTCCGCAGTTTTCTCACCGTCTTGGGCATCGTTATCGGCGTCACCGCTGCGATTGTCGTGGCCTCGATTCTCACTGGTATGCGCCAGAGCATCGTTTCGATCATAGAAGAGTACGGGACCAACAATATTTATGCATTTCACCTGACTACCGGTCCGCGAACGACTACCGATCGCGCGGAACGCCTGCGCAAGCCGCTTACTGTTGCCGATGCCGACGCAATTAAAACGCAGGCTGGCTCAGTCGAAGACCTGGCAGTTTGCGCGCCAAATGTTGGCTACAACGGCGGGCCGTTCGACGACAACATCACCTACCAGGGCCGCAACTATCGTTGGGGCAACACCCAGGGCGTCACACCGAACTATGAACGCATTGCAAACGTCACGATCCACGAGGGCCGGTTCTTAACTGAGTCAGATGAAGAGCAAAGGCGCAATGTCTTAGTAATTGGCGTTAATGCGGCCGACGCGCTGTTTCCCGTCAAGCAGGGCAACATTGCCGGCACTGAAGTGCGCATGGGTGGTTACAACTGGGAAATTGTCGGCGTGCTGGAGAAGCGCAAAGCCGGTTTCTTCGGCGAAAACGAAGAAGACAATGCCGTGTTGATTCCCTTGCGCACCGCGCAAAAAGTCGCGCCGGGAAGGGGCTGGTTATTGTTTGTGATCAAAGCGCGCTCAGGGCAACTCGATGAAGCGCGGACGCAGTCTGAAGATATTCTGCGACGCCGCCGCAGCGTGAAGTATGGTGCTCCGGACGACTTTGATATCAAAACCGCCGATAACTTCATCAAACAATTTGACAGCATCTTTGCCATGATTGGTTTGGTGGCAATCGCAATTTCCAGCCTGGGGCTTTTGGTCGGTGGGATTGGGGTGATGAATATCATGCTGGTGAGTGTGACTGAGCGCACCGCCGAGATTGGCATTCGCAAAGCCCTGGGCGCTCGCCGCCGCGACATCACCAATCAATTTCTCTTCGAGGCCATGACCTTGACCTTTCTGGGAGGAATGCTGGGTGTCGTGCTGGCCATAGGCATCAGCAAGCTTGTCATGCTCCTGTTTCCCAGTCTGCCCGCGTCCATTCCGATGTGGGCAGTGACCGCCGGCGTCACAGTAAGCGTGGGAGTGGGATTGATCTTTGGCGTCTGGCCCGCACGGAAGGCCGCGCGGCTGGATCCGATTGAGTGTTTAAGGTACGAATGAAAACGCGGCGCGACAATCAATCGATCGTCGCGCCGCGTAAATGCATTCCGAGGTTTGCCAGGTTATTTCAAAACCAACTGCGAGGTGACTCCTTTCGTTAGCGGGTTGACGGTAAACCGCATCACGCTCTTCACCGACTGCAGGTTGATTCCCGGGATTGATAGCCCATTCGAAGCGCTGGGAGTTCCGCTCCCTCCCGACGCGGCGGCTGAACTGCCACCACCGCCGCTTGAGTTGGCCAGGAATGCCGTCACGTTCACATCGAATTGAAACATCTCCGAAGCGCTGTCTGTGAATCTCAACGTGCGTTTGTCGCTGGTCTCTGCGGGACTGAATAGCTGGTCCGATCCCAGTTGATTCGAGTAGTCGAACAACGCCGCGTTGCTCGGGCTGGCGCCGCTGCCGCCGTTGTCGGCGTTCGCGACCCGGACCGTGCCCGATCCCGAAGTTATACCGATCACGTTGAGCCGGACGAACGGAACATAGGTTGACGTCGATTGATTGGTCAGACTTAGATCCAGTGCGAACACTCCGCCAGTCAGCGAGACATTCGAAATTGCAGTCTTTGCCTGGCTGGTAATGTCGACCAGCGCACGCTGGTTGACCAGAATGCTCTGCACATTACTGGCCGGCGTGACATAGTAGCCAATCTGTCCCGGAGTCAGCGCGCGCACGCGATAGTAGTGCGTTCCGTCCGCCTGACCAGTCAACAACTGGCTGGTTACGTCCGGCGGGGTATCGTTGAGCACCGTGAAGTTGGTCCCGTCGCTTGACTGCTCGATCTCATACTTCTGAGCACTGCTGATCCCCTGCCATTGGATTGTGTAGCTGCCATCAAAGTCGACCGTCCGACCCTGATTGTCAACGAACTCACCGGCGATTGCCTGCAGCGTCGGAGGCTGGGCAGCCTTCGAAATTGTTCCGGTGATGGTAAAGCTGGTTGGTGTATTCACCCAACCACTAGCGCGTAACACGTAGGTTCCCGGAGCGCCGAGTGTGGTTGCGATGTGTTCGGGCCCACCAGGGTTTCCAGAGTGCGTAACTTCCTTGCCCGCGGGATCAAAAAGATAGAAATCCAGATCTGGGAACGTGCCGTCGACTGTCTGGTCAAATGTCAGGGTGACATCGAGTGCGGCTCCGGGAGCGTCGGCGACCACCGGGAAGTCCTGATAATCGACACCCGCGACTGCCTGGGTATTATTGTCCCCAACCAGGATCGAACCTGAGTTGTTAATCTGCGCCAGACTCGATCCGCCCTGCGGCACAGTCGGCGTAAGCTGCATGTAGAACGGCATGCGAAGTTTGTCTCCGCTGCCGGCATTTTGCGCGGTTACATAGAATTGCATTTCGACCGCTCTGGTGATGTCGGTCACCAGATCACCATCACCCGTTGCGCTGACGGTAAACGTCGCGCTGCCGTTGGCGGGAACTGTCACACTCGGCACACTGGTAGTTGCGCTGATTCCGTTCACTTCCAAATAGCGGTTGTTCGCTACGGAGAGATTGTAGGTGCCGCCCTGCCCGGATATATCCTGGATCGTAACGGTCGTAGTTTCAGTATGCGCAACACGCGAGTTAATGACGGGAATGGCGCCAAATGAATGGCTGCCAAGAATACTCGGCTCGACGATGCCGTCTCCGGTAACACCCATCAACGCCTTGGCCTTGACCGCGTTGTATACATCGATCAGCCCGCCACCCTGGGCGATAATTGAATCGGAAGTCAGCCCGTCAGCCTTCGGGACTTGAGAGCTCGAGCGCAGGTTGGTAGCCGAATTGATTAGCGCCGTGCGTACGACGTCAGGTGACCAATCAGGGTGAGCTTGTTTGATTAGCGCGACCGCGCCGGCTGTGTGCGGACATGCGAAGCTGGTGCCGCTGGCCTGAATGTAGCTGGTGGGGTCGAACATCGTGGCGGTGTTGGTCTCAGCCGCGCCGACGCGAACCGTGGCGGAAAGAATATTCACGCCCGGCGCGCTGATGTCCGGTTTGATTTGACCCAGCCCCTGCACCGGTCCGCGGGAACTAAAGTCCGCCATCGCTGGGGCAAATATCGTCGCGGCATTGATGCGGATCTGCTTCGCGGAAGCGGATCCGGTACCGATGATGGATTTCAGGAATTCGCCATTAGCTTTCGACAAACCGATTGTAGGAATCACAGACTTGCGCACTGTGGCTGCCGAGAGTTCTCCGTCCGTATTGTTGTAAATGACCGCCGCCACCGCACCGGCTGCGGCTGCGTTGGCGGCCTTGGTAGTGAACAGTCCAGTCCCCAGGCTGCCAGCGACTGGAAGAGTTGGCGTGGTCGCCGTGCTGCCGCGCCGTATTAGAGCGATCTTTCCGGAAACGGATGACGGAAAGTCCGCCGGCGTTTCTCCCAAACCGCAATAGACATAATTCTGAGTAATGTTCGCCGTCACTGCGGGCGAACCATCCATCACAACCGCAGTCATGCCCGTGCGGCTGCCGTCGGTAACATCGAGAGTGTGGTCTCCGGTTGCCGGATCATTTGAAGCTCCGGCCGCGATCACGTGCCGGCCTGCGGCGGGCGAACCGACCGTAGCTTCGCCAGGGCCGGAATTTCCCGCCGCGGCGACCACGACTGTGCCAGTCAGCGCCGCGTTGTCGGCCGCGGTCGAAGTTGCGTCGTCCGGGCCTCCGGCGCCGCCCAGGCTCATATTGATCACATTCGCGATCGGTTTTGGCTGCATTGTCAAAGTTACGGGCGATACTGCGTCTTCCAAAGCGAGCGTGATTGCTTCGCCCAGACAACTGCCGGTGCCGGTGCAAACTTTATAGCCCATCAATTTTGCCTGAGGAGCCACCCCGTGAATCTTAACGTCATCAGCAGTCCCCGGAATCTTGTCGTTGCCGGGCGCCGACGCGAGATAACCCGCGATGTCTGCGGCACAGTGAGTGCCATGACCAAAATCGTCAACGGTGCCGGTGAAGGGCAGATAGTAAGCAATCTTTTGATTCGTATTCACCGCTGCTACTGCCGGGCCAACGCCCAGGCGCGGAGGCGTCGGATCGCCGCCAAACATTGCGTGCGTCCAATCGATTCCCGTATCGATCACCGCGACGTAGACGCCTTGTCCTTCATTGCCGTCGGGAAACGAAGCAAACGGAGTCAGGTCGTTCGGATTGCTGCCGTAAAGGCGTGGCGCATCGATGTAATCGACGCTCTTGGAAAGGTCGACGTGATAGTAGCGATTCGCATCAATCTTCTTCACCTCGGGCATCGACTTGAGGGTCGAAAGAGCCGACTGCGGCAGCGTCATGCCGACCGCGTTCAGCACCATGGTGTAACGATACTGAACCGTGGCGGCGGTGTTTCCGTCAAAGCCCTTGATGTCTACTGAGTCAAGAGAGAAGTTCACGCCCTGGTTCTTGAGCGCGGTCAGGAACTGATCCTGACTGGCGCGCAACCCGTCGCGGTAGGCCTGCAATTGATCGTTGCTGACGCTGCCGCCCGCTTTTTCGGCCTTCGCTTTGTAGACAGCCGCCGAGTCTCCGTTTAATTCCACGATCACCGACGTCGTTCCGGCGTTCACTGCCGCGCGCGAACCAGTGATCTGGTGAAGGGCCGCCACGACGATCGCGATAATTGCGAGTCCCAAGCAAAAGCGAGATTTTGTGATGCTACTTAACATGTCTGCCTCCAGAAGATTTATAGAATTCCGTCTTGCGATGCAGACACTTTAACTAAGCTCTCTTGAGAAATACTTGAGCGAGCCGGATCTGCGGTTTTGCCTTTAAATCCGGGCTTTCTGGCGTAGTTTTGGCAGGTTGAGGAAAACTTGAGGCTGAGCCCGAGCTAGGGTGGGCCCCTCGTCGAGGGTCTAATCCAGGCTTTCTTTCTCTGCTCCAGGCTCGAGTTGGTTAGTGCTCGAAGCTTTCCTTTGCATTTCCTTCAGAGTTTCCGGAATGAACGCAGTGATGTGATGGGTGGCGGTGTCACCGTCGGCGAATGTCTGATACAACGTGAAGTCGGGCAGAGATAGACACGATAATGGCGACTGAAGGTTATAGCCGGTGTCGATGCCAATCGCGCTGTGTGAGACATAAATCCCGTGACGGCCCAGGCGGCCAAGCCAGGGTAAAAGCGGCGTTGGGGTATGACCAAAAACGCAGGGCTTGCCGTAATAGCTCTTGTAGAAATCCAGGTCGCGCGTCCAAAGGAGAGCGTGGGACGCACTCTCACTCGGGTGTTTCCCATCTTCCAACCCTGCGTGAACGTATAACGCGTAGTCGTCTTCGTGATAGAGCGGCAATTGGCGCAGGAAGTCGATCTGATGAGCGGGAATTTTTTTGGTAATCAGCTCGCGTGCACTGTCAAAGTCAGCCTCGGTGCGCAGTCGTACGGGCGCCTCTGTATACTGCGTGAAAGTCTGGTCACTACCGGTCGCCGGTGACATCCAAATCAGGCTGGCCGCGTCGATAAAATCCAGCAGCATCTGCTCATGGTTTCCGCGGAGGCAAATCACCTTCGCGGGATTTTCCTGGCAGAGATTCAACACGTGCTCGACACAACCCGGCACGTCCGGACCGCGATCGATCAGATCGCCGAGAAAGACGAGCGAGTCCGTGTCCGGATCGCGCGGCAGCATCTCGAGTAGACCGCGAAGCTGCGCGCAACGGCCGTGAATATCGCCGATGACGAAAGTCTTCATTAGTCCAAAATTACCTCTCCCTTTGGGAGAGGGCCAGGGAGGGGGATTTGCGCCGCCTCAGCTCTTTTGTTTCTTGTCCTTCCCTTTCTGAGAGAGCGGGGCGAGTGGAGTCCTGTGTACATTCATGCTTCGCCCCCCTCACCCTCACCCAAAATTTTTACGACTGGTTCAGTTCCCTCTCCCCCTGGGAGGGGGTTAGGGAGAGGGCCTGAGTATCGCGTCTCCCTTATGATCCTTTCTCTCTCTCTCTCTCAACAAGAGGCTCTGCGCTCGAAAGTTTCAAGCTTCGCCCCTCACCCCTGGCCCGTCTCCCAATTGAGAGAGGGGAATAAGAAGGGATTCCAAAACTGCTGGTGCTACAATAGAAGTCCGCAATGTAATCACCAAACTGATGTTGGCGACTGAACTTAAATCCGAGTAACTGACGACTCCGAATCAGTTCCCAGAGCAATGTTTCAGCGGATGTCTGTTTCTTTCTAAGTTCACGGACAAGTTCCTTCAAACCTGCAAACTAATACCCGCCGCGGCATTGTCGCGCCTTCCTCACTGCTCGGTTTTTTCCGTCGTGTTAGCGGCTGCGCCCTCAATCCTGGCGGTCGGGTTCCTCCACATCCTGTGAAACAGGCGTGACGATAGATCCGATAATTCGCTGATATTCCGGATCGTTGCGTAACGAGTCCCAATTCCGGTCGCGCTCGAACCATGGCTTGTTTTCGTTTCCCAGCTCAATCGCGCGCCGCAGCCACTTGAGCGCTTGATCGCGTTCGCCTTCCATGGCGTAGGCCGACGCCAACCAGTAAGCCACGTCGTGATCCGTGTCCGCGGTCTTGATTACTTCGTCGCTGATTTGTTCGCGAGCTTCATCGTGCCACCCGAGCGCGCTCAGGAAAGTCGCGTAGATGGGCCGGATGCCGTCGAGCTGTGGTTGCTGCTCGAGCACTTGTTCCAGAATTTCTGTCGCTTTGACCGGCTCACCGCGATAGTAAAGCGCGCGGGCCCGGAAGGTTCTGATCAGCGGATGGTCCGGCTCGAGTGCCGCGCCTGCGTCCAGTTCGGCGAGCGCCTCTTCATAGCGCGCCTGGTAAGTGAGCAGGCGCGCGCGATTGTAACTGACTACGACCCGCTCGGCCGGATTCAGACGCACCATGCGATCGAAACTGCGCAGCGATTTGTTATAGTCGCCATCCAGCCGAGCCAGCACGCCGCGGGCAAAATGTACGCCGACATCGTTGGGTGCTTCCTGCCTTAATTGATCGGCTAAGCGCCGCGCTTTTTCCTTCTCGCCGCGGGCCAGGTAGATGAAGACCATGTGCATGCGCGCCTCGATCAAGTGGGGATCGAGCGCCAGGGCCTGCTCGAATGCGGCCTCTGCGTGCGCGTGATCGCCAGCCTCGCCAAAGCCTTTCATGACGCGATTGGCATAAGCGCCGCCCAACGCGCTATGCGCCAAAGCAAATGAAGGATCGAGATATGCCGCTCGTTGAAAATGCTCGATGGCCTCATCGACATCCTTGCGCGCGATGGTGTGATAGACATAACGACCCATGCAATCGCGGCCGCGCAGGTATTCGTCGTAAGCTTCCGCGTTGGCGGTCTTCGGCTGCTCGAGCCAGACTTTCTCGTCAGAAGTCAGTTCCAGCCGAAGGCCATCGCAGATCTCCTGGGTGATCGTGTCCTGCACGTTGATGATGTCGGTCGCGTCGGCGTCGATCTTGTCGCTCCAAAGGAGATCGCCGGAGTCCACGTCGACCAGTTGCGCGGTCACCCGAATCCGATCGCCGGCCCGTAAAAACCCGGCAGACAGGACAGCGGCGACACTCATCTCGCGTCCTGCCTGTCGCGGATCGACTTGCACGCCCTGATACTTGACGATTTCGGAAGAGGGCCGCACCACCAGCGAACGCACGCGCGCGAGCTCCGTGATGACCGCGTCAGCGAGCGAAAACTCGTAGAAGCCGGAATCCGGATCCTGGCTGAGGTTTTTGAAAGGAAGAATAGCAACGCTCTTGCGTTCACGATCGCCGACGCTGGTTACCGGCGTGTCGTGCATGGGCCGGTCGGAGGTCGAGATGCGCTGGGTCCCGGTCCGCTCGCCGGTTACACTGCGCAGCCAGCGCAGCGCTCGCCCCATACGCCCCGTGCCCGGCAGATGACGGGGCGTCACGTGCGTGATGGGCGCGAATCCCTGAGCGCCGCCGGCCTCGACCTCGCGCAGCACCGCGCGCAAATCGTCACGCAGTTCGCCGACTTTCTGATAACGCTCCTTTGGATCTTTCGCCAGGGTGCGATCGAGAATCAGTTGCAGTTGCGGTGGCGCTCCACCCAGGCGCGCTTCAGCCAGCGGTTCGGGTTGGTCGTGAAGCACGGCGTGGCGCACATCAATGCTGGTCTTTCCCTGAAAGGGCCACGTGCCAGTCAACATTTCGTAAAGCAGCACCCCAGTGGAAAAAATGTCCGCACGCGCGTCCACTTTATCGCCACGCGCCTGCTCGGGAGCTGCATAGGTAGCGGTGCCGTAAGGAATGCCGACTTCAGTTAAATCGGTGTGATGGATTCCACCGGGGCCTGCACCTTCACCGTCCATGAGTTTAGCCAGGCCAAAGTCCAGAATCTTCGCCTGGCCGGACGGTGTCACCATGACGTTGCCGGCTTTGATGTCGCGATGAATGATGCCGCGCCCGTGCGCTGCGTCCAGAGCGTCGGCCACCTGAATGGCGATGGAAACGGCGCTGCGCAGATCGAGGGGCCGTCCGTTAACCAACTCGCGGACGTTCTTGCCTTCGACATACTGCATGGCGATGAAGTGCACGCCTTCGATGTCGTTCAAATCGAAAATGGTGCAGATATTCGGGTGATCAAGCGCGGACGCCAGACGCGCTTCACGCTCGAACCGTTTGAGGTTGGCTTCCTTGACGGTTAGTTCCGGCGGTAAAACCTTGATGACGACCGTGCGTCCCAGCTTGGTATCGGTCGCCTTGTAAACTGTTCCCTGACCGCCAGCGCCAATCTTTTCGAGGATTCGGTAATTCCCAAGTTTTGCGCCGATCATTCTTGGCTCTATTAAACCCCCGCTAGGCGATGGGTGCAACTGAAGCGGGTTGAAGTTTGGAGTACCGACTTCAGTCGGATTTCAGAGTGCCGAATATAGTCAGAAAGGTTCCAGTTAGCGCCGACTAGAGTCGGAACTCCAAGGCTATCTCTTTCCGTGCGCGATCTTCAACGCCTCAGGCAGCCTTCGCAGTCGCAGCATCGCAATCACCCCGAACAAAGGTCCGGGCGCGAGAATCACGAAGGCATAACGCCAGCTGACCAGATCGACAAAGCGTGGAATCAACTCGATCGAGATTACAGTCAAAAGAAATCCGAGGCACGTTTGCATCGTCAGCGCCGTCCCCAGGTATTGCGGATCACCAAGCTCGGACACGCAGGCGGAAAATTGTGCCGAGTCAGCAACGACGCTGGCGCCCCAGATCGCCGCGACGATCAAAAGCAGGATTGGATTCGCCCCGAACAGCAGACCAATAAACAGACAGCAGCTACCACTAATCGCCATTGCCGCCGAAGTAACGATTGTGCGGCCGACACGATCTGCGATTAACCCCGCCACCACGCATCCTCCTGCTCCGCAACCTATCACGAGAAACGATGCGACTTCGGCAAGTGAAGGATCGCTCTTGCGCAGCGATAGGCTGGCGCGAATCATAAACGGAATCCAGGTCCACATCGCATAGAGTTCCCACATGTGTCCAAAGTATCCCAGGTTGGCCAGACGCAGCGGGCGATTACTAAAAACTTTACCGGCCTGTTTCCAATCAAAGCGCGCCGCCGGCAACGCGTATGGTCCATCGCCAACTAATATCAGCACCACCAATCCACCAACCACGGCCAGCAGCGAAACAAACATTACGTTGTACCGCCAGTTCTGACTGCCAATTCCATTGATCAGATATGGCGTCGCCTTACCCAGCGTCAATGCGCCGACCAGCACCCCGAGCGCCAGCCCACGACTGTGTCGAAACCAGGTGGCCAGAATTTTCATGGCCGGCGGATAGACACCGGCCAGAAACATTCCGGTAAGAAAGCGCAAAAGAATTCCCACGGATGCATCGTGCGCGAGGAACCCGAAAGCGCCATTTGTGATTGCCGCGGCAATCGCGGTCAGCGTAAACAGATGACGCGGGCTGATGACGTCTGGAAGATTAAGGAGCGCGCTCAAGAGCGTGCCGGCGACAAAGCCCAGTTGCACAGAGAGCGTCAGCCAACTCGCCGCGCTGGCGCTCAGATTCCATTCCTTTGTCAGAGCCGGCACTACCGCCGAGCCGCTAAACCAAAGCGACATGCCCAGGAGTTCAGCCATCGCCAGGAGCGCGAGTGTGCGCCAGCGAGCCGGAGCCGCAATGTCCGATGAAGAGTGCGCCGGGTTGTGCAAGCCGCAAGATTGTAGCCCAGGCTGCCGCCAGCCGCAGAGCGGCGAACGAGCCACAGTCAACGACGAGGTTGTGTCAGGAGCCCGACCCCGCGGTCCGATGGCTGACTGACGCGAGAGTCGCCCTTGCTTACGCGCGGGCTTCTGACAGGCTCACTGAAAATTCGCCAGCAAAAGCATGATCGAGCAGCTGCCCGGTTTGAGCCAGCCAACCCGGTGCGCTAGAATTCGGAGCCCGAACTTGTATTACTCAAGCGGCCACTTATCCGAAACTTCTCGAAAGATCTAAAAATCAGATGTCACTACTGCTTGCCACGATCGCTAGTCCGCTTACGGCCAATCTCTGTACCGAGTCTGGCGCGTACTGCGTTCGTCCGCTGACGGGGAATCTCTGCACCGACTCGCCCGGCTTCTGTGACATCATCGATAAGACCGCCGCGAACATCAGCCCGCTCTATCAACTTGATGCATTCGATTGGACCGTTCTGATCCTTTACTTTGGCATCCTGACAGTCCTGGCAATCTATGGCGTCTATCGGGTCAAGCAAGTGATCGACTTCTGGCGCTACTCGAGGTTCCCACCAAAACCAAAAGGCGCATTCGCCGACAGCGAGTTGCCCCACGTCACCGTGCAACTCCCGCTCTTCAATGAAATGTACGTGGTTGAACGTCTGGTCAAAGCGGTGACTGAGATCGATTACCCGCGCGACCGGATGGAAATACAGGTACTCGACGATTCGACGGATGAAACGGTGGCGATCGCGCGCGCGACCGTTGCGAACTACGCGGCGCATGGTTTCGATATCCACTACCTTCACCGGGACGATCGTACGGGTTTCAAGTCGGGGGCTCTTGAGCACGGCATGAAAACGGCAAAAGGAGATCTAATCGCGATCTTCGATGCTGACTTTGTGCCCAAACCCGATTTCCTGCGCAAGCTGGTTCATCACTTTACCGATCCCATCGTTGGCTGTGCGCAGATGCGCTGGTCGCACATCAATGGTTCTTACAACCTTTTGACCCGCCTGCAAACAATCATGCTCGATGGGCACTTTGTGGTTGAGCAAACCACGCGAAATCGCGCTGGCAATTTTTTCAACTTCAATGGCACAGCCGGAATCTGGCGGCGCCAGGCGATTGAGATGAGCGGTGGCTGGCAACATGACACGCTCACCGAAGATACGGATCTAAGTTTTCGCGCGCAATTGATGGGATGGAGATTTGTCTATCTGCTTGATGAAGACGCGCCGGCCGAAATTCCGGTGGAGATCAACGCCTTCAAGGCCCAACAGCGTCGCTGGGCCAAGGGCGTGTTGCAGGTCTGGTTCAAACTCTACCGCCGTATCTGGCACGCGCCGCTGCCCATGCGCGTAAAGTTGGAGATGTTCTTTCGCCTGACGGGCAATATCAGTTACCCGTTGATGATCGTGGCCAGCTTCATGCAGTTTCCGCTGCTGTTGGTTCGCTACAACCAGGGTCTGCATCAACTGATGGCGCTCGATGTACCTCTACTCTTTTTCTCAACCGCATCGGTGGTCCTTTTTTATGGCACCGCCGTCTGGTATCTCGACAAAAAGCGGAGCATGCGTCTGTTGCACCTGCCGCTGGTAATGGGCCTCGGGATCGGTCTGGCTTTCTCTAATGCCCGCGCGGTCCTGGAAGCGCTGGCGGGCGTCAAGTCTGACTTTGTGCGCACGCCCAAGTATCGGGTTGAGACCGCGACCGATGAGTCCTGGAAGGGAAAGAAGTACAAACGCAAGCATGGTTGGTTGCCGCTGCTCGAGTTGAGCTTTTCGCTCTATTTTGTTTTGGCGATAGGTTACGCGTTGCGCATGCACATGTGGGGCCCGATTGCGTTTCTCATGCTGTTCTGCTTTGGCTATGGATATATGGGAACAATGAGTCTGCTGCAAACCGCTGGCGCCCGGCGCCTGACATCCTTCTGGCGCCCCGCGACCAAGACCAGTTAAATCGTATCAGAAGCCCGACCGTCAGGGAGGGCAAGTCCCGGCAGAGTCCTCCCTCACAGTCGAGCTTCTATCACAACCGCCGTCCGGTCCGAAACAAATAGTAACCTGATAGTTCTGGCCAACGTCTTAGATACCGAACTCGCGAGTAAGTCTCCATCGCGCAAACAAGCGAACATTAATTAACGGAGGATTTTTCTAATGAGAAGATTGTTTTTGATTGCCGGTCTAATGACTGCGTTGGGTCTTGCCGTAGTGGCAGCCAGCGCGTTTGCGCCGGCCAATTTCGCCGGCACCTGGTCGCTGGATAAGGCGAAGAGCCAGGGTCTTGACCCCAGAATGCAGAACGCGGAAAGCGTGACCTGGACAATTACCCAGGACGATAAACAAATCTCCATCGATTCCAAGGTCGTGGCTGGCGCACCCCCGGCCGGCGCCCCGGGCGGTCCCGGCGGCGGTGGTGGCGGCATGGGCGGAGGTCGCGGTCCGGCGGGCCCGCGAGTGTTCAGCCTCGACGGCAAGGAAGTTACGGCCGAAGCCCCCGGTGGTAATAATACGACGAAGTCCACCTGGAGCGGTGACGGCAAAACCCTCGAACTGTCATCGGTTCGTACCGGAAACCGCGACGGCAACGAATTCAAAATCACGACCGTCGATAAGATGTCACTGTCCGGTGACGGAAAAGTCCTGACCGATGTCCGCCACAGCGAAAGCCCGCGTGGAGCCCAGGACTCGACGATGGTCTTCAATAAGCAGCAATAACGCTTTGACTTGGCGACCTGTCCAAGGTTCCCCAAAACGAGATCGACAGAGCTGAAGGCCGCAGGTCCGCAGCTCTGTCGTTTTTATTTAGGTCGCGCCGAGAACCAGGCGTCCACGCTACTGAACAAGCGTGGGGCTTGCGTAGTTCACATTGTAAGTAAGCTCGTACGCCGCCACGGTAGCAATAATCGGCTTACGATTTAACGGACCCGGTGGTATCACGTAGTGCTTTGGAATTTGCAGCGTATGCAGCCCCGGCGAATAGTTCGCGGTGCGAAGGGCCGCGGCGAACGCGCTATCCTGAGTTGAACCCAGCGGTTGTTGATTGAGGTTCGCGATCAGCACTAACGAGTTAGGCAGGGGGGCGCTGAAAATTATGGGACGAATGTTAAGGGGCACTTCGTCCCCTTCGCGCATCGTCAAGACCCTCGATTGGCGTTCGTTAAAGTTCGCATAGACATCGAGCATAATATTTTCCGTGGGACTATAGAGAACGGCCCCGTTGCCTCGGGCACTGAGTCGCTTAAGCTTTATGAAAGCCACGTCCAGACGAGGAAAGGCAGTTGTTACGCCGATGGGACTCCGGGTTGGAGCGTCCCAGGCAATGAAGGAGAAGGGATCAGAGGTGCTGGAACTAGGTGATGCGCCGATCGAGATGCACTGGGACATCGGAAGCGTCTGGGTTACCGCGGCGATACCCGGCAGATGGCTCCTGACCTGGCTGTCGACGTAGTCTCTGATATGAATTACGTCTTCTACGATGCTGCCGCCCTCGACGCTGGGCGGGCCGGTCTGGGCTACTACCTTGATCACGCCGCTTCCCGTTTGCCAACCATCACAAGACAGATTCAAATCGAGCGGATAATAAATCTGCCGATCCGCGACCACGGGAATGTCTACATTGATTCCGATGAAGGTCGGTATCTTCACGTACCACTGATTTGGACGGTTGGTGTATTCTGTGGCAAACCGAGAAGGCGAGTAGAACTTAAACGGCAGCATCTGGATCCGTATGCTGCTGCCCTGGTTCTTTAAATTGGTATTCGTGTCAGCGACAATCCTTTCGACTGTAGTCTTCACCATGCCAGTGAGTACTCCGACACCGATTTGGTGCGCATCAGAGCGGTAGGTTTCGGGCCCGACGGGTGGCGAAACCTGGCTTTGCGCAACAGAAAAGATCGCCAACATCGCGATGGACAGGACTAAAATGCGTAGCGCGCCCAACGAAAATTTCAGCGTATGTTCTTCGGCAACGCTAGATATCGTCTGGTCTTCGGCGTGAATTGAATAGAACATTTCAGCTCCTTTCTGTGGTGTTAAGAATCTGCCAAAGTCTCCGGTCCTCGGATCGAGGCAAGCGGGATCTCCGGGTCATTGGCGCATGGTGGGAGTTGCGCCAACCAGAAGACAGCCAGCGGCGCCGCTGCCGCACGAACCGTTCTTGCAGGTGATGTAGGTCGGAGAGAAAACCAGATCGCACTTTCTGCTTGGATCGGTGCTGCGACAGGGACAGGTATAAGCACCCATGTACGCGTTAGTGCGGGTATTAACCACACTAACTCCGACTTGTTGCTTAACAAATTGGTAACCCGGCTTCACCGTCGCAACGCGGCCTCGCAACTCAGTACCCGGAACAACCGTTGGGGTAGGCGTGGGCGCCGGAGCATTGCAGGGTTCCGTTCTCACAGTGCGCGATGGGGCTGACGACAACGCAATCACCAGCAGGATGAGCATAGCTGAAAGAACCGCTGCGAATTTCTTCATCGCCTCTCTCCTTTTGACTTGGCAGATTTGAGTCAATAAGACGGTCTGTTTTAGCGGGTCCCGGCGCCTTTGACCCTTGAGCTGAACATCAAGATTAGTTATGCGCGCGCTACACAGTAACAGCGCCCGGTGTCCAGATTGCACCAGGCGATACTGCCGCACGCGCCCCCGGAGAACATATCGTTGCAGTCCGCATCTCCGCTGCAGCCGCAAAATAGTCCTGAGCAAGTGAAATTAGTAGTGCCGCCCCCCGTACGCGAGGTATTCAGCTTTTGCCCACGCAGATCGGCCGGTGTGCCTAACGCCAATTGCCCTTTGAGACTGGTGTTCGATTGCTTCAACAGTTCGGCCATGGTCTTAACACCTACTGCCGTCCGCACGGTCACGCGGCCGAAGTCGGTGCCCTCGCCGGTAAAGTTGTAGATCGTGCCTTTGCGCGTCAGATCCACGTCATAGGTTTTCCCAGCGGGCAACTTCGCGATGGTGGCCGCCGACACTGTCTTGCGTTTTGCAGCTGTAGTCGTTTTCTGAGCCAAAGTGAAACTAAACGCGATTACCAGCAGAGTAATTGCTATTGCTATCTTTTTCACGGCATCTCCTTTTCGATTCGGACAAGAGTTAATGTCGTCGACAGATTGCTGTACATCCGGCGTCTGACATCGGTGGGGGTTGGTATTGCGATTAAAGCTGGTGCTCGTAACGCGCAAGAGAATAACTCGTCTGCTGCTCAAACATCAATCATCTTGAGGGAAACCGGGGAGTATCTAGCGCCCAACTCTGATCACAGCTACAATTGGCGCGGTGCCGACCCGATTCAGATGGAGCCTCATTTCAGATGAGCGACTGCTCGACACGCGTATCTGCGATCTGCCGATACGGATCAAGGGATCGTTTCTGGAACCTCACATCAAACGCCTCTACAGCGAGCTGAACGATCGCGGCATTCGTTTTAAGCCGCACGTGTGGTTATCGGCGGAATGGTTTACGCCCGACGGCGTGCCGGGATTCGCGATTCCTTTTTATCTGGCTCACCCGCGTCTGATGAAGCTTGAACGAAAACAAATGCTGGAAGTCGAAGGAGGCACTGACGTCCAGTGCATGCGCATCCTGCGGCACGAGGCCGGTCACGCGATCGACAACGCCTTTCGTCTGCATTTCAAACGACGCTGGCATCGAGTGTTTGGTTTATTCACTCAGCGTTACCCGGATTCCTACAAGCCAAAACCGAACAGCCGCCGTTATGTTCTCAATCTCGACGCCTGGTACGCGCAGGCTCACCCGGCAGAAGACTTCGCGGAAACATTTGCGGTTTGGCTGCAACCGCGCTCAAACTGGCGGCGGCGTTATCGCACTTGGCCGGCACTGCGCAAGCTGGAATACATTGACGAAGTGCTCAACGAGATTGCCGGGACGCGACCGAAGAACCGCCTGCGCAGAAAAGTCGAAACGCTGCCCGAGATCAAAATTACTTTGCGCGAGCACTATGAACGCAAGCAACGGCAATATGAATTTCAGTGGCCGGCTTACCTGGATGCAGATCTACGGCGCATCTTCTCAACCGATCCGGCCCGGAAGTCTCGTATGACGGCGGTCAGTTTTCTTCGTTCAATTAAGCGCGAGGTCGAGCAGTTAGTCGGCGACGGCACCGGCGTGCACAAGTACGCGATCGATCATGTTTATGAACTCATGATTGAGCGCGCGGGCCAATTGAAACTGCGTTTTAAGGGAAGCCGTGAACATGCCAAACGTGAAACGATGATCATGCTCACGGTGCAAACCATGAACGTGATCCATTCCGGTTACCACAGGATCTCATTGTGAGCACAGAAACCTTCAAAAAACTTCGGGTGATAGTTTTGTGCCACGAAGATCTGGTTCCGCCGGACAGTATCGAAGGCTTGAGCGCGAAAGAAATCGCGCCCTACAAGACTGAATGGGACGTAATCTCGACCTTAAAAAAAATCGGACATGACGTGTTGCCGGTGGGCGTCTATAACAACCTGGGAGTGATCGGCAATGCCTTAATGGAACATAAGCCGCACATTGCTTTCAACCTGCTGGAAGAATTTCATGGCTATCCTTTGTACGACCAGCACGTGGTCAGTTACCTGGAGTTGATGAAGCAGCCGTACACCGGATGCAATCCCCGCGGACTCACCATCTGCCGCGACAAAGCGCTCTCGAAAATGGTGCTCGCTTACCACCGCATTCATGTGCCCGCCTTCGCCGTCTTCCACATGAACCGCAAAGTGAAACGATCCAAGCGGCTGAAGTTTCCGCTGCTGGTGAAATCAATCAGCGAGGAGGGTTCAGTTGGTATTGCCCGCGCATCGATCGTAAACGACGACGAAAAGTTGGCCGAACGCGTCGAGTTCATTCATCGCCAGACCAAGACGCACGCCATCGCCGAGCAATACATTGCCGGCCGCGAAATCTATGTAAGCGTGATTGGCAATCAACGCCTGCAAACCTACACGCCGTGGGAATTGGTGATTGAAAAACTTCCCGAGGGGGCGCCCAACATCGCTACCTCAAAACTAAAATGGGATCCCGCCTATCAGGAGAAAGTTGGGGTGGTCACCAAAGCAGCCGAGATTGACAAAGCGATGAGCGAAAAGATCGAGCGCCTGTCGAAAAGAATTTACCGGACACTTTTCCTGAGCGGTTACGCACGCCTCGACTATCGCGTGACTGACGATGGACAGATCTATGTGCTGGAAGCCAACCCTAATCCGCAAATTGCTCATGCGGAAGATTTCGCTGACTCAGCCAAGCACTGCGGAATCGACTATGAGGGACTACTGCAAAAGATCATAGCGCTTGGTTTGCGATATCGCACCGGAGCTTAGCGGCGAGACTTCAGTCTGTGATTGTGGCGAAAGCACCAGACCAAAGTAATGAAATTGATTGAGCATTCGGTAGTTTTTTCCCCTCCCATTGGGAGGGGTTAGGGGGAGGGTGCATCGCTTGACGCGGACAAGCCCTCTCCCCGGCCCTCTCCCAAAGGGAGAGGGAGAGAAGACCAAAAGTTTATGGTCCAAAAAAGAAACGCGCTCCGGAACATCGGGCCCGAAGCGCGTCCTTGCCACCCAGCGAAGCACTATTAGTTATTACCTGTTACCGCTCCGCTCCTTGCACCCACCAGCACGTCCTGATTCGAACCGTCGAAGCTGAAGCCGATTAACTCGGCAACTCCGTCTTTGACGAGTGTTCTCACCGCCGTATTCCTGGCTTTCTCACTACGCGATTGCAGCTGCGCAGTCGTCTTGGCCTTGACCTTTCCACCTTTAAGAATGGCCAACTCCCCTGTTTGCTCGTTGAATCTGACCTGGTATTCTCCGGCTTTCAACAGCGTACCGTTGACCATCACATCCGAGGCGAACGTTACTGTCTCAGTCTTCACCTTGTCCTTGGCCGCGGCAAAAACAGCGATCGACGCCAGCGCGCAAATCATGAGTGCCGCTAATGTACTCTTCATAAAAACTTTCATCACTAACCTCCCTGTCATTTGAACCCTGCTCCCCTACGCCATTGGCGTTATCATTTGCGTTCTACTAGTTAGTGGTAACGCACAATGAAAGGTTGCAGTTTCAAAAATTAACTTTTGATGTCGCTAAATAGACAGGAGTGTATGAGGAGTTGGAGAAGGATCCAGAGGATTGAACAATTCGATGATCATTCCGCGATATTTTCAGAGTTCAGCCAATCACGCGTCATGTCGCACCACAGCGCCAGCCCGCGCCATGAATTGAAACGTGAATAGAAACGTGAAATCTTTGTGTCGCTGGCGACACGGCCGTTGTTCCGCAAGCGGGCAAACTGCGCGCGCGTCCATGAATCCAATGCTAGACCATCGTACCGGCCGATTAACTTCAGTAAGTTTTCGGCAGCGTAATTGCCGACGCCCTTGACGCTTTTCATTTCTTTGATCAAATCAGTCAAGGGGAGGTCGCTGGTCAGCCACGCCTCGACGTTAAGCGATCCTGACGCCACGCGTTGGGCCAGCTCAGCGAAATAGGGCGCACGATAGCCGGCGCGAATCTGATCGCGAAAAAACTTTGCCGGCTTTGCCGCCATAGCCGCGGCGGTGGGAAAAGATTTGCGGCCGCCTGCTGATTCACGACCGAGCTCGCTCACCAGCCCGCTCACCATTTTTTCCGTCAGCGCCCAGGAACAATTCGTAGTGCAAATCATTTTTACCAGGTCCTCGAAAACTGTCGGCGATCTGAGCAGCCGTCCCGCTCCTTCCTGCGCTACCCAGGCAAAACCAGGATCGGCCGCTGTGACCTGGTAAAACTCGCGCAGGTCGTCATCCAGTCGAAACATGTGGCGGACATCACGCTCAATTGCAGCGGCGGCTTGTTTTCCCACTCGCCGCGACGTGCCGATATTAAGTCCCCGATTCCTGGGCGAAATCTCAACGGTCACGGGCCCAGCCTTTGGAAGGTCGAGCACGCGGACCAATGTCCATTTCTTTTGATCGAACTCGAAGGGTAGCAGCGCGCACCAGCCGTGGCTGAGAACCGTGCGGCGAAAGTTGAAATCGCGAGGTGTTTTGATCGTGATGTCCATACGGGCAGAGCTTACCAGAAAATTGACGCCAGGCTCCCGGCCCTAATCCAGCGATGAGGTCATCAGTACCGGGAGTAGCGACCGGGTCTCGTCCTCGTGAGCTCAGGTTGGGTGACTGCGACCCGGTCGCTCCCGGTACTGAACCTCACTTGCACGCCCAACGCACATACGGACGGACGCGACTTTGGATCGTCTAGCTGATAGGCACACCACTTACGGTGATTTGCGCGCTGGTGGTGCTGCGCTCAAAGGCTAATGGAAATGTAATCCAAGCGAAACATATAGCTGTATGTATCAGGTGCGGTCAACATGATACTTGACCAATCAGCATCGCGGGACTACACTTTGGGCACTAACCAAGATGAACGGAAGGCTGTACTCGCTGGCTCCTAAAACTTGGTTCTCAGCGAGCGAAGAGTCAACACTCGACTCTCTACAGTTTAGGTTGCTTAAGAACCGTTTCCAAAAATAGCTGCCGGAGCTTTCCGGTGCGCGCTCCGTCGCCCCGCAGGGAACAACCCTTCGGGGCGATGTCGTATTTGGCGCACGCTTTACGTGGAGCTTTTCCGGCGCTTTTGAGGCCACATTAGCGACGCGCCCACCGAAGCTAAGAGCACAACTGCCACCACCCCCAACGCCAGACCAATCGGAATATCGTTGGTGTCACGCACCCAATCCCCGAGCGTTTCATAACCCAGGCCGTGGAAAGCTGCCGCTAAAAGCCTCGAAAGCACCGGCAAAAGCATCTTGAGGCCGATAAAACTCAGCACAATGCCCAGACCGAGCTTAAGGTAGTGAAATTTCTCGACGACTCCGGCCAGCAAAAAGTAGAAGGTGCGCAGGCCAAGAATGGCAAAAACATTTGAGGTGTAAACGATGAACCGATCGGTCGTGACGCCAAAAATTGCCGGAATCGAGTCGACCGCGAACACCAGGTCAGTCACCTCAACCACGATCAACACCAGCAATAAAAGGGTGCCTACGCGTTTCCCGTCGATGATGGTGAAAAACTTCTTGCGCTCGTAATGACGCGTGATGGGAACGTAGCGTGACACAAACCGAACCACGACATTGTTCTCTGGCTCGATTTCTGTTTCCCCGCCGCGTAACATTTGCGCCCCCGTGTAGACCAGAAACGCGCCAAAAATATAGATGATCCAATGAAAGCGATCGATCAGCTCCGTGCCGGCAATAATCATCGCCACCCGCATGACCAAGGCGCCGAGCACACCCCAGTAAAGAACCCGGTGCTGGTATTTGGGCGGGACTTTGAAATACGAGAAGATCAGAAGAAAGACAAAGAGATTGTCGACCGAAAGCGAGAGTTCGATCAAATATCCGGCAACAAACTGCAGCGCCTTCTCGTGGCGCGCCGGGCCAAACAACTCCCAACCCAAAGGACCAAACAACAATCCTGCGAAAATCACGGCCAGCGCCACCCAG
>ORMF011621099.1_pt1 | contig 27027 bp, 18 predicted proteins | sample 1779871 | NCBI WGS metagenome assembly ORMF01 (sample SAMEA104232316, study PRJEB22302) | groundwater metagenome | biome: forest; feature: aquifer; material: groundwater | place: USA | collected 2011-08-07 | depth 5.4 m | reverse complement strand
AGAGCTTTTTCAAGGTCACCTCGTCCACGTTGGTCGCCTCGGGGCACAGCAAGAAAGGTGTCGCCCAGCCGGTCCCATCGACTTGGAAAAATTTTAAGAGGAACGAGTTTTCTTTCGCCGTGCCGATGCCGCCTTGGGTGGTAATCCGGGTGTAGGGCGCTTCCGCGAATGGTTTCAAATTTTTTGCGTGCAAAGCCTCGTTGCAGATATTGAGGATCGTGGCCACAAGCTCGTCTTTTTTCTTTTTAAATTCCTCGAGAATGGGCCCCATGAGATACCCATCGGAGACAAACGCGTGTCCACCGCAGTTAAGGCCGGATTCGATCCGGTATTCGGAAACCCACAAACCCTTTTTGGCAAGGAAGCAACCTTGGACAAATGAGGAGCGATAATCGCTGACCTTAAGGATGATCCGCTTTTTCATCACGCCTTTGGCATCAACGTAGAAATCCTTGAATTTTTCGATGTAAGTGTACAGCCGGCGGTTGATCCCGGCGGAGAAGACGATGGCCGAACTTAGTTTGCTTTGGGCGTAGCCGCGCAAGGCCGCCAGCGCGTCCGAATACTCGGAAGGAAGCTCTTTTTTATCCGGGCCGTAATTCATTTTGTCGATCTTGGTCATGATGTTGACGTCGATGCTGCCGACTTTCATTTGTCCCCGCAGATTTTCCTGCAATTCGTTTTTACGGGCCGGATCCGTTTCGGCGAGCATGGCATTGTACTGGGCTTTAAGCGGGGAATCCTCCGCGAGGAGTTCGAAATATTTGGTGATCTCACTGCCTGGTTCGAAGGAGGATGATCTCACTTTTGCAAATTCGTCTTGTACGATGTCATCAACGAGGTTAAGATAGGCGGTAATGCGACGTGCCCGGTAATCCTCGTCTTCTTTGGTAATAGGGACGTACTCTTTCCCGCGCAGTTCGCTGTGGTATTTACGCATGTCTTCGACGAGGCAATCGTCCACTATGGAGATGACCGAAGAGATGCCGTATTTGGCGACCTTGATGGGGGTATCGATGGAGAAGCCCGTACCCATGACCGGAATGTGAAGCGAATGGATATTTCCCGGTTTACAATCCGCATTAATTGTGTTATTGTTCATGGGTATTAGAATACACTATTTATCGCTAAATAGCAAAGAATATAATGGAAATGAACCAGGCCTTCTATAACCAGCTCGCCGGGCAAAGTATCGCCAATGAGACCCTTTCGCGCTCAACCGCGCTGGAGATCCTCATCTCGGAAAACGTCGAATTGCTTCCTTTGTTGAACGCCGCCTTTGCGGTGCGCAAGAAATACCGCGGAAAAGAGGTTTCCATCCATATCATCAATAACGCCCAGAACGGCTATTGCCCGGAAAACTGCCGCTATTGCGCGCAGGCAAAAACCTCCGATTCCGATATTGAAGAGTACCCCCTAAAGTCCGATGCCGAGATCCTGGCCGAGGCCCAGAACGCCTATGAAAAGGGCGCTTTCCGTTATTGCATGGTTTTTGCCGGGCGCGGGCCGTCGGCCACGCGCGTGGCGCACATCGCGCGGTTGATCCGCGAGATCAAAGCGAAATATCCGCCGCTGCAGGTTTGCGTTTCCTCCGGGCTTTTGGACGAAGGTAAGGCGAAGATCCTCAAAGAGGCTGGATTGGATCGCTTGAACCACAATTTGAACACTTCACAGCGGAATTACCCCAACATTTGTACCACACACACCTACGCGGACCGGCTCAACACGCTGGCCGCGGCCCGCCGGGCGGACATCCAGCTTTGTTCGGGGATGATCGCGGGAATGGGAGAGACCCCCCAGGATATTCTGGAGGTCGTTTATGCCTTGCGGGAATTGCAGGTCGAATCGATCCCCGTCAATTTTTATATTCCGATCGAAGGTAACGCGCTCGGGCCGGCGATCGATCTGTCGCCGGAATATTGCCTGCGGATCTTGTGTCTGTTCCGTTTTTTAAACCCGAAATCCGAGCTGCGTGTGGCTGCCGGACGGGAATTGCATTTGCGCGGCATGCAGGTGATGGCGCTGTATCCGGCCAATTCGTTGTTTTTAGACGGGTATCTTAATACCAAAGGCGACGACCGCCGGCGCACGCTGCAGATGATCAAGGACGCCGGCTTTACGATTAACTCCGAGCATCGGCTCGAGGAATTGCTGGGAAAGGAAGGAAACACCCTCGAGGTATCTTCTGATGGAGCCGCGGGGCATGTCCCCATGAAAAAGCTGCAGGATTTGCGTATCTTCATGCCTTCCCCGATGTCTTGATGACAAAAGCGAATTTTAATATTGATATTCATAGCGAAAGTGCTATAGTAATCGAAATATTTGAAGCTTCTGCAGTATGCAGGACAAAGGATTTCCGCAGTGCAAAGCAAGACCGTTAATAATGTAAGAGTCGGCCGATTCGAGCTCTTGATGGACGCCGGGTTCGGCGCCCAGAAAGCGGGGGACATTTTGATCCGTGCCTTCGCGCGCATGGGCAAGTATGTCTTTATCGAGCCGACGATTCCCGCTGAAATTTCTCCTCCGCCGCGGACCCGTCCGGCGCTCTCGGGTGTCATCATCCGTGTGGCCGAATTCGACCTGGAAAATCTTGGGAACAATACCGACGTAATTCTTGCTTCTCACGAGATCGTGCTCGACCGTCGCCTGGATGATGAAGAACACAACCCCAACTGCCGCGTGCTCCTCGATATGTGCGACAAGGACCTGCCAACAGCGATCTACGATAAGGTACTTAAACGCGTCAAGGATTCAGGATTGCAGATCTTTCCTTTTGAAGTTGTTCCCGAAGCCCAGGTCCTCATCAAATCTTTGGCCGGCAAGGCGCGAAACATGTATTACATCGGGATGCTCGCCTGCATTTACAACGCCCCCGAGGAATTCGTCATCAACGAGATCAAGCTGACCTTTGGAACAAAGTTAAAGGAAGATGTTTTCAAAAAGAATATCGATCTGTTCCATTTTGGCTATCAGTACGCCAAGGACAATGTTCCGTTTGGCTACGAGATCAAAAACGCCTCCGGTAAAAATGGCCACGAGAAGATCCTCATCGACGGCAATTCAGCCTTGAGCATGGGGATCATCGAGTCCGGCATCAAGCTGGGGAGCGGCTATCCGATCCCCCCGGCTTCATCGATCCTGCATACTTTGGCGAAAGTGTTCCCTTCTTTCGGCGGCACGGTGCACCAGGCGGAAGATGAGATCTCCGCCATCGGCACCGCGATCGGTTCTTATTACGGCGGTGTGCCGGCCTTGACCTGCACTTCCGGCCCCGGGCTTTCCTTAAAACAAGAATTTATCGGTTACGCTACCGCGGCGGAAATTCCCATCATCATCATCGATGTCCAGCGCTCCGGCCCATCGACGGGGATGCCCACCAAGACCGAGCAGTCCGATCTTTTATCCGTCATTTATGGCAGCCACGGCGACAGCGCCAAAATAGTTTTTGCCGTGCACGATATCATCGATTGTTTTTACGCGCCGATCCTGGCCCGGTATCTCGCCGAGAAACTACGCCTTCCGGTTTTCATCATGAGCGATTTCCAGATGGCCAACAGCTATAAAGTGCTCGACAAGCCGCAGATCTGTGAAATGGAGGACAGCAATAAGATCCCGGATTTTGTTTTGGAACATTTTGGATTGGAACGGCTGCCGGAACATATCGAAATGGTGCGCACCCAACAGGCCGCCCCGGGCACGCCGGGGAAAATGCGCCGGATCACGGGGTTAAACACGGACGAGACGGGAACCGTCAATTATTTTTCCAAGGCGAGCCAGCGGTCGCACGCGGTGCGTAATGAAAAGGTGCATTGCGTCCAGCGCGCACTCAAAAAACCGGAGCTTTTCGGCGGGCGAGAAGAAGGAGATATCCTCATTGTCGGCTGGGGCAGCGCCAAGGGCGCGGTGGAAGAAGCCGTATCGTACTGTCAGAACGCGGGATTGGCCGTCGGTGGGATGTGCCTGCGCTTCGTCAATCCTTTACCGCCAATGCTCAAAGACATTTTTTCCAGATTCAAAAAAGTTGTGACCGTGGAGCTGGCTTACGGGGACCCGCAGAAGCATCCGCCTTTGGCAATGATCCTGCGCGCCGAGACGCTCGCCGATGTGCAAGCGATCATCTCGCGCGTGACCGGCCGGCCGATCACCCCGCGGTCCATTGAGACAAAAATCAAGGAGTTGTTTCATGCCGGAGTTGCATGAAAAGGCCCCCGCCGGGGCGCCGTTAACGGTCAAGGACCTCAACACCGAGAATCCGCGCTGGTGCGTGGGTTGCGGCGATTTCGGTGTGCTGATGGGTTTCAAGCGTTTTTTGGTGGAAGAGCAGCTTCTCCCTCATGAAACGGTCAACGTTTCAGGGATCGGTTGCTCGGGGCGCGTGCCGTTCTATGTCAATACCTACGGCGTGCACGCCATCCACGGCCGGCCGATCACGATCGCCTTGGGTGTCGCGCTCGCCCGCCCGGAGCTTAAAGTTTTTATCCATGCCGGCGACGGCGACGCGTTAAGTATCGGCGGCAACCATCTCATTCACGGCATCCACAAGAATTTTAATTGCGTTTTTATCCTCTACGATAACCAACTTTATGCCTTGACCAAAAGTCAGTCCTCACCGACGACACGTAAGGGCCACCCGACCAACACCCAGCCGAAAGGGACCGAACTCGAGCCTATCGCCCCGATCCGCTTCGCGTTAGGGATGGGTGCCTCGTTCGTCGCCGCGACCGCCGACTGGCTGCCGGACCATATGGTCAATACACTCAAAGTCGCCTATGCGCACAAAGGGTTTTCCTTCGTCCATGTCCTGCAGCGCTGTCCGCATTTCGATCCCGAAAATTTCGACAACAAATCTTCCGCGTGGTTTTCGTTCTTGACGCATGAGAAGGGCGTCCCCCCGGACAAACGTCTCGCCGGCAAAACGGAAACGATCCAGCACGACCCGTCTGACCATGAAGCGGCCTTCAAATTTGCCAACAGTTCCCACACCTATTTTGGATTATTTTACCGCAATCCCGACAAGCCCTGCTACGATGACATGATGCGTCAGAGGATCGTCAACGCCAAGCCGTTGCCGCGGTCGGGAATTTTAGACAGTTATAAAATCTAGCTAAGGTCACAAAGTCACAATGTCACCACGTCACCGGTGACCTTGTGACTGGTGACTTGGTGACCGCACATGGAAAATCTTGTCATTATTGGTTCCGGCCCTGCCGCGCACACGGCCGCCATTTACGCGGGCCGCGCGAAGCTCGATCCTTTGGTCTATGAAGGATTGCTCGCCGGCGGTGTCGCCGCCGGGGGGCAGCTGACCACCACGACGGAAGTCGAAAATTATCCAGGATATAAAAGCATCAGCGGGCCGGAATTGATGGTCAAGATGCGCGAGCAGGCGATCCATTGCGGCGCGCGCATTGAAACATTAACGGTCGATAAAGCCGAATTGAAGAAACGTCCGTTCAGAGTTTTCGCCGGCGCCAAATCCGTGGAAACAAGATCGGTCATTATCGCCACCGGCGCCACTGCCAAGCGGATGGGAATACCGGGCGAAGAGAAGCTCTGGCAAAAAGGCATTTCCGCCTGCGCGGTCTGCGACGGGGCGTTGCCCATTTTCCGCAATAAAGTTTTGGTCGTCATCGGTGGCGGCGACACCGCGGCCGAAGAAGCGCTGTTCCTGACGAAGTACGCCAGCAAGGTGATCATGCTGGTGCGCCGCGACGCGCTGCGCGCGTCGAAAGCGATGCAGGAGCGGGTCTTGTCCAATAAAAAGATCGAGATCCAATGGAACACCAGCGCCCTGGCAGCGGCCGGCGACAAAAAGCTCGAGGCCGTCAAGGTAAAAAATAGCAAAGCCAACAAGGAATCCACCATCGAGGCCGGCGGATTGTTCTACGCCATCGGCCATCTTCCCAATACGGCCTTTTTAAACGGCCAGATCCAGCTCGATGAAACCGGGTACGTTAAAACCGTCCCCGGCACCACCCAAACCAGCGTTGAAGGTGTTTTTGCCTGCGGTGATGTGCAGGATAAGATCTACCGCCAGGCGGTCACCGCGGCCGGTTCTGGGTGTATGGCCGCCCTTGATGTCGAGCGTTATCTCTCCGAACAGAAAATATAGTTCTCCTCGAATCCTATCTTTATATATTTCAGATAGTTGTATTTTTATCCTAAGCAGGCTCCCGCCTTGACATCAGTGAAAAATATGTTATCCTTTGACTATTCTTTTAAAAGAAAGCGCTTGCCCCCAAAATGAATAACTCTACTTATAGATCCCGTCATACATTATTTCACCGTATTCTTTCTGCTTTTATTGCGTTTAATTTTACGTTCAGTTTGATTTTGCCACCCGGCTACGCGCAGTTGATCCCGCAGACATTATTGAACTTACCCGCGCCGGGAACAATGGTCACGACCAGCGCGGCGTTCACGCCGACGTTGATCAAAGGCCTCACCATCCATCCCGAAAATCCGCTTGAATTTGATTTCATTGTTGAAAAAGGACAGAACCCGCTTGAGGGGGAGGAATTTAACAAAGAATCCATGAAGCTGGTCAAATATTTTCTCGCTTCGCTGACCGTGCCCGAAGACCAGATGTGGGTCAACCTTTCGCCGTACGAAAAGAACCGCACGATATCGGACAAATTGGGCGAAACGGAAATGGGCCGCGACATGCTCGCCCAGGATTATATCCTCAAACAATTGATGGCCTCTTTGCTGTATCCCGAAAATGAATTGGGGGAGAGGTTCTGGGACCGGGTCTACACGAAGGCGCGGGAGCAATACGGCACCACCGAGATCCCGATGGATACCTTCAACAAGGTCTGGATCGTTCCCGACAAAGCGGTCGTTTATGAGCACGAGGGAAGTGTTTATGTCATTGAGAGTCATTTGAAGGTCATGCTGGAAGAAGATTACGAGGTGATGAATTTTAACGCAGGGAACGCAGATCTGCGTTCCGTACCGGGACAAAACGGAGTTTCCACCGAAATCATCCGCGAGATTATCATCCCCGAGATCGAAAAAGAGGTCAATGAGGGGGAAAATTTTGCCAATTTGCGGCAGATCTATAACTCCATGATCCTCGCGACGTGGTACAAGAAGAATCTCCGGGAAAGTCTGCTGGGACGGGTTTACGTGGATAAAAGCAAGACCAGAGGCGTTGACCTTAAAGACCCACAGGTCAATCAGAAAATTTATGCGCAGTACCTCGAGGCGTTCAAGAAGGGTGTCTACAATTATATCAAGGAAGACGTTGACCCGGCCACAAAAGAAGTCATTCCCAGAAAATATTTCTCCGGCGGCGCGGTTGGTTGGAAGGAATCCAATTTAACCACGCTTTACAGTTTGCCCGTGGCGCAGCAAAGAGCGATCATCAACACCTTCAAGAATATCGGCGACACCCCGGGCAAAAGGTTTGAAAAATTAAAGATCAAATTATACGAGATCGCCGCAAAGAATCAGATCGCAGAAGAAACAATGACCGAGATCGTCAAGGGCATTGAGGATCTTTCGGACAATGGGGCACAGGAGTTTTTTGCCGCCTCCTTTCCATCGGCGGCCAACGTTTGGACCAAGCCGCTGGACCCGCAAGCCGTCATGGATAAAAAGGTGGAGTTGACATTAAGGGCCATAGCGTTAACGGAGGATCCCGATCTGGGCGCGGAAGATATACAGCTTGCACAGAAATTATTTCGTGATGTCGATGGGTTTTCCGGTTTGCTGCATGGATTATTGCCTAGCCGCGCTCTTAAGAAGAATCCTTATTCCGAAGATTATGTGCAGCAGAAGTTGCGTGAAGCTGCCGTGCAGTTCGCCGCATCAGAGAAGGCAATTGAGACTTTGGAAAGACAAGTCGCTTCCTCGCCGGTGGCTAAAGTTTTGCTCGTTGATGATTACAGCAATTTACTTAGCGCTCGCAAGAAACAATTAGAGAGAAACGGCTATATTGTGACAACGGCAAAGGATGGAGTAGAAGCTTTTGAAGCCTTTCAAGATGATTCATTTGATTTAGTGCTGACTGATTACGAAATGCCTAACTTGGACGGCCCCGGTTTGATATCAAAGATTCGCGAGTATGAAAAAATAAATTCCAAACAATCTATTCCCGTTCTCATGGTTTCGGCTGATATTAGCGAAGAAAAAATATTAAAAGCCGGGAACTTAAAAGTTCCTTTATATTCGAAAATAAAGGGAAAAGGCGAATTGCGTAATATTGCAACAACGGTAGAAGAGACATTAAAACAAGAGCCCTTGATTAAAGAATTAAAAGAATTGATGAAAGGATATAATCCGAACTGGAAAGTTTATGCCGGATTCTTAGATGTTTTTGTTGCAGCTATCGGAACGAAGCTGGATACAATCCCTGGCGGAACTGAGGATATGTTAAAAATCCTTCGGGAGCTTATAAAACGGCCTGTTTATGATATCCGTCTGATGAGTTATGGAGACTTATTAATGGCAATAACCCACGCGGTGGAAAGGGACACACGGGGACCTTCAAGCTTTAAGAAGCTGGCTGAACTTTTGTTGACTCGGCTAGAAACAGCAGATAATGATTTTAGAGAAGAATTTCTGAATTTCGTTTTCGGGCATGAACAGTCGGCAAGCATGACGAGTATCATTGATGAGGCGAATCGGGCTGAATCCTCCTCGCCGATGATCGATTGGGTTGATTTTCGCGGATTCATCCATGACAAATTGAAACCAGAGAATTACACGCCTTTGGTTCGTGATTCTATTGCCCTATTGGCAGAATCATTCAGTCGTCAGCAATATCCTTCGTGGGACAATTTTCGATTTACGTTGAATTTATTCCAAGATACACTGCGGACGATGGAGGGGGCTCTTCCCACGAAGTATCAAGACATATTTACCGAGGCCACGGAAATAAGTAAACACGAAGGGCCGTTTGGGAAAGAACAGCACGATAATGTTGTCGCTATGTTAGGGGCGTTGTCACAATCACGCGGGCAGAAAGAGATAGGTCTTGCGCAACTAAGGGAGATCCAGCAGCTTTTCGTGAAGCTGGCGCGGGAATATTACGCGCAGCAAACCGCGCCGCTTCCCGCGATCGCCGGGGGCAGCGTGCCCGAAACACCCGCCTCCTCGCCGATCTTGACCCCGGCACAATATGCTGACAGGGTTGCCAGGAAGCTTAATGTCCCCTTCGACCGTGTTGCGTTGTCGATAAAATCCCTCCTTTGGGGAAGCTTGGAAAAGATCCAGGATGATCTGCGCGAGTTTACCGCGCAGACCGGTGTCGATTCGGAAGAATTGGGTACGATGGTCAGGGAAGGGCTGGAAAGGTTCGGCACGCAGTTTACCGGCAATGAGCTCCTCGCGAAAATACAAGATTTTCTGGCCACCGAACGGATCCGTTCCGATTTTATTTCGGCTGATGGGATCGTTGAGGAAATAAATCTTAGCATGTTCCGGATCATGGATAGCGAGGAAGGACATCATGCTATCGCCGCGGCATTGGTATCCCAATTTCAATTTGACGAAAAATATGTTACGCGCGCGCTTGCCAATGTCCGATCTTTCAGTCTCCCTGCCTCCTCGCCGGTGACGCGTCAGGACTTATTAAGCAGCATAAAAACGATAGAAAAATTAGCTATTTACAAAGAGAAGATGATGAGTGCCGAAGAAGCGATTCGGGGATATTTTTTGAGCTTAGTGGATAAAGCTCGCACGGTAGGACATGGGGGATTGAAACCTTTGAGTTGGCAAGCTGATGATATGCTGAAGGATGCCGGTCCTGTGGCCGCGGCGCTATTACGAGATGGTCAAGTAGGTGGGTTGTCTGTGGATGATAAAAAGCTGATCCGTAAAACCGTGGCGGCGTTTATTTCAACCTCAAGGGCATATCTAAAAACTCCCGCGGGGCAGAAGACCGCCTCCTCACCGATGGAAGGAAGCATCGAGGCAATGGCTCGGGAAACTCAGGTATTTTTGACAACGACGCGATGGGATGCGCGTCTGATGGTGTATGTTGATTGGATAGAACGCCCATTCAGCACTAGTAAGGAGCTATGGCCTACACCGCTGTCAGTCTCGATGGATGGAAATGTCTTGGTGGTAGAGAACGCGGGAAAAAGCACAACCGGCAAACCGATCCTAAAAAGAAAGGTCTCCCCCCAGGACCCGATCCAGATGCTTAGCCAATTTAAGGAAGCCGTGACCGGCACAAAGCACACCAGTTCCATGCGTTACTATGTATTAAGCGCCGATGCGATCAGGCTTCTTGATGAAAAGATCGCTGAATTGACGCGAAAGATCTATTCGGATCCCTCCGTGATAACGATGGAAGGGGCGCGGGAGGTATTATTAACGGCGATAGAGGATTTGTGGAAGTTGCTGGAGAGCTATAAGGAAAAAACGCTGAACCCCCTTCGGGGCGAGCTTGAATTTAGAGACGCCTATCTGAATTTGCTCAATCCCCTCGCGCCAACTCTAAGAGAGTACCAATTTACGGCAAACCTGGAAGGAGCGGATGCCGGGCTGGAATATTTGGATCGATCAGCGAGGGACATTTTACTGCCTGCCGCAAAAACATTATTGGATCATTTTAATATTCTTCAGAAGGTCGGTGGTTTGAAGCCGGGGGAGAAAAATAAAATTCTTCAAGACATAACGATGTTTGCCAAGAACGCGCAGACATTTCGCGACATTCTGGCCAAACGTTCCGTCTTTTCGCCGATGGAATTTCGCTACACGATTCGAGAGGGCTATGTTTATGCACTTAGATTTGATCCCACTGGGAAATATGAGAAAGGTACAGTGCTTAATGAATTTTATGATCAGCAAGGGAAATCAAGCGAGAAAGTCCTTGTGAAATCCGATCCAGAAGATCCGAGCATAAAAGGCAAAACTGAAACACGAGTTTATCATCCCAATGGCAAGCTTATGCGCATTCAGTACGCGCAGGGCAACATCATACCGAAAGTTAAAAAGGAATACCGGGAGACTATTTTAGATAATCTGGAAGGAGCTATAGCTGATTTTTATGGTCCGCCTTCAGGGGGAATCGGAGAATCAACGTCACTTAAACGGCTCGGTATCAAACCCGCTGAAGACATAGCATTCAAGCTGATGCTTGTCACGACATTTGCTCCGGAGGGTAACGTCCCAGAACACTGGAAGCTTTCGCAGGAAGAGTTAAGCAGCATGACGGCGATCAAAGATGTTGTTGATACTGTGCTCAAGAAGAAAGAAATGGACATGTCTTCCTCACCGATGACAGAATATCAAATCATAAATAAGGGGCTGAGCGCGATGGTGGCAACGTTGCCTGATGAGAAAGATAAAAAACTTGAAATTGTTTATCCTAAGATCCTGGATGGGAAAGTCAGGGCAATGCAAGTCGCAAAAATCTCGGTTGCGGATCAGCCTCAAGTACTAAGTTATAAGATTAAAACGGCCGCGGGAACAGATATTCTTTATCCGGATTATATCTATTTGTTTGATGAAAAGGGTAATATGTATGAACGTAGTACTCGTCCCTATTATCCAAAGGATAGAGAAAACTACTTGTTTAGCATCGAAAATCGCAACGGAGACCTTATTATCTGGAATATCAACTCGGAAGCTCCGCTGCCGTATCGTGTCGCCTCCTCGCCAATGAAAGTGTCTCTGGGCCCGGCTGACGGTGATGGTAGCGACGGCAGTTTAAAGGCGTTTACTAAAAAACAATTGGAAGATCAGATTTTGTATCGCCCGGAAGATCGTAACGCCATTATGGCGTTTGTGGGGGTAATAGACGATCAGGATTTCAATGAACGATTCCAGATCGAGGATCTATATGTTATCTTAAGGTATATTCTCCATGATCTTTCACCAGAAGCGTATTACGATCAGGAAGAATTAAGAGAAGCCGTAAGAGAAGCCCTGCCCGCCGGCGTTACTCCAAAACATGAGCAAGTCGTTGAAGTCCTATTTGAAAACTTTTTGGCTCATCAGGTGGACCACGCGGAGATGCTCGGTAATTTTGTAAATATTATGGAAGCTTATTTAAAGAATCCATCCTCCTCACCGGTGACGGCTGAAAAAGCTGGAAGCGAATTTGTGGAACAAATAGATAAAGTTCGCCCGTACTTCGGCCCTGGCAGCTTACCGGGCATACCGCGGAAGGGCTATTCGGGAAAAGAAGCCAGGGCTATTCTTTCCTTTTGGGAAGCAATGAGTGATTTGAATACAGAGGTGGTTCGATACCTTGACGATTTTAAGGATTATCCCGCAGAGCTGCTTTCGGGTTTTGTTGATTTCGGGGTGGGTGAGCGGGCCATTTCGAATACACTCGGCGTGCTTGTGGCGATCGATGATATTAAAGAACTTCGTAATATCCCAGGCATTGAATCCTTAGCCGCGTTGAAAGAAGTTTTGAATGAATTTTTAGATAGCGTTCATCAATTGATGGATATTATCAGTAAGGATCGTAAATCTGCCCGATACCATCCCATGTTCTTGCCGGTAACTTTTAATGATAGCACTGACGGTGTAACGCCGGGAAGAAAAAGGATCAGTGGCATAAACGCTTCATTTATTGTCGATTTTGCGCATGATCAAATTAGTGTTAAGAGAAGGGATCCTTCCTCCCGGGATGTGTTTAATATCGATGTATTTAAGATCAGCGTGGGATCGCTCGAAGGTCGTAGTCTGCATAAAGCCATCTCCAACATCGCTTACCGGATACTTACAGAAGCAAATGAAAATAGTTCTGACAAGCAGATCGCCGCGCTTGCCCAAGAAGCCATCGATAATTTAACAGACCCGGAACGTGCCACAAGGCCAGGGGTCCTGATTATCGATAACAAGGGGACCATGGCTGAACACCTTCCTTCTTCCGATAAATACGACGTGACGGTGGTGGCAAACAGGGAAGAGGCGTGGGGAGTGTTGCAGCGGGAGGACTCACGCGTTGGTGTGGTTGTGATCGATTCGGATATGGATTTAGTTGGCCAGATGCAGGAACAAGATAGCGATATCTATATTGTTATGACCGGAAATGATCTGAAGCGATTGAAGGAAACGTGGCGAAGATATGGTTTTCGGAATTCAGTCGATTTTCTCGGCAAAGAACAGATGGCCTATGATCTCCCCGAGAGCGTCGAATGGGGTTTGAAGGTTTTTCGTGGGGAGGTTTCATCACCGCTAGAGTCAACGACTAAAGGTGGTATCGACCTTAATCCCGCGCTTTTGGACCTGCAGATCAAACGCGATGGGAACGGTGTCCCGCTGCCGTTGCCGCAACAGCCGATCAAAGACATGCACATCGAAGGTTTTCTGCCGGTCATCATCAATGTAACGCCGATCACGAATTTGCCGCTATTGCTGGGCATCGCGGATGAAGAAACGCCATCCAACGCCGCCGACTCCGGATCGCAGCCGCTGGAATTAGGATTTGCCGTCAAAGAAAATTGATATTTGATTTCTGACCCGCCCCTGCCAAACGATTGATATTCCAACATAAATGTGCTACGATGGCACAATTATGACCGTCCCCACCGACAATCTTGCCATCCCAAAATCTGAGTCTTGGCGGATGTTTGATGACATTTCCCCGCGCTATGACCTTCTCAACCGTTTGCTGTCCTTCGGGTTAGACGTTTTCTGGCGCCGTCAACTGGTCAAATTCCTGCCCGCGCAACACAATCAAAAACTTTTGGATCTCGCCACTGGTACCGCAGATGTGCCCCTAACGCTGGTTCGCCGCAGCAAGAATATCGAATACGCCGTAGGCATCGATCTGGCGGATAAGATGCTCACGATCGGTCAGGCAAAGGTCATGGCCGCGAAACTTGAGGACAGGATCATGCTCAACCACGGCGACGCTAGCTATATCGATTTTAACGCGGAGGTTTTTAATGCCGTGACGATCGCCTTTGGCATCCGCAATGTCGAGGACCCGTTACAGGTCTTGCGAGAAATGCAGCGGGTCTTAAAGCCGCAAGGCCGGGCGCTTATCCTGGAATTTTCACTGCCGGAAAATAAAACCTTACGCGCGCTGCACTTATTTTATTTGCGCAAAGTTGTGCCCACAATCGGCGGACTGGTTTCCGGGCATGCGCAAGCGTACCGCTACTTGAACCAAACGATCGAACGATTTCCCTGCGGCCCTGACTTTTGCGCGATCATGGAGGACGCGGGATTCCGTAACCCGCAAGCGCATCCGTTGCTGGGAGGGATCGCAACTATTTATACTGGTGAAAAATAGCATGTGAGTGATAAAGTGGTAATAGCGGTAGAGTGGTAAGTGGCAAAAATTGAAATGCTTTTTATCACTTTACCACTGTTATCACTATTACCACTAAACAATTATGATTACCCTTTTCCGTACCTCCCAAATTTACACGCTTCATCAGATCAAGGATGTTCTAGCGAGACACATCCGCCAGTTGCCGGATAAAGTCTCGCCCATCGGTGTACCGCTGCAAATATTACGCTACGAATTTCCCTGTGAATCGATCGATGTTCTCACTTGGCTGCACAATCAGCGCGTGGCGCAAAAGATCTATTGGTCCGGACGCTCCGACGATTTTGAGATTGGTGGCATCGGTGTTGCTGATATCCTCGAAGGGAGCGGCCCCATCGATCACGCGGAAATTTTCATGTACATGGAAGACCGGCTCGCGGCGGACAACCCGAATCTGCGCTATTATGGCGGGATGAATTTTGACGGTCCCGTTACTGATCCCAATTGGCAGAGCTTTGGCAGCTACCGTTTTATCGTCCCGCGTTTCGAGCTTCTTAAAGCCGCGGATCAGACCATTGTGGCGTTTAACATCGCCTTTAAGGATGTCGACAAAGACAATGTGGCGGCAATTTTAAAGGAACTCGAGCAAATCGATTTTGCGCCAACAACCCAATACCGTCGTCCGCCAAAAGTTCTGCGCCGCGCGGACTTTCCCGACCGCAACGGTTGGGAGACCGCCTTCGCCCAGACAAAGACGGGAAGCGGAAAATTCAAATATGACAAAATTGTCCTCGCGCGCAGATCCGTTTTTGATTTCGACGTCTACATCGATCCCAGCGCGCTTCTTAAACATCTTAAAGACAAAACCCCGCAATGTTTTCATTTTTGTATTCAGACGGACAAGACCACCGCTTTTTTGGGCGCGAGCCCGGAGCGGTTGTACAAGCGTAACGAAGATCATCTTGAAACCGAGGCGGTGGCTGGGACAACTCCGCGCGGCGCCAGCCGTGAAGAAGAAGCGGTGTTGGAGCAGGGATTGTTGAGTTGTTCGAAAAACGCCCTGGAACATCGCTATGTTGTCGATGCTATCCGGGAAGCCTTGGGCGAATTGTGCGCTGATGTTCACGCGGACGCGAAGGCGCGGCCGGTCAAGCTCGAAGGTGGGCAGCATTTGGTCACGCGGTTTGAAGGGAAATTGCGCGATAAAGTTTCCGATGACCGGATTGTCACACAGCTTCATCCCACACCTGCCGTTGCCGGTTGTCCCCAAAAAGAGGTTTTGCAAGCGATTAAGAAAATCGAACCCTTTGACCGCGGCTGGTACGCCGGCCCGGTCGGTTACGTCGGATACGAGCAAAGCGAATTCGCGGTTGCCATCCGCTGCGCCTTGGTCAATCACGACAAACTCTCACTCTACGCCGGCGCGGGTATCGTGGAAGGCTCAACGGCGGAAGGCGAGTGGAAAGAGATCGAAACGAAGATCGGGAATTTTATAGACGTGTTTAACAAGAAGTAAGAAAAGGGAGTCTTGTGCTATGTGTTATGTTTTATGTGTCATGCTTGTCAAACTTGACCGTTCATAACACATAACACTTTTAACATAACATCATGGTCACATCTTCCAATATCAATTCGCTCTGGTCTTCGCTCATCGTCGAAGAGCTCATCCGTAACGGCGTTGAGTATTTCTGTCTCGCCCCAGGATCGCGTTCATCGCCGCTGGCGGTCGCGGTGGCCACGAATCCGCGGGCGAAAAGTTTCGTCCATTTTGATGAACGCGGCTTGGCCTTTCACGCTCTCGGGTATGTTTCCGCCACGCGTAAGGCCTGCGCGGTCATCACAACCTCCGGCACTGCCGCGGCGAATTTGTTTCCCGCGATCATTGAAGCTTCCAAAAAGAAACTGCCGCTTATCATTCTCACCGCTGACCGCCCGCCGGAATTGCGTTATACCGGCGCCAATCAAACCATTGACCAAGTTAAAATTTTTGGAGAATGCGTCCGCTGGCAATTCGACATGCCGTGTCCGACCGATGCAATCCCGGCGAATTTTGTTTTGACAACCGTTGACCAAGCGATTTTTCGCGCCAACGGTGAATTAAAAGGCCCGGTCCACATCAATTGCATGTACCGGGAACCGCTCGTGGAAAAGGGCAGAGGAGTGGTCCCTGCAGAGCTCAAGCGCTGGCAGCACACACGCGCACCGTACACGTCGTATGTTAGCGCCAAGAAAAATCTCGACACAGATACAATTAACACAATCGTCAAAAAAATTCGTGGTATCAAGCAAGGCATCATTGTTGTCGGCAAACTTGGCAGCGTGAAAGAACAAAGAAGCGTTCTGGCCTTGTCCGAGAAGCTCAACTGGCCGGTTTTCCCGGATGTCACCAGTGGCCTGCGGCTGGGGAATTCCCATAAGAATGTTATTTCGTATTTTGACCAGATTTTATCAGTGACAGGGACTAATTTTCAGAAGAAATTAGTCCCTGTCACTGATTTCGGCGTCCTCCACCTAGGCGGCCGCATCACCTCCAAACGCTGGTATGAGTACGTTGAACAAAGCAATTCGTTGGAATATATTATGGTTTTGAATCATCCGCTACGTAACGATCCTTTGCACGGGGTGACTTTGCGCGTTCAAAGCCGCATTGATGATTTCTGCGACGCGCTGGTCAAAAAAGTAGCGAAGGGCAAGGTGAACGCGTTTGTTTTTTCGTTGCAGAAATTGAATCAGCAAATTGATGGGACTATTGAAGAATATTTTGGTAAAAAAACAGAGTTAAGCGAGGCGGCCGCGGCCCGGCTGGTCGCCCGGCATATTCCAGCGGAGAGCGGTTTATTTTTGGCGAGCAGCCTGCCGATCCGGGAAATGGATATGTACGCCGACAATAAAGGAAAACCAGTTGTCGTGGGCGCCAACCGTGGCGCAAGTGGCATTGACGGGACGGTCGCGTCGGCATGCGGGTTTGCCGCAGGATTAGACCGACCGGTGACACTTTTGATCGGCGATCTGGCGCTGTTGTATGATTTGAATTCGTTGGCCATGCTGAAAACTTCGCCGCGGCCGCTGGTGATCGTGGCCTTGAATAATGACGGCGGTGGCATCTTTAATTTCCTGCCGATCGCGCAATTTAAGAATGGATTCGAGAAATTCTTCGGCACCCCGCACGGGCTGAATTTCGCCGCGGCCGCAGAGATGTTCGATCTTAATTACGCCAATCCCGCAACGCCCGAAGATTTTGTCCAAATTTACAAGATCGCCACCCAAAGCCGGAGTTCCACGATCATCGAAGTGACCACAGACCGGAAACAGAACGTGGCGTTGACTAAAGGATTGCAAGGGAAGATTCGCAAGGCGGCGGGTGACAGGTTATAGTTGATAGGTGTTGGGCGTTTGTGTTAGACTAACGAAAATTCAGTGAGGGAACGATGACAACGAGGATCAAGATACAGAACACGATTTCCTGGGTCGCGTGCGGGAAATACACGGACATTAAGTACCACAAAGCCGAGGGGATCGCGAAGATCACGATCAATCGGCCTGACGTTCGTAACGCTTTCCGTCCGCAGACGGTCAAGGAGATGTCGCACGCCTTGAACGACGCGCGCGACGATGAAAGAATCGGCGTCGTCATTTTAACCGGCGAAGGGAAAGAGGCGTTTTGTTCCGGCGGTGACCAGCGGATCCGCGGGGATTCCGGATACAAAGACGAGAACGGTGTGCACCGCTTAAACGTTTTGGATTTTCAGCGCCAGATGCGCACCTGCCCGAAACCGATCATCGCCATGGTCGCCGGTTACGCCATCGGCGGCGGGCATATTTTGCATTTGTTGTGCGATCTCACCATTGCCGCGGACAACGCCATTTTCGGCCAGACCGGCCCGAAGGTCGGTTCCTTCGACGGCGGGTACGGGGCCAGTTACATGGCCAGGATCGTCGGACAAAAGAAAGCGCGCGAGATCTGGTATCTCTGCCGCCAATACAACGCCAAGCAAGCTTTGGACATGGGATTGGTCAACACCGTTGTCCCGTACGAAAAACTGGAACAGGAAACGATCCAGTGGTGCCGGGAAATTTTGGCGAATTCGCCGATGGCCATTCGCTGTCTGAAAGCGGCCTTGAATGCCGACTGCGACGGACAAGCCGGATTGCAAGAACTCGCCGGTAACGCAACGATGCTTTTTTATATGACGCAGGAAGGGCAGGAAGGGCGAAATGCCTTCATTGAGAAGCGCAAGCCTGATTTTAGCAAATTTCCTAAAAGACCATGATTGGAAACGTTAGAAGAGGTTACAAGAGGTTGGAAAATGTTGGAAGAGGTTGCGGGTTTAGAGAAAGTTAGAATAATGGGACATTTTGTAACTTCACGCAACCTGAAACCTTTTATAACCTTTTTCAACATTTTGAAACTTCTTTTAACTTAAACCATGCCAAATCGATCATTTAAAAATTGGCTTCTCGCAATCCGCCCCAAACCCCTCCCCGCCGGGATCGCGCCGGTTTTGATGGGTACGATCATGGCCTTTGGCGACGGGATCGGACACATTCCTGCCGCGCTGGTGTGTTTATTGACCGCGCTTCTTTTGCAGATCGGGGCCAATCTCGCCAACGATTATTATGATTTCCAAAAAGGCGCGGATACAATGGACCGCGTTGGCCCGACACGGGTCACACAAGCCGGTTTGATCCCGCCGCAACAGGTGAAGGCGGCATTCATCGGCGTTTTCGCGCTGGCCGCGGTTGGATCTATTTATCTGGTCACGCGCGGGGGCTGGATGATCGGGGTCCTCGCGGTCTTGGCCATTCTTTCCGGGATCTTTTACACGGCGGGCAAGCATCCTTTGGGATATTTAGGCCTTGGCGACATTCTGGTGTTCATTTTTTTTGGACCTGTCGCGGTCGCGGGCACCTATTACGTCCAGTCGCTGGAACTCAACTCAGCCATTATCTTCGCCGGAATCGCCCCGGGACTTTTTTCCGTCGCCATTTTGACCGTCAACAATTTGCGCGACATCGACAGCGACCGCAAATCCGGCAAGAACACCCTCGCCGTACGCTTCGGCCGCGGCTTCGCGCTGTCGGAATATTTATTTTGCGTCTTGGGTGCCTGCATCGTGCCGATTTTAATTTATATGTTCATCGAAGATCACTTGCCCATCTTGGCCTGCAGTCTTATCAGTCTCGCTGCTGTCCCGACCATCAAAAAAGTTTTCACCCGAACTGAAGGCGTCATGCTCAATACCGCCCTGGCCGCGACCGCGCGCTTGCTCTTGGCCTACAGTATTTTGTTTTCGATAGGATGGGTACTGTGAAGATCGAATCGTTCCGCTTCTACAAATACGCCCTTCCCCTGCACCGGCCCATTGAAGTGCACGGCCTTAAGCTGAATAAACGCGAAGGGCTCATCATCCATTTAAAATCCGATCGCGACGCGGAAGGTTTCGGCGAGGTCGCTCCGCTGGAGGGCTGGAGCGAAGAGAGTCTCAACGATGCCCAGGAGCAAGTCCGCGAGCTCAAGGCGGCTTTGACTGGCCGCGACGTTCTGCCCGGTGTCGAAAAACTCGACGGAAAGATGAATTCCTGGTTCGAAGAGCTGAACCTGCGGCGTTCGGTGCAATTCGGCATCGAAATGGCGGTCTTGAACCTCATCGCCGCTACTAAAAATACACCGCTGTTCCAGTCCGTCGCGCACGAGCACAGCGACCACCGTGATTACACGCGCGTCCACGCGCTTTTAGACGGCACCGTTGCAGAGGTCGCGCGCCAGGCGAAGAAATACAAGGACGACGGATTTATGGACATGAAGTTGAAGGTGCGCGGTTCGGTCGATGAAAGCGTCGAGAAGGTGCGGGCGGTCAATGAGGTGGTGCATGGTGAAGTTTTATTGCACCTGGATGCCAACCAGGCGTGGGAACTTGAGGAAGCGGTGCGTTTCGGCCGGGAGATCGAATGCAGCACGATCGCGTATATCGAAGAACCTTTAAAACATGTTTATCATATCCCCGAATTTTATCAGGAGACCATGATCCCCGTGGCGCTCGATGAATCGCTGCTGAAATTGTCCGTCGAAGAATTCAAAAGCATGGATGGTGTCGATGTCCTGGTCTTAAAACCTACGGCGCTCGGCGGGCTCGAGAAGACCTGGCAATTGATGCAGCAGGCCCGGGCGCTGGGATTGGCCATCGTTATCAGCTCGTCGTTTGAATCGGGCTTAGGCATTTTGACGCTGGCGAATCTGGCCAGTTGCACCGTGCGCGATTCGGCAGCGGGGTTGGATACCTTGAAATGGTTCGCGCAGGATCTCTTGGAGGAGAACGTGTTGATCCGCCACGGGAAGGTCAATATCCGCCAGCGCCCGCCGTGCAGCGAAGATATCAATTTTGAGCTTCTTAAAGAAATTTTATGACCGCGCGCATTACCTGCCCCGTCGATGAACACGCCGTAAAAGACGGCGACAGAATCGCCCTCATTAGCAACAGCCGCAGCCTTACTTACCGGCAGTTAAATGATGCTATCCATTTAAAGCACTTCGACGTCAAACCCCGCGAACGCGTGGCCATCATCAGCGCAAACACCGTCGATCACATCATCGCGTTGTTCGCGCTGTGGCGTCAGGGCGCGGTGGCGTGTCTGTTGAGCACGCGCCTGCCGCAAGAGGGGATACGCACTTGCCTCCAGAACATTTCCTGCGCTAAATCAGTGACAGGGACTAATTTTCAAGAATCATCCTCCATTAAAAAATTAGTCCCTGTCACTGATTTAAATGCTCTCGCGGATATCATGTTCACCTCGGGTACGAGCGACGAACCCAAAGCGGTCGCGCACAGTTTTGGCAATCATTATGCCAGTGCCTTGGCCGCCAACGAACACATTCCGGTTTTACCCGGCGACCGATGGTTGTTATCTTTACCTTTATATCATGTCGGCGGTCTGGGGATTGTCTGGCGAACGTTCTTAGCTGGCGGGACAGTTGCGGTGCCGGATCCTTCGGCAGATTTGGCGGATTCGTTGCGTAAATTCAATATCACCCACGTTTCTCTGGTGCCGACACAGTTGCGTCGGCTTTTAAGCGATCCCAAAAACCTCGCGGTCCTGCAAAAGATGAAAGCCATTTTGATCGGCGGCAGTGCCATTCCTGATGCCTTGCTGCGCAAGGCGATCGACGCTTCTTTGCCGGTCCACGTGACGTACGGTTTGACCGAGATGAGTTCGCAGGTCGCCACATCGAAGCGTTTAACAAGGGAAGACCCGTTGTCCCGTGGGCAAATTTTACGCTGCGCCCAGGTGAAAATTTCGGATACCCACGAAATCCTGGTCAAAGGCAAGACGCTTTTTCTTGGATATGTCAAAGGTGAGGGAATCGAACCCGCGCTGGATCAAGAGGGTTGGTTTCACACCGGCGATTTGGGGTGTTTAAATGAGGACGGCACACTCACCGTGTTAGGGCGCAAGGACAATATGTTCATCTCCGGCGGCGAGAACATCCAGCCCGAGGAGATCGAGCGGCACTTGTGCCACATCGAGGGAATTGTGCAAGCCGTGGTCGTTCCGGTTAGAAGTGAGGAATTCGGCAGCCGCCCCGTGGCGTTTGTTGAAATGAAAGAAGGGACACGACTTTCCAAAGAAGAGATTTTATCTTCTTTGCAAGAATATTTACCATCATTTAAATTACCTGACCAAATTTACCCCTGGCCGAAAGTCGAGCGCGGTCTTAAGTTAAATCGTTTGTATTTCCTTCGTTTGATTGATCGACTTTCTTCGCGCCATGCCTTAGAAGTTAAAGACGAAGATTTGGCAAATATTATCTCTTTGTTTAATATTGTAAAAAAGAATGATTTGCTCAAACATGCAAAAGATATTGTTATAGAAAAGCATGTTTTTGCAAACATAATTTTTGCGGCAGAATTGGGACTGTTAAGTTATGGACACCGAATTTTTTACAAAGATTATATTCCAGAACATCTTCACCCAACTGATGAGGAGCGCGCAGCCTTACACAAAAATGGTGTGGGCGAATTAAAGGGCGACGCTCGAAAATTTATTAGAAAAGTCAGTCAGATATTTAAGGATCGTAAATATTTGGTTGGACATTTGTTTTATTTGCCAGATTTAAGTAAATGGCATTTTTTTTACTTTAATCAACGCGATTGGGATGGGAAAGCTAATCATTGGGAATATGGTTCCCATGTTCATTTTATTAACTATCTTTGGAATCTCGATGTACAAAAACTATGGGAAGGTTTTGTGAGAAATGGCGAAATTCCTGGGGGAGCGATTCATATCCGTTTTAAGTCGCCGGAAGTTTAGCTGTTTGAATAGCTGGGTTGTTTATTTTTGAAGTTTGTCCTGCTGTTGCATCTTCTCGAGCTTCGCGCGCAGGTCCGCGGGAAGAAAGATCTTTTGCTGGGTCGCTTTGCTCACCGCCACATGCACCGTGCGCCCGGTGCCGACGGTTTCCCGCTTGGCGTTAAGCAAAGTGTAGGTGAGCGTGAAGGAAGTCTGCCCGACGCGCCCGATTTTGACCTGCACTTCAAGCACATCTCCGACGAAAAGCGGCGCTTTGTAGTCGGATTCCGCGTGGACGATGGGGAGGAAGAAATCTTTGTTGCGAATGAGCTCCGGGAACCCGAAGCCGATCGTTTCCAGCAGCGATTCATACGCGTCGTGGAGCATTTTGAACTGGTTGGCGAAGAAGATGACACCCGCGGCGTCGGTATCGTGGAGTTTTACTTTGGTTTGGTAGGTAAACATGGAATTTATTATAACACAAACGCATTTTCGCCAATCGTTTTTATTGACAAACAAAATAATTGGGGTATTATGACATTGTTTCGCTTGTTAAAATTTTTAAACCCTCCTAAATAAGGAGCGCGCATGAACCAAAAAGCCCTCATCGCTGAATTCATCGGAACATTTACCCTGATCTTTGTCGGAGTGGGTGCCATTGCCGGGAATTATATCAACGGCGGGCAAACGGGATTAACGGGAATCGCTTTGGCGCACGGCTTAGCCATCGCGGTCATGGTCAGCGCGACGGCCGCGGTGAGCGGCGGACATTTAAATCCGGCGGTGACGATCGGTTTGTTCGCGGCCAAAAAGATCGACGCGGTCAACGCGGTCGGGTACGTGCTCGCGCAATGTTTGGGCGGTATTGTGGCGGCGGGTTTGATCAAATTGTGCGTTCCGGCCATGGCGTTGGCGGCGGTGGGGATGGGTACACCGGCAGTAGGGGCCGGGGTTCCGGTCAGCATGGCGTTCATCACGGAAGTTATCCTGACGTTTTTTCTGGTATTCGTCGTGTACGGTTCCGCGGTCGATAAAAGGGCGCCAAAAGTCGGCGGACTTTTTATCGGATTGACGGTGACGCTCGGTATTTTGATGGGCGGGCCCATTTCCGGCGCGGCCATGAACCCGGCCAGGCATCTGGGACCGGCATTACTTGGCGGCGGGTTGCAAAACATTTGGTTGTATTGGTTGGGTCCGGTCATCGGAGGTGTTTTGGCAGGGGTATGTTATAAACGATATATTGAATAAATGACGGCGCAACTTACGGAATGGAATGAACGTAAGTTGCTGCCGGAATTTACCCCGCACTTTCTAAAGTTACGTCGCAAGTATGGAAGAAAGTGCGGGGTTCAATTCGCACACGTGACTTATGTTCACTTCGTTCCATAAGTCACGTGCTCATTGAAGAAAGGAATCAAATATGGCTCAAGCAACAGCTACGGTAACACTCAAAGGAAACCCGGTCACCCTGGTGGGCAACGATGTCGCGGTCGGCCAATCAGCGCCGGATTGCACATTGGTCGCCAATGACCTTTCGGAGTTTAAGCTTTCCTCGTTAAAGGGCAAGAAAGTGATCCTTTCGGTCGTCCCGTCGCTCGATACCGCCGTTTGCGACCTGCAGACCAAGCGCTTTAATAAGGAAGCGACCGCGTTGGGTAGCGATGTGGTTGTGCTGACGATCAGTATGGACCTGCCTTTCGCGCAAAAACGCTGGTGCGGCGCGGCCGGGGTTGATCGCGTGAAGACGTTGTCCGATCATCGCGAGGCCGCTTTTGGCAAGGCCTATGGTGTATTGATCAGCGGCGGACCGCTCTCGCGCATATTGGCCAGAGCGATCTTTGTCGTCGACGCCAAAGGAGTCTTGCGCTACAAACAGATCGTTCCGGAGATCACCACAGAACCAAAATATGAAGAAGCATTGGCAGCCTTAAAAAAGTTATAACTAAGGAAGGAGAGAGGACAATGGCATTTACGGTACCTAATTTGGCTTACGGGTTTGACGCGCTGGAGCCGCACATCGATACTCTCACGATGCAGATCCATCACGGTAAACATCACGCGGCCTACGTGAACAATCTCAACAAGGCCCTCGAGGGCAAAAAAGATCTCGAAGCAAAATCGATCGAGGACTTGGTCGCGCATATCAACGCCATCCCGGAAAATATCCGCACCGCGGTACGCAACAACGGCGGTGGGCATTACAATCACAGTTTATTTTGGGAAACGATCGGCCCTAAGGCCGGTGGACAACCCAGTGGTGAATTGGCTGACGCGATCAAGGCCGACCTGGGCGGATTTGACGCCTTCAAGGAAAAATTCACCGCCGCGGGCACCACGCGTTTTGGCAGTGGCTGGGCCTGGCTTATCGTTGCTAACGGAAAACTCGCTGTCTGTTCGACCCCCAACCAGGACAATCCTTTGATGGATATTGCCGAGGTCAAAGGCAAGCCCATTTTAGGCATGGACGTTTGGGAGCACGCCTACTACCTCAAATACCAGAACCGCCGCCCTGATTACATCGCCGCATTTTGGAATGTGGTCAACTGGAACGCGGTCGGCAAGCGTTACAAATCCTTGCTGCAAAAAACAAAATAAAAGTTGTCGGCCCTGTCGGGTGAGGAAAAATTCTTGCCCGACGGGGCAAAATTTTGAAAATTGGCTTGACTTGAGTGTTTCCTAAGAATACTATATGTTGTGCTGTCTCATTAATCGATTCAATATGTTGTATGTTTTCGTTATGTTCCTAAAGCCCGTCCAATCCATCAGTAAATCGCGCTTCCAAAGCCACCTGTTAAATCCCAGTACACTTTTTTAAGGAGGAGAGACTGTATGCCGCATCAAAAAACCGCCGCCGATTTCGAAATGAACGTTCAAAAACGTAACGGCCAGGTCGTCGCCTACAATGAATTGCGCGTGAAAAAAGCGATCGGCAACGCCTTTAAAGAACAGGCCGGGTTGCCACGCGAGGTGGAATTGTCCATCGAAATGGGGCGCGATGTGGACCGGGTCGCGGCGGGCGTTTCCCATGTTTTAAAAGAACGTTTGCACGACAAGGCCGCGGTGACGGTCGAAGAAATTCAGGATGAGGTTGTTCGCCAGCTTTATGAAAACGGATTTAAGGACACCGCGGAGTTGTACGCGAATTACCGCAAGCAGCACGCGGCGCGCCGGGCGCTCTTTGAGCTCTATACCACGACCAAACGTGACGGCAAAGCGGTATCATTTAAGCCGGAGAAGATCACCCTGGCGATCGCCAAGGCGTTTCGCGCGTACAATAACGGCATTCTGACCGAAACTCTCCTGGAAAAAGCGCGGGAGATCTCGGATGCGGTCGTTGCCGACATCCGCAGCCAGTGGCCCGAGGGCAAATGCCTGGATATTGAAGAGATCCAGGACCTGGTCGAAAAAAATTTGATGAAGGCGGGGTATCTCGACATCGCCCACCGTTATATCGCTTACCGGGAAGAACGCGCCAGAGTCCGCCGCAACAAACAGCGCGCGCAGGACACGCGGGAAGTTTCGCAGGAGTGGGTCAAGGCGATCAGCTATAAGACGAAAGATGGCCGTCAGGAGCCGCTTCCTTTAGACGAGATCCGGTTTTCCGTCGAGAGTTGCTGCGAGGGATTGCTCAACGTTTCAGTGGAAGAGATCTTGAGCGAATCCCGGAAAAATTATTTCAACGGCATTACCGAGGAACAGCTGGCGACCGCGCACATCATGGCGGCGCGTTCGCTTCTGGAGAAAGACCCGCAGTACGCCTTTGCCGCGGCACGGCTTTTGCTTTTGGCTTTGTATCAGGAAGCCCTCGGACATCCGGTGAGTTTCGAAGGAATGAAGACCGAGTATGGCGCGTATTTCGCCAAATATATCCACAAGGCCGTGGAGCTGGACCTATTGAGCCCGGATCTTTTGCAATTCGATCTGAAACTGCTGGGGCATTACCTCAAGCCCAAGCGCGATTTGCTCTTCCATTATATGGGGCTGCAGACGCTCTACGACCGGTATTTCCTGCACTGGGAAAAAAGACGCCTGGAATTGCCGCAGATCTTCTGGATGCGGGTCGCCATGGGTCTCGCCAAGAAAGAAGGCGCGCAAAAGAACGAAAAGGCGGTAGCGTTTTACGACGTGCTTTCGACGTTGCGTTTCACCTCATCGACCCCGACGCTGTTTAATTCCGGCACGCGTCACTCGCAGCTTTCCTCCTGTTTTTTAACGACGATCGATGACGATCTTTTGCACATCTTCAAGTGCGTGCAGGACGATGCCATGCTCTCGAAATGGAGCGGCGGGCTCGGCAACGACTGGACCAACGTGCGCGCGTTAGGCTCGCGCATCAAAGGGACCAACGGCAAAAGCCAGGGCATTATTCCCTTTATGAAGGTCGCCAATGATACGGCTTTAGCGGTCAACCAGGGCGGCAAACGTCAGGGGGCCATGTGCGCTTACTTAGAAATCTGGCACATGGACTTTGAGGATTTTCTGGAACTGCGTAAAAATACGGGCGATGAACGCCGCCGCACGCACGACATGCACACGGCCGCGTGGATCCCGGACTT